>Ga0187779_10001960_pt1 | contig 12761 bp, 11 predicted proteins | sample 1015_Q2_SP10_10__FD_132435 | JGI IMG/M metagenome (GOLD analysis project Ga0187779, IMG submission 132435) | Tropical peat soil microbial communities from peatlands in Department of Meta, Colombia - 1015_Q2_SP10_10_MG | ecosystem: Environmental > Terrestrial > Soil > Wetlands > Peat | place... | reverse complement strand
CGCGATGTGAGTGCGGTTCCGTTTGAACAATTCTCGAACTGCATTTGCGTCCCGGATATCAATGTTGTGATGCTCGTAACTGCTGACCGTTTTGAGCAATGTATCTCTCGTCTTCTTGGTCGACGCTTCGGCACCAAAAAATTGCGCGCGCATGTCGTTGTCGACGCCCACGACGCGCGAGCCATCCCTTGCAAAATGCTTTACGGTCTCGGAGCCGATCAGTCCGGCTGAGCCAGTGACAATTACAACGCGCACGATGTCGATCTTAGCTCGAAGCGTGCCGGTCCGGCCTGACAGCCCTCATTGACCGATAATCCAAGTCACCTCTCCCTCCGAGGGATTGACGCGCGCCGCCGGGTATTGCGGGTCTCCGCCGAGAACCCGCTCGATTAAGTCGGCATGTTTTGTGGCATTCACGAGGAAACAAACGTGCCGGGCCTGATTAATGAGGGGAAAAGTGAACGTTAATCGCCAGGCGTCAAATTTCGGAACGAAATTGGCGACGACGCGCCGGGCCGTTTCTTCGAGCGCGGCCGTTTCCGGAAATAGCGAGGCGGTGTGGCCGTCTTCGCCAAGACCGAGCAGGATTAAATCGTGGCGATAAATTTCTTCGCCACGCTCTTTCGCCAGCCGGTCGAGCTGGTCTTGATATTCCTGAGCGGCAATCTTCGGATCGATTTCGCCGCGCATTCGCAAAATCGACGACTCGGGGGCATGGGCCGGTTCGAAAAACGTCTCCCGCGCCATTCGGTAATTGCTTTGCTCATTATCCGGAGGAACGCACCGCTCGTCCCCAAAGGTAATTTTGATACGGCCCCACGGAAGCTTCTCGCCGATCCCGGCCACTTCGCTGTAAACCGGCCGCGGCGTGTTCCCGCCGGAAAGCGCGATCCGAAATTGTCCACCTTGGCCAAGTGCCTTGCCGGCAACGTCGAGAATGAAATTAACCGAATCGGCCACGAAATTTCTCGTGCGAATGACCTGCCGGCTCATGCGCAGTTCCGTTCAGATCGCGCAATGCGACTGGCCGCGCTTCGCGAGGTAACGCTGATGATATTCTTCCGCTCGCCAGAATTTCGGCGCCGGTTCGACTTGAGTCACGATCGGACGATTGAACCGTCCGCTCTTTTCAATTTTCGCCTTCGATTCGTCAGCAGCCAATTTTTGCGCCGGCGAATGATAAAAAATTACCGAGCGATATTGGGTTCCAGTATCCGGGCCCTGACGATTCAGCGTGGTCGGGTTGTGATTCGACCAAAACACGTCGAGCAATTGATCGTAACTGATTTGAGACGGATCGAATTCGACTTCGACCACTTCAGCGTGGCCGGTTCTGTCCGTGCAGACATCCTCGTAGGTTGGGTTTTCTTTTGTTCCCCCGGCGTAACCAACCGCAGTCGACAGAACGCCTTTCAGATTTCGAAACGTTTCTTCGACACCCCAAAAGCAGCCGGCCCCAAATGTCGCTTTGTCTGTGCTCATGTCGGACGATGGAACAAGTGTGCGTCGTTCGCAATCTCCCCGACTTGGGACTTGCCTTCGGCGGCGTCTCAAAACAACTTGTTTTCAAGCATGCCTGACTCCAGCACCATTCAAAATACCCGTTCTCCGCGTCCGGCCCGTTTCTTCAATCGTTGTGATGCGTTGTTCGGCAAGCTGGGACTTCGCTGGGGAAATTGGTCAGCCCAGCATTTAATTGAGCTGGCCGTGCGCCGCACCGGCCTGGAGGATTTTGGCGGGGGCGAGTTTTTTGAACCGCTGTCGCGTTTGCTGGAATCGTGTGACCGCGATGCGAAGTTGAATGCGATCGGCAAGCTGGCTCTGCGCTCGGATCTTGTGCGGACGTTGTGCAACCGACTTTGGATCGAGCGCGACCGGCAACGCGAGCCTAGGATTGGCCAGCGAAAAATTTGCGAGCCGCTTTTTATTATTGGCCTGCCTCGCAGCGGAACGACCCTGCTCCACATGTTGCTGGCCGCCGACCCGGATCATCGGGCGCCTTTGAGCTGGGAGGTGATGTTTCCGTCACCGCCGAACGACGAAAACAAGCCGGAGCGGATACGGCGCACCGCCAAGAATCTCTCAGCCCTTCGATGGCTCGCGCCAACGTTCGAACGCGTGCACGCCACGGGTGCAACCATGCCTCAAGAATGTGTTTCGCTGATGAGCCCCAGTTTCTTGAGCGATCAATTCGATACCATGTACAATGTTCCGTCGTATCGGGTGTGGTTTTTAAAACAGGATTTGCAGCCCGCCTACGAATTCCACCGGCGATTTTTGCAGCAATTGCAACAACGCAAAAGCGCGCAGCGCTGGGTGCTGAAAGCACCGGCTCATCTTTTCGCTTTGCCTGCTTTGTTGTCGATCTACCCTGATGCGCGCTTTGTCCAAGCGCATCGCGAACCAATTGAAACGATCGCCTCCGTCTCAAGTCTAATCACAATTTTGCGGCGAGTTTTCAGCGATCGAGTTGATGCCAATGAGATCGCGCGAGAAGCGTGGCGCTATTGGTCGGAGACCATGACAAGGTTCATGCGCGAGCGCGACCGAGTGCTGGCCCCCGAAAGAATTTTCGATTTGCAGTACAGCGATATCCGCCGCGATCCAATCGATGCGGTTGAGCAGATTTATGAATACTTTGGCTGGCCGCTCGGGTCCGGCGCCAAGGCAAAGATCGAGGAAGCTTTAGCGAAACAACCGCCTGAACAAAATGGTTTCCACCATTACCGCGCGTCGCAATTCGGACTGGAAGAGATGGATCGCGAAAAAGATTTCGGCGCGTATTGCGAACGATTCGGGTTGTCCTCGCGGGCAACGAGCGAAACCGCCGAACTCATTGCTGGCTGACAATTGATGGTCGTTCTGGCGAATTGCCGACGGGCAAGATCGACACTTCCCTCACCCACATCAGCTCGCAGGCACCGTTGCCCGTATCGGTCCGACTGAGGGAGCTTTTCCATGTCCCCACGCCCGGTCCGGTAGCCTCAACTAAATCACCGCTCAAACGAACAAGCGCACCGGTGCGCAGCGACTTACATTGCGAAGCAATCTTCGCCGTCGCTGGGATCACATGCAGGTTGGTCGAATGCGCGATGATTTCTTCTTTTGAAATCGGGGGCGGCAGTTTGTACTCGAACCAGTAAAAGCGCATGCTTTGAGTAATCGTGAGCTGATCAAGTATTCGCTGATCCGACATCGGTCCCCAACCGAGCGCGAGATCAACCGGCACAAGCGCAGCCTGCCTGTCCCAACGGTAAATTTTCCGGTGCAGCACCCGGGCTTCGATCGCGAATCGCGCCAGCGGTTTTAAGGAGAACGCTCCGGCGGTAAGTGGACCGTCATCTGTCTCGGTTTGCAACGGGTCGGACGCAATTAAAACTCCGGCCGGGTAGGTAATGGGGCGATGCAGATAATTCCAGGCAAAAATTGTAAAGATGACGGCAGCAAGAAAGCACAGCGACTTCACGGAGCGATCGCCGCCTGAAAAGCAATTTTGATGCTCGCTACATCACCATTCCGCCATCGACGCAAAGAACCTGTCCGGTAATGTAACCAGCTTCGGCCGACGCCAGGAACGAGACTGCGTTAGCAACGTCTTCCGGCGTGCCGCCTTTCCCGACCGGGATTTTCGAATAAATCGCGTTTTTAATTTCATCGGACAATCCGGCGGTCATATCCGTCCCGATAAACCCTGGCGCAATCGCATTGACGGTGATTCCACGACTGGCTAGCTCGCGGGCGAGCGATTTCGTTAGGCCGATTAATCCGGCCTTGCTCGCGGCATAATTTGATTGACCTGCGTTTCCAATCAGCCCAATGACCGACGTAATGTTAATGATGCGCCCGCTGCGCTGCTTGATCATCGGCCGCATCATTTGCTGGCTGAAATTAAACGCGCCGCGCAAGTTGGTGTTGATGACAGCGTCCCAATCTTCGATTGACATTCGCATCGCCAAGCCGTCGCGGGTGATGCCGGCGTTGTTCACCAGGATGTCGATCTTCCCGAAATCGACCAGAATTTGTGCGGCAGTCTTTTGCACGGCGGCGGGATCGGCAACATCTACCGCGTACGCCTTTGCCGCACCGGGACGCAGCTGGTTTAGGGCATCGGCTGTTCGTTTGGCATTTTGCTCGCTCCGACTGACGCAAGCCACGCGGGCGCCGTCACTCGCCAGCCGAGTGGCAATCGCCTCTCCAATTCCCCTGCCCGCGCCGGTCACAATTGCAATTTGATTTTCGAATCTCACCGTTAGGCTGCAACCCTGCGCCGTCCCACAAAACTGTCAACGCAGGAAGATCAGGGCATGGCGCGTGCCTTTTCAAAGTTGTCCAATCAGACAACGCGGTCCGCTACCGCATTTTGAACCATCGATTTGAGCGCGCGCTCTGGGCCACCGCATCGAGCACCAGCTGATTCCGGAGGCCGTCGGCAAACGTCGGTTCGGCGCTTTTCCCGCGAGAAATGGCGGTTACGAAATCGGCAATTGTGTGGACGAAGCTTTGCTCGTAACCGATGAGGTGACCGGGCCGCCACCAATTCTTCATGTACGGATGCGATCGTTCGGTCACGAGAACGTCGCGAAATCCCTGTCGATCCGGCGGATCATTGCGGTTGAAGAATCGTAGCCGGTTCATTTCTTCCAGATCGAAAAAGAGCGACCCGCTACTGCCGTTGATCTCGAGCGTGATTGAATTTTTACGGCCGGGCGCGAACCGGGTTGCTTCCAGCGACGCCAAGGCGCCGTTTCGAAAACGACCGATCATCGTTACTGCGTCATCAACGGTTACGCGTCCGAATTTCGAACGCGCGTTTGTTAGACGGCGACGCCTAACGAATGTTTCGGTGGCGGCGCAAACTTCTGCAAATTCCCCGACCAGATAACGGGCCAGATCGACGATGTGCGAAAAAATGTCGCCGATCGCGCCTGAACCTGCTTTCTCGGATTGCAAACGCCAGACCAGAGGAAATTTTGGATCGACAATCCAATCCTGCGCGTAACGCGCCCGAAAATGGAAAATTTGTTTCCCGATTTCGCCGCGCTCAATCATTCGCCTGGCCAACACGATCGCCGGAACGCGCCGATAATTGTGACAGACCATGTTCGGGACCCGCATCTTTTGCACGACGGCAACCATTCGTTTTGCATCGGCCACATTTTGCGCAAGCGGCTTTTCACACAGGATCGCCTTTTTTGCGCGAGCAGCAGCAATCGCGATCTCGCAATGAGAGTCGTTAGGTGTGCAGATATCGATGATGTCGATGTCCGGGTCGGTGATCAGATCACGCCAATCGATCGCAAAATTTTGCCAGGCCAGTTTGCCGGCGGCGTTTCTAACGGCAACACCATTGCGTCCGCAAATCGTTTTCAGCTCGATCTTTGCCGGCAGATCGAAGAAGTGGGGCGCTTGTCGCCAGGCGTTGGAATGGGCCTGGCCCATAAAGCCGTAGCCGACCAGTCCGACTTTCAACGTGCGCTTCATTTCGTGACCTGCGTTCCGAAAATCTGGAGAAACGCGACCTCGATTGCGAGTGGCTCCTGAATATTGCGGCTCAGATGATCCCGCAATGATTCCAAACGCCGAATTCGGCGCAGCGCTTCATTGGTGGAGAAACGTTTCGCCACTGCCTCCGTTTCGTTCTTCGCTCCCGGCAAATCGCGGAGAACAATTCCGGTCCCGGCGCGCAGAACATCTGACCACCACTGGAACAAAATCTCGATGACCGCCGCGCGTCGTTGAAGATAAAGACTTTCGCTTAGCGCCTTGTAATATTCTTCGCGGTCCTCCAGCCATGCGCCATCGGTTGCATTTCGGTATCGGGCTTTTTCGGCATCGAGTGCTGCGTCGATTTGCTCTTTGACCTCCTCCCGAATTGCGGCGAGCAAGCCAAGAACAGCTTGTGCCAGCCGATATGCGACCGGGACGCTCCACGTTTTTTCTTTTGCGACTTCGCCAAGCAATTCCACCAGCTTCGCCGATTCGCTCGCCGGCTCTTCGATTCCAGCTGGTGAAAGTGGGATCGCGATGCAGCGCGAGACGATCGTGTCCGGCAACGCTTCGGGTAACGAGCTGAGCAACAGCAACAATGAATTTTGCGGGGGCTCTTCCAGCGTCTTCAGGAATGCGTTTGCCGCCTGGGGTTGTAATCGATCCGCCTCCGAGACAATCACAATTTTGCGTTTGCCATTTGTCGCCTGCATTTGCAGCGCATGTTCGAGCTCGCGAATTTGCTCGATCAGGATTCTTCTCGATTTCGACTCCGGCTCGGCCACGAAGATCTCGCGTGCTTTGGAAGAGAAAACATCTTCGATCGGCGTCCCATTCACCCAACTTGCGAGTCGCATCGCCACCTCGCGCTTTCCGCTCCCGGGCGGGCCCGAAATCAAGTATGCGTGCGCCAGCCGATTTTGTTCGTGCGCGCGACGAAGATGCTCAGTTGCTGCCGCGCTGGAAAAAGCCATGCCTAGATCCTCGATTCCCGGGCAAGCGCGGGGAAACGGGAAGAGAGCGTTTCCCAAATTTCATTCTCGATTCTGTCCGGAGAACGCGCGCCGTCGATCAAAACGATTCGCTTAGACTCATGTTTGGCCAGCTCCAAATAACCCGCGCGCACGCGATCGTAAAATTCATCGCTCTCCTGCTCCATTCGATCGGGTCGCCGCGGTCCTTGCATTCGTGCCCGTGTCGTTTCCAGACTAACATCGAGCACAAACGTAACGTCGGGAATGCACTGGCCGACCGCGAATCGGTTGAGCTGGTCAACCATCTGTCGATCGAGCCTTCGCGCTGCTCCCTGATAAACAATGGTTGAATCAAAAAAACGATCGGAGATAACACACTCCCCTCGCCTCAACGCCGGCTCAATGATTTCACGGACAAGCTGGCTGCGGCTCGCTTCAAATAGAAGCAACTCCGTCTCCGAAGTCATCGCGGTACTTTCGGGCGCAAATTGAAGCAGCTCGCGAATCGACTCCCCGATCGCGGTGCCGCCCGGCTCGCGCGTCAGGACCAATGGAATCCCGGTCTTTTTCATTCGCGCCACAAGCCGCCGGACTTGGGTCGATTTTCCGCAGCCTTCCGAACCTTCGAAAGTTATAAAAGGAAACTGTCGCACCGTGTCGATCTTCAAACAAAGATCGACAAATGTCGAACCGGGTTAAGTTAGCTGCGATGAAAAATTTCTGGCTGGTGAAGCAGGAACCGTCCGCCTACTCCTGGTCCGATCTGGTGGCCGACCGTCGAACAAGCTGGACTGGCGTGCGAAATTACACCGCGCGAAACAATCTGCGCCGGATGAAAAAAGGAGATGAAGTTTTCTTTTATCACAGTGTAGATGAGAAATCGATCGTCGGAATCGCGCGAGTCGTGCGCGAAGCCTATCCCGACCCGACGGCGAAGGAAGGTGACTGGTCGACGGTCGATCTCGCGCCGTTAAAATCGGTGCCTCGGCCGGTTGCTCTCGCTCGGATTAAGGCAACGCCGCGCCTAAAAAAGGTGGCGCTGGTTCGCCAGTCGCGCTTGTCGGTCATGCCGTTGAGCGCTGCCGAATTTCGAACGATTCTCAAAATGGGTAGCTGACCGCCTCGCAATTAGCGCTTGTTCCGAAACCGACCGGGGCGAAATTTGCCGAAATGACTTCGATTGCGGCCACGCAATTTTTGCCGGTCGTAGCAGCGGCTGGCACAGCAAACGAGTTTTTGGTCGTGTCGATTCACGACGTCGCCCCTTCCACCCAGCCGATCGTCGACAAAATGGTTTCAGAATTTGTTCATCACAACGTCCGGACTTCTTCCTTGCTGGTGGTGCCCGATTATCATCGTCAAGGAGCATCGATGAAGGATCGACAATTCGTTTCGTGGTTGCGGGGTCTTGAAGCGCAGGGATTCGAGACCGTCATTCACGGATATTTCCATCAGCGTCCCCGGCGTCGGGATGAAAGTCTGGTCGATCGATTTCTGACGCGCATTTACACTCAAGACGAAGGCGAGTTTTACGATCTCAAATACGAAGATGCGTTACTGAGAATTCGATCGGCGCGCGATGAATTTCGCACCGCTGGATTGAATCCGCGCGGGTTCGTCGCGCCGGCGTGGCTATTAAGCGCCGAAGCTGAGCAGGCTGCGCGAGACGCGGAGATGGAATACACCACACGCTTGCGCTCGATTCAAGATTTGCGGACCGGCGAAAAATTTCCGGCCAGGTCGCTTGTCTACAGCGTTCGAAACCCGTGGCGTCGCGCCACTAGTCTGGTTTGGAATGCGATGCTGGCGCGGGCATTGAATTCGTGTGCGCTTTTGCGATTGAGCGTTCACCCGCGCGACTACGAATACCCGACCATTTGGCGCCAAATTATCGATTCTGTTGGGAGAATGGGTAAGTCAAGGAGCGTGACCACTTATCAGGATTGGATCGCGGAGCGCAGAATCGAGGCGTTGGCATGAGCAAGTGCGATCTCCACGTTCACTCGCGCTATAGTTCACGCTCGGAAGAGTGGCTGTTTCGACGCCTGGATTTTCCCGATAGTTATTCCGATCCTCGTGAGCTCCATCGACAATTGATCGAGCGCGGGATGGGTTTTGTCACGATTACCGACCACGACACGATCGAAGGCTGCCTGCAAATTCGTGATCTTCCGAATACATTTATCAGTGAGCAAGTTACAACTTATTTTCCGCAAGACCCGTGCAAGGTTCATATTCTGGTGTGGGGAATTTCGGAGGCGCAGCACGCCGATATCCAGATCGCACGCGAGAACATTCTCGTCCTTCAGCGCTATCTCCAAGCCGGGAATATCGCCCACGCCGTGGCCCACCCTCTTTACAGCATCAATGGCAAGCTCAATGCGTCGCATCTCGAGCGGCTGATTTTACTTTTTAAACACTTTGAAGGAATCAATGGCCTGCGGGACGCACTTCTAAGCGAGCTTGCGCTCGATTTATTCGGGTCGCTCACCCCGGAGAAAATCGACGAGTTCGCGCGTCGGCACCAGCTTACGCCCACTCATGCCGAAGCATGGAGGAAAATCTTCGTTGGCGGTTCGGACGATCATGGCGGGAAATTCATCGCCTCGGCTTACACTGAAACGCCTTCGGCTGATTCGGCGGAAAAATTTCTCGAACAGATTCGCAACGGACATTGCCACGCGCGCGGTCACGGCGGAACGCCCCTCGCCTTGTCCCACGGCTTTTACAATACCGTTTCGTGTTTTATTCAGGATCGATTCCACGAAAAGCTCGGGCCAGGCGCAACGTTACTCGAACAAATGTTCTCGCGTTTCATGGAAGGCCGTGATCCGACCGAGTTTACTCTTGCCGAGAAGGCCACCTTCACTGCTCAAGCGGTTATGTCCGGCAAGATTTTCGACGTCGTCAAGCAGATCAACACTTCGCTCTGGAAAGAGTTGTCCGGATATTTTGCGCAACCGGACGTAAAGGAAAAGCTCGCGCTCGAACTCAATTCCGTCACTGAACCCGAGCGGCGGACCTTTTTAATGGCAAACATGGTGGCCGAGCAATTGGCATTTCGGTTTTTTCAAAAATTTGTCCAGCAACTCAGCACCGGTAACATGATCGAAAGCATGCAGGCGTTGAGCGCCATCGCGCCCATCCTGGTGATCCTGACTCCCTACATTTACGGATTTCACAGCCAGGCACCGTCGCGAAAATGGCTTCGCGGAATTTTCCGCGAGCTCCAGGGTGAAATTCCGCCGGCCCTTCGAAATGAAAAGCGAGCCTGGTTCACCGACACCCTCGAGGACGTGAACGGTGTTGCCACCACGATCCGGAAAATGGCGGCGGCGGGCGCCGGCGCGGGAAAACAACTAACCGTCGTCACCTGCCGCAGCCAACTCGAGATTGACGAGATATCGATCAAAAACTTTCGGCCGATTGGCGAATTTGAGCTGCCGGAATACGAGCTGCAAAAACTAAGCTTCCCGCCGATTTTGCAGATGCTTGATTACGTGCAAAGAGAGAGATTTACCGAAATCATAATTAGCACGCCTGGGCCGGTCGGGCTGACCGGACTCCTCGCCGCTAAATTGCTCAACCTCCAAACCAGCGGGATTTATCACACCGATTTTCCGCAATACATCCGGATTTTGACCGAGGACAGCTTTCTCGAAAGTGTCACTTGGAACTATATGCATTGGTTCTATGGCCAACTCGACACGGTCTTCGTCAATTCGGACGAATATCGTCAGAGATGGATCAAGCGCGGCTTCGACGCCTCCAAATTGAGAATTCTTCCGCGCGGGCTCGACACCGATCTTTTTCATCCGGCGCAACGCGATCCTGCTTTCTTCGAGAAATTCGGCGCTGGCAACGGTCAGGTTCGACTGCTTTATGTCGGCCGCATTTCAAAAGAAAAGGATCTTGACGTGTTGGCCAATGCTTACCTCCGACTCCGCGACGAAGGCTTGCCGATTCAACTTTTCGTGGTTGGCCATGGACCTTATTCGCAAGCGCTCTCTGAAACGCTGCCGGAGGCATTCTTCACCGGTTACCTCAAAGGACAGGATCTCGCGAAAGCCTACGCGTCGGCCGATATCTTCGTTTTTCCGAGCACGACCGACACTTTCGGCAACGTGATCATTGAGGCACAGGCCTCGGGAGTCCCGGTCATTGTCTCGGATTCCGGCGGCCCAAAAGAATTGGTCGAAGATCACGCCAATGGGCTGATCACAAAATCGCACGATGCCGAGGATTTCGCTCGCGCCATTCGCGATTTGGTGGTCGACCAGAAATTGCGAACGCAGATGGCTAATCGAGCGCGGCAAAGCGTGATTGATCGCACCTGGCCGGCTGCTTTTCGCAAATTCTGGTCGATGACCGAGGTTTGATTTTCTAAGCCTCAGAAGGCAACGGCGGCGGGACCTGAGCCGGCGATAATTCGTTAGGCGGAGTTATCCCGGCCCAAACGTCGTAATCGGCCCCGAATTGCCGGAGAAACAACAGACCGAACGCGCGCAGGCAAACATAAACTGGTAACAAAATCACCGTGCCAACGTATGGAATGGCTGCGACGCAACAGGTAAGGCATGTCGCCGCGCAGGCAATCACTCCCACGCCAATTGCAAGCGCAATCCAAAACAGGCAGTAGAGCGTAATCTCACCTGGGTAGGAATTGATCAAAGAGATCGCCCTGCGCAAACTTTCGCCGGCTCGACAGCGCCGCCGGTACATCACCGGCACCATGATATGTCCGATCAAAATCCATGCACAAACCGCGAGCAAAATTATCATTCCCCAAAGCGCAATCATAGAGATCAGGTAAAAGTCATGGAGGTGAAGGAAAGTTACCCCGCGAACGATCGGCAACATAAACGGCAGCGAGAGTAGCGCCGCCACCAGTAAGAAACCGCAGCCGACCAGGAGCGAAAACAGGAAATAGCTGTTCCCTTGCTGCCGAAATTCGCGCCACGGCTCGACAATCGCGGCACGATTCTTCGCCACGCAGTCGATAAAAATAAGCCGACCCCGCGCTCGCAGCCAGGTGAAGATGATCGTGAGAGCGAGGGCGATGACGAAGAGCACGGCTGCGCCAAACACAACAACCGGATGCGGAATGCTGGCGAGCCAGTCGGCAAAGTTCCGAAGCCGTGGAATGTCGCGCCAGTTTGAGTTCCGATTGTAGTTGTAGCGAAAGTTAAAGCCGGCGCCGAGATGCGCGAGAAAGGCCGCAAAACCGATCACGCACCATTTCGTGAAATCGAACGGCTGAAAGAGAATTTTCTTTGTCAGAGCGAATGCTTCGTCGAGCGGCTTGAAAAATTCGATCCTTATTTCTTTGCCGTTCATCTTGTCCCAGCCGGTGCCGCTGTCTCCGCCATCAACGACAATTTCGCTGCGACCGATGAATGTTCGAGTAGCGTAATGTTGAAGCTCACGTCGTAAGTTCGGTGAGTTTTGATCGTCACTTTGCAGATGAAAAGAGAAATTGCGCGACGCTACGCAATCGGCGCGGAAATAATCGGCGGTGGCCAGACACATTTTCGGGTTTGGGCGCCGAAAGCAATGCAGCTCGATCTCGTTCTGGAAGAAAGTTCGGCCCGCGACGCGCGTCGCGAATTTCACCCGCTGGTGCGCGAAGAGGGTGGATATTTTTCCGGCGCGGTTAAATGCGGCGCTGGCGCACTTTACCGATTTCGCCTGAACAACGCCGAGCATCTTCACCCAGATCCCGCATCTCGCTATCAACCGGGTGGGCCGCATGATTCGTCGATGGTGGTGGATCCAACGCAGTTTCGGTGGACCGATTCGCAATGGCTCGGCCAAAAACTCAAAGGCCAGATCATTTACGAAATGCACATCGGCACATTCACAACCGAAGGAACGTGGCGCGCCGCGGCCAAAGAATTGCCTGAGCTTGGACGCATTGGAATTAGCATGATCGAGATGATGCCGATCGCCGATTTTCCGGGAAAATTCGGCTGGGGCTACGATGGTGTCGACCTTTTTGCGCCCGCCCATCAATACGGCACGCCGGACGACCTGCGCGCTTTCATAGATCAGGCCCACTCGTTAGGCCTGTCGGTCATTCTCGACGTCGTTTACAACCATTTCGGACCGGACGGAAATTACTTGCGGGTTTATTCCGAAGATTATTTCACCAAGCGCTACGAAAACGATTGGGGCGATTCGATCAACTTTGACGGCGAGAACTCCAGGTCGGTCCGTGAGTTCTTCATCACCAACGCCCGCTACTGGATCGATGAATTTCATTTCGATGGGTTCCGTTTCGACGCCACCCAGGACATTCAT
>Ga0187779_10001959_pt1 | contig 12762 bp, 10 predicted proteins | sample 1015_Q2_SP10_10__FD_132435 | JGI IMG/M metagenome (GOLD analysis project Ga0187779, IMG submission 132435) | Tropical peat soil microbial communities from peatlands in Department of Meta, Colombia - 1015_Q2_SP10_10_MG | ecosystem: Environmental > Terrestrial > Soil > Wetlands > Peat | place... | reverse complement strand
TCGGTCAAATTTACAAAGGCCATTTGGCATCGGGTTTTATTTGGATGTTTGTCGGAATGCCTTTGGCAATCTGGATCGGGATCCTGCTCGGTCTGGCAACTGCGGGCATCGGTTTGCTCGTTCCAATCGTATGTTGGGTGGGACTGATCTTTGACGCTTACAACGAACGCGATCTGCGCAGGCATCATTGGTCGCTGCCTTATTCCGATGGAGCGGACGAGGACGACGACTTTGTTGACTGATGTTTCAGATCTTAAATTGTGATGCATGGGAAGAGCCCGCCGGATGAAAAATGACTGCGCGATAGCAGATTACCTTTCACGTTCAGATTTCATAAAAAATCGCCCATGCCCATCGCCGGATTCGTTTCCGGCGACAATGCCGCTGGGAGCATTTCTTTTTGAATATCTTTACCGCCGTGGCGTTCGTCACAGCTTCGGGATCCCCGGCGATTTCGCTCTGCCTACATTTGCCTGGCTCGAAAAATCCAAAATTCGAAGCATCACGATGACACACGAACCCGCGGCTGGATTCGCGGCCGACGCTTATTCGCGGATCAACGGCATCGGCCTGGTTTGCGTGACCTATTGTGTCGGTGGTCTCAACGTGCTCAATGCCATTGCCGGGGCCTACGCTGAGAAATCGCCATTGGTTGTGGTCAGTGGAGCGCCGGGACGAAAGGATCGCGAAAAAGACCCACTTCTTCATCACAAGGTCAAAACATTCGAGACGCAACGGCGCGTTTACGACGAAGTGACGGTCGCAAGCACCGTCTTGCTTGACGAACAACGCGCTGCCTCGGAGATCGTCCGGTGTGTTGAAGCGTGTCTCCGTCAGAAGCGGCCGGTTTACATAGAAGTTCCTCACGACATTGTGGATCGCGAAATACCGGTGAGGGGAATTGGCAGTCCAGCTCCTGAAGTGTCCGATCGTCACACGTTGGAAGCGGCGCTTGGTGAAACAGTCTCGTTGATCCGCGCTGCAAAGAAACCGGTGATTCTCGCCGGGGTCGAACTGGCGCGTTATCGCACCGCCGGTCTTGTCCTGAGAATGGCTGAACGAATGAATATTCCGATCGCTGCCGATCTTTTAAGTAAAAGTGCCATTCCTGAGAACCATCGTCTTTATCTTGGCGTTTACGGCGGCGCGATGAGCAGCGATGAGTACGTGCGCAATTATGTCGAATCGGCCGATCTGGTTTTAATGCTCGGGACTTTCATCACCGACATGAGCATGGGGTTCTACACGGCTAAGCTCGAACGTCGTCGCACGATACTGGCAACATCTGAGCGCGTAGCAATTCGGTATCATCGTTACGAATCGATTCAGTTTCGCGATTTTCTTGAGTCGCTTGGGCGAATGAAGGTCGAGCCTAAACGATTCAAACATCCCAATCCGCATGTCGTCCCTCTTCCGCTAAAAAAGACCGAACGTTCCGGTCCGCTGACGATGATCGATGTTTTCCGCATTCTATCGTTGCACCTGAACGAAGGTTGCTGCGTGATCGCAGATATCGGCGACTCGATCTTTGGCGCCGTCGGCATTCGCAGCGAACGACAAGCGCAGTTCATTGCGCCGGCTTATTATATGTCGATGGGGTTTGCTGTCCCGGCGAGCATTGGAGTTGCCTTGGCGGCGAAAAAGTTGCGACCTTACGTCCTGGTAGGTGACGGCGCATTTCAAATGACCGGAGTCGAAGTTTCAACCGCTGTTCGTCTTGGCATCAAGCCGATCATTATCATCCTCAATAATGATGGCTACGGCACGATGCGAAATATTAGCGACGGTTGTTTCAATACCATTACGCAATGGAACTACCGAAAAATTTGCGACCTGGTCGGCGGCGGCCAGAGTTTTATCGCGTCGACTAAAGGGGCATTCGATGACGCATTGTCGCATGCGCAAAAGTCCGATCGCGTTTGCATCATCGAGCTCAAAATCCCGCGTAATGACGTTAGCGATCAGCTGGCAAGAATTGCGCGCGAGGTTCGGAAAGTGCGCGGCGGGAAAAAGTCCTAGCTTGAAGCGCCGCGCGGCGTGGTTTGAATGGGGGCTGTTGGATAAGTGGCAAGCGCCCGCATATATTGGGCGCGTTCGAACGCGGTCGGATCCGGGCAATTCTTCTGGCTCATGCTGCCTTTGAGTTGCTCAATCGATTCATACTCGTGCTCCTCCATCCATGCGCGTATTTCATTCTCGAGCACTTTGATGTAATCAATCCCGCGCCGGAGCAAGACTGAGCAAAGCATGGTGACGTCGGCGCCGGCCATTAGCATCTTGAGAGCGTCGGTCGCGCGGTGGATTCCGCTGGTCGCCGCCAGACTTGCTCCGATCCGACCGTAAAGCATCGCGATCCAGCGCATCGGCAGTCGCATTGCCATCGGCGTGCTCAACAAAATGTTTGGCGAAATCTCCAATGTCTCCAGTTCGATGTCCGGTTGATAGAACCGGTTGAAGAGAACGAGCGCGTCCGCTCCGCAGCGGTCGACCCGTCGGGCAAACTGCGCGAAATTTGTAAAGAACGGACTGAGTTTCACCGCCACCGGGATTTTCAACTGCCCTTTAATCGAAGTAATGATCGTCAGGTACTCGTTCTCAAGGTCGTCGGCGCTGCGTTTGGGATCGCTTGCCACATTGTAAATGTTCAGTTCGAGCGCGTCCGCGCCCGCTTCCTCGATTTGCTTTGCGTACTTCATCCAGCCGCCGAACGTCGCGCCGTTGACACTGCCGATGATTGGAATATCGGTCGCCGCTTTGGCTTCCGCGATATGCTCAACATAAGATTCCGGACCGATTTTGAACTCGGCCTGCTCCGGAAAAAACGACAGTGCTTCGGCATACGCCTCCGTGCCTTGCTGAAGGTAAAACTCCAGTTGATGTCGATCGTGTCGCAGTTGCTCTTCGAATAAGGAATGAAAAACGATTGCCGAAGCGCCTGCATCCTCCATTCGCTTGATGTTGTCGATTTTTTCCGAAAGCGGCGATGCGGACGGAACAAGCGGCGTCCGCAATTTAAATCCGAGATATCTGGTCGTTAGGTTCATGGGATTGATGGGAGTTGAATTTTCTACTGGCAAGAAATTCGTAAAACCCGCGGCGGGCAATGACGTCGCGCTGCGCGAGGGCAAGTAGTTCTTTCGCAGCGCGCGGCTGGCTTTTCTCGAGCATTCGAAAACGGTTCTCGAGTTTGAAATAATCGGCGATTACCGTGCGCGGCTCGGCCGAATCGAGTTGCAGCGGATTTTCTCCGAGCCGCGCGCGATCGGGATGGTAGCGATAAAGAAGCCACTGGCCGCAATTCACCGCCGCCTTTTGATTTTGCATGGCGGTCATCATGTTGATGCCGTGCGCGATACAATGGCTGTAGGCGATGATGAGGGCCGGGCCATCGTAGGCTTCGGCCTCGAGAAATGCTTTGAGCGTGTGTTCGTCTTTCGCCCCCATCGCGATCGAGGCAACGTAGATATTCCCATACGTCATGGCCATGAGTCCGAGATCTTTCTTGCCGGCGCGCTTTCCACCGGAGGCAAACTTTGCCACCGCCGCGCGCGGCGTTGATTTGGAGCACTGGCCGCCGGTATTCGAGTAAACTTCCGTGTCGAGCAACAACACCTTCACGTTGCGCCCACTGGCCAGGACGTGATCGAGGCCGCCGTAACCGATGTCGTAACCCCAACCGTCGCCGCCGACGATCCAGACACTCTTGCGGACGAGCGTATCGGCGATCGCCAGTAATCGCTTTGCCGGTGGCTCGCCTAACGACTTCAGTTTGCGTTTTAGTTCGGTCACTCGCGCGCGCTGGTCTGCGATATCAGCTTCATCTCGCTGCCGCGCATTCAAAATTTCTGTGGCGAGATGCCGGCCAACCTGGGGTGCCAGAGCCTGGAGCAATTCGCCGGCAAACTCCTGTTGTTTGTCGATTGAAACACGGAAGCCAAGTCCGAACTCGGCGTTATCTTCGAACAATGAATTCGACCATGCCGGCCCGCGTCCATTTCGATCTTGTGCGTACGGCGTGGTCGGCAGGTTGCCGCCATAGATGGAAGAACAGCCGGTCGCATTTGCGATGATCAATCGATCTCCAAACAACTGGGTGAGTAATTTGATATAAGGCGTTTCGCCGCAGCCGGCGCACGCGCCGGAAAACTCGAACAGCGGCTGCTCCACTTGCATGGCGCGCACGCTGGCCGTGGAAATTTCGCTGCGGGCCATGTCTGGAATCGAGAGGAAAAAATCCCAGTTCGCCCGCTCGGCTTCGCGCAGCGGCAATTGCGGCTGCATGTTAATTGCTTTTAAGCGCGCTTCCGACTTGTTGCGCGCCGGACAAACGTCAACGCAGACGCCGCACCCGGTGCAATCCTCGACCGCGACCTGCAGTGTGTAGTGCAAATCCTTCCATTCCGGCAGCCGCGCTTTGCGCGATTTAAACGTCGCAGGCGCGTTTTCGAGGACGGCCCTTCCGTAAACTTTGCTCCGAATCACCGCATGCGGACAAACCAGCACGCATTTGCCACATTGAATACAGACTTCGGGGTCCCAAACTGGAACATCAGTGGCGAGATTTCGCTTTTCCCATTGGGTTGTCGCGGTTGGGAAAGTGCCATCGTTAGGCAACACGCTTACCGGGATGCGATCGCCTCGGCCGGCCATGATCTCGCCCAGCACATTGCGCACGAAATTGGGCGCGTTCTGAAGATGGCCATTGTGACCGGCTGCCCTTGGCGTTATCGTATTTGGAACTTGGGCTTCGTATAAATGCGCCAGTGTCGAATCGACCGCGCGGAGATTCATCTCGATAATCTCATCGCCTTTCTTTGCATACGTTTTGCGAATTGAGTTCTTGATTGCTTCGATCGCCTCCTTGGGTGGCAACACGCCGGAGATCGCGAAGAAACAGGCCTGCATCACAGTATTGATGCGCCCACCCATTCCTGATTCGTGTGCGACTTTGTTCGCGTCGATCACGAACAGACGGGCGCGCTGCTCCATCAAGCGTCGCTGGACGTTCTCGGGCAAATGTTGCCAGACGCACTGGCAATCAAACGGCGAATTGAGCAAAAACGTTCCGTTGGCCGCGAGATCCTTGAGCAGATCGCAGGTCTCGAGCAGAAATGGCTGATGACATGCGACGAACTGCGCCTTGCTGATCAAATAGGTCGATCGAATTGGACGGGGGCCGAAACGCAGATGGGAAATCGTCATCGCACCCGACTTCTTGGAATCGTAAACGAAATAGCCTTGCGCGAAATAACCGGTGTTTTCGCCGATGATTTTGATCGACTCCTTATTCGCGCCAACCGTTCCGTCCGAACCGAGTCCGAAAAACTGCGCGCGCACGACGTCGTCAGGCTCGATCGAAAAATTAGGATCGATATCGAGACTGGTGTGGGAGAGGTCGTCATCAATGCCGACAGTGAAATGATTCTTCGGCGAGCGTTGCGCGAGGTTATCGAAAACCGCCTTGATCATCGCCGGTGTGAATTCCTTTGAGGAAAGACCGTAGCGGCCGCCGGCAATGTGGACCTCGCGCTTGCCCTGCTCGTAAAGAGCGTTCACGCAATCGAGATAAAGCGGTTCGCCTCCGCTTCCGGGTTCCTTCGTTCGATCGAGCACGGCGATGTCGCGGGCCGTGGACGGCAGCGTGTCGGCAAACACCTTTGCATCGAATGGCCGATATAATCGCACTTTGAGCACGCCCACTTTTTCATTTCGCGCGTTGAGAAAATCGACGGTTTCGTGCGCGGCTTCGCAGCCTGAGCCCATCAACACGATCACTCGCTCGGCATCGGCTGCCCCATGGTATTCGAAGAGCTGATAACGCCGCCCGGTCAATTCCGCAAAACGATTCATCGTTTGCTGCACAATGTGCGGGCAGGCACGATAGAATGGATTCACCGTTTCGCGGGCCTGGAAATAGACGTCTGGATTTTGCGCGGTCCCGCGGACCACCGGATGATCCGGCGACAACGCGCGGGCGCGATGCTCAATCACGCGTTCTTCGTCGATCATTGCGCGGAGGACGTCATTCGACACGACATGAATTTTGGAGATTTCGTGCGAAGTGCGGAATCCGTCGAAGAAATGCAGAAAAGGGATGCGCGATTCGAGAGTAGCGGCGTGCGCAATGAGTGCCATATCCTGCGCTTCCTGCACCGAAGCCGAGCAGAGCATTGCCCAACCAGTGGCGCGTGCCGCCATCACGTCGCTGTGGTCGCCGAAAATCGACAAGGCTTGCGTCGCAAGCGATCGCGCTGCGATGTGAAATACGGTTGGCGTTAATTCGCCGGCGATTTTGTACATGTTCGGAATCATCAGGAGCAAACCCTGCGAAGAAGTGAACGTGCAACTGAGCGCACCGGTTTGAAGCGCACCATGAATCGCCCCGGCGGCGCCACTTTCGCTCTGCATCTCGATGACCGATGGGACCGTCGCCCACAAATTCTTTATCCCGCTGGCGGACCACGCATCCGCCCATTCGCCCATCGGTGACGCCGGCGTGATCGGATAGATCGCGATAACTTCATTGAGCCCATACGCGATGTGCGCCACGGCTTCGTTGGCATCCAGCGTTCGAAAACCGGTTTTGGCGACGTGACTCTCAACCGACCGTGACTCATGCTTGAAATCGATCTTGCGGCCGTTGGAATTGCTGTTCGTTAGGTCGGCAGTCCGTTCTGTTTTTTGCATTGGCGCCAGCACTTTTCCTTTGTTGGTTACGAAGGTAGCGTTCGCCCTTATCTGGCGATGCACGTTGCTTGCGTTTTGCTGTGCAGTTATTGCGCAGCCAGTGCTTGACGGCTGTCGAACAGAGCAATGTCCCTGGCCGTGCGTCGATTTCCTTACGGATAGAGCCAGTCGCGTTGCCAGCCGTCGGCGGTTCGCGTGTACAAAATGCGTTGATGGCGGCGAAAGGGTTTTTGCATCCAAAACTCAATCCGTTCGGCGATAACACGAAAACCGGACCAGAATGGCGGGCGCGGCACCTCACCAAGGCCGAAGTGGATTACGGTCTTCGCCACTTCGGCTTCCAATTCAAAATAACCGCGCATTTTTTTCGATTGCTTCGAAGCCCAGGCGCTGATCTGACTCAATCGCGGACGGGTCGCGAAATAAGCATCGGCCTCTTCATCGCTCACAGTTTCTACTCGGCCACGAACGCGCACCTGTTTTCCAAGATCGGACCAATAAAAACAGAGCGCGGCCTGCGGGACATTCCTCAGTTGTTCTGCTTTCTGACTTTGCAAGTTGGTGTAAAAAGTGAAACCACGCTCGTCTACGCCCTTGAACAACATCATTCGAGCATCTGGGTAACCATCGGGACCGACCGTCGCAACGCTCATCGCGCGGGGTTCCTTCAATCCGGCGGCCACTGCTTCCTCGAACCAGGTTTGGAAAAGTGCGATTGGATTATCAGCTTGATGCAAGCGTTCGCTTTGTCCGTCTCGCTTTGCTTGGGTCATCGCTGCCCGAAACATGCGCACCTCTTTTTGACGATCGCGAACCACACTGCGTCCATCTCGCTTTCTGAGTTTGGTGAATGATGCGGCCACGGCTTCAAATCCTTGGTCATAAAATGCTGACCTTAATAGGCACCACGATCTGGAGGGCCTGCCATGCGAGTATTGGCAAAAAGCAGGCGTTTCTTGCGACCGAATGCGAAGCCGGAAAGCGCCTTTAGTTGTATCAGCTAGCGCGATTGACGACGTACCAGATCAATCATTTCCGCTTCGGAGATTTCTCGTGGCCGTTCAGGTGCTCGCGAAATTCGGTCGGCGATTCGCCAAAAACGCGCTTGAACATGCGATTGAATTGCGTGAGCGATTGAAACCCAACGTCGTACGCGACTTCACTGATTCGGCGGTTCGGATTTAGCAACTGTGTCCGCGCGTCTTCCAACCGGACGCGGGCGACGTAATCAGTAAACTTCAAACCGGTCGATTTACGAAAGATTTTGCAAAAGTGAAACACGCTGGCGCCCGCAGCCTTGGCAACCGCCGAAAGTGAGAGCGGTTCCGTTTTGTGCTGATCGATGTATTCGCGCGCACGATGCACCAGCAGCGGCTCAGTGTTTTGTTCTTCCAGGACGATTTGATTTGTCAGGGCTGAGAGTTGCTCCGCAAAAAATGAGAGCAATCGTATAATCGCATTATATTTGTCCGGTGGAATGAGCGGATTTTTTTCCCAGGTCCTCTTGATCTCACCGGAAAATTTGACCCCGGCCCGCTCCAGCTCACGCGTGACTTTGTTGGTATCGGCTTTTGCCGGCATGTGACGCAGCACCTGACCAATGCGCAGGTAACCGATAACCTCGGCCCCCAGTCTTACCGGGATCGCAGTTTCGGTCAGACCAAACGGACAAGTAACTGTGTGCGGAAGCAAACCAGTGTGATCAATCATCTTCTGGTGCGCTTCAAGGCAAACTGCGAGCGTGGCGGGACGCTCCGCCAGCAAAGCGCAGAACGGGTTCTCGTGTTTCTTCCCATGATGAGCAAGTTGCCAATACTCAAGCGGACGAAGAGTTAGCGGCAGGCCAGTCGCCTTCGTGAACACCGTTTCGTAGTCGCGAAACAAACGTGACCGCCGCAACATTTCGACCAGTTGCTTGTTTGAACTTACGCGCGCCGTGACGGCTTCCCGCATGGTAACCCGATGATTGGGAACAATCTCGGGTTCAGCCAGAAGAAGGTCAACACAATTTGCGGAGTCGTCGCCCGAGTTCGCCCGTCTTTTATGGCGATCAGTCCAAATCCTTTTCCTGATCTAGAAAAGGGGACTCGACCACGACCGGTTCGAGGGATACCTGGCCATGATGGACCGCCAGCATCTTGTCCCGCGCGGCCTGCATGCGTTTCAACATGATTGGTGCCATTCGCTTAAACAGCTCGTAGCCTAACGAATTATCCCGCTCGCAATACTCTCGCAAAATTGTGCCGTAGAAAAAAATGGCCGAGGTCGGCTTAATGGCGCGCGCAGTAAAGCGCCAGACATAGGGTGGAAACATCCAGGACCAGCCCAGTAAATCGCCCGCGCCGATTCGATCGACAATCACAGGTTCTCCCAATCCCCCGCCAGACTCGAGAGCGACCTCTCCGCTCTCGATCAAGTAAAAGCGATTAGCCATCTCGCCTTCGCGCAAAATGGTTTGGCCGGTTTTGAAACTGACCGGAATGGCGCAATCGGTTAGCAAAGAAAGGTGAGTGCGATTCATTCCTGCCAAGAAAGGGTGGAGCGCCACCCGCGTCGCCATTGGTTCTGGCTGTGTCTCTATCGTCATAGTGTCAGTGTCCATTGCCGTGTTCATTATCTCCTCCTGGTTGTTTCAAATGAATTCGTGTTCCTTCTCGCGCACGACCAGCACCGGGCACGAGGCGGCGCGGGCAACACGTTCGGCCGTACTCCCGATGCAAAAATGCTTCCAGCCGGTTAGCCCGTGCGTTGCGATCACAATCAGATCGACATCCTCTTGTTTCGCCGTTTCGACAATTTCGTGCCCGGCGACCCCGGTTCGCACCTTCCATTTCAGTTGGCCGTTGACCGCTGATGAAGTGGCCAGCGCTTTCAGTTTCCTTTCCGAGTCGAAGAAGTCCGCTTCTTGAGTGGCCAGCGGAAAGTCTGAAAGCGACATCATACCAGCCGGTTCAACCACATGAAGCAGGGTTATGGTTGATCCGAACGCTTCTCCCAGCCGCAGGGCGTAATCGAGCGCCTTTTGCGAAGCCGGTGAAAAATCCATCGGAACCAGAATTCGTTTAATCTTAATCGCGGTCGATTGTTCCACCTGCGGAAGAGTCGTCGTTTGCATATGCTGATCCTCTCTTGGAAAGGATTCGGCGCTCGCCCACACTTGCTAAACTCTGTGCGTTTTTTGTGCTGACACGGAATCTGGAATTGTGCCTTGAAGCCGCGATTGCCGATCTTAAGCTCACTTCGTGCGTGTTCTGGCAATCGATGCTTCACTTCGTCACACCGGCGTCTCGATCATCGATGCCAACAACGGAGAAGCGCGCGTCTTGTATTTCGGAACCATTCACAATCCAGCCTCCCTCCGCTCGTCCGCCTGCCTCGTCGCGATTCGCGATCGTCTTGCTGAATTAATTCGCCTCCACCAACCGGATTGTTGCGCACTCGAATCGGTGATTTATGTGCAAAGTCACAAAACGGCGATTCTACTCGGTGCCGCTCGTGGAGCCGCGATTTTAGCCGCCGCCGAAAACGGGCTGCCGATTTTCGAATATCCGCCAACCCGAATCAAGCAGGCCACGGTCGGCCGGGGTGGTGCCGGAAAAAACCAGGTTGCGTTCATGGTGCGGGCGCTTCTTGGTTTAACGACCACGCCAGATCCCGATTCGGCGGACGCGCTCGCAATTGGTCTGACCCATTTGCGTTCACAACAAGTTGCAGCCATGGGAGTGCCGGCGGCGAACCAAATATGAGCTGCAATCTGCACGTTCGATGGCTGGGCCGAATGAATTTTCCTGACACGCTTGCGTTGCAAGAAGAAATTGTCGCGCGGAAACGCCGCAGCGACTCGTTAGGCGACGAGCTCCTTTTGCTCGAACATGAGCCGGTCTACACCATCGGACGAACGCCGGATCGCTCGAGTTTATTAGGCGCAAAACATTTGCCGCATCCGCTCTTTCAAATCAATCGCGGCGGTCAAGCTACGTATCACGGTCCCGGCCAATTAATTGGTTATCCGATTGTCGATCTTCGCCGCTGCGGCCAGGATTTGCACAAGTATCTGCGCTGGCTCGAGCAACTGATAATCGGCTTTCTGGCGAACTATGAGCTGCCTGCCGTCCGCCGTGAAGGTTTGACGGGCGTTTGGATCGGCCCGCCTTCACCAAGCTTTGGCACGGCCGGCACTCGCAAGATCGCTTCCATCGGTGTCGGCGTCCGGCATTGGATTACGATGCACGGATTCGCGCTCAACGTTTGTGGGGACCTCACGCCATTTAGGCAAATCGTGCCGTGCGGAATTTCCGACATCACAATCACGTCAATGGAACGTGAATTGAATAGGGTTGTTTCGGTTAATCAAGCGGCTGCTTTATTTGCGGATCTGGCTGAGCGCAGGATGGTTGAGTTGCACGTTCCGGAAATTGCCATCGCCTGAAAAATGATTCCACTCGAAGACAGCGCAGCGGATGTTATCGGCAAGGCCCAGAGCGGTTTGCGCATTTCTGACAGTCAGTTGGCGAAGAAATCCGGAGTTGCGATCGACGTCATTAAGAAGTTGCGTGCCGGCAGTTTCGATGAACCGGCGCTCCGTGCGATCGCCCCCATCCTTGATCTCGACCCGAACGCGCTGGTCGATCTGGCCAATGACAAGTGGAAACCTTCCCGGCTCGAAAGCTTCGATGGTCTGGCGCAGTTCACGACCGACTTCGGCGGAATGAAAGTGAACTCATATCTGATCTGGGATTCGAGAAAGAAAGCGGCGGCCGCCTTTGATACCGGCGCGGACTGTCGCCAGATGCTTTATTGGGCAGCGAAAGACAATCTGAAGATTAGTTTCATTTTAGTCACCCACGCTCACTCCGATCACATTGCCGATCTGCCGCGACTTCGTGGAGAAACTGACGCGGAGGTTTTTGCACCCTCGCGCGAACCAGTCCCCGGCGCTGAAGAAATTAACGAAGGCAGGCATTTGAGGCTCGGCCAGATCGACATTGAGGCGCGTTTGACTTGGGGTCATTCCCCTGGCGGAATGACTTTTGTGGCTAATGGACTGGCGCGACCGATCGCAATCGTTGGCGATTCTATCTTTGCGGGCTCGATGGGCGGCGGGAATGTTTCTTATGAGGACGCGATCAAAAACAATCTCGAGAAGATTCTAACCTTGCCTGACGAGACAATCGTCTGCCCCGGTCACGGACCGATGACAACTGTGGGGGAAGAAAAGAAACACAATCCGTTCTTTGCCGGGAGATTTGGCAAATGAACGTGGGATTTGTTGGCGTCGGACGGATGGGGGCGAACATGGCGCGGCGTTTGAAGGATCGTGGCTTTTGCGTCACCGCGGTTTACGATTCGAATCGAAAAACGGCCACCGATCTGGCTGGCGAACTCCGTTGCGCCGCTGCGCAGGATTTGTCGCAAGTCACTGCCGAATCCGATGTGATTTTCACCGTAGTAACGGACGACAACGCCATGCGTGAAATTTTTTCCGGAGCGGGAGACAATCTGCTCGTAAACGCGGGCGGGAAATTGTTCGTAAATTGCGCGACGATCTCGCCGCAGGTCCACGTCGAGGTTGAAAAGATGGCGAACGATGCCGGCGCGGAATCGCTCGAAGCGTGCATGGCTTCCAGCATCACCCAGGCGCGCGCGGGCACGCTTTACCTGATGTGCGCTGGGGCGGAAAAAGCATTTCACCGAGCCGAACCAATTTTAAAAGAACTGGCGTCTACGGTTCGTTACATCGGGAAAGCAGGCGAGGCGGCAAAAGTAAAAGCGCTCGTTAACATGGTAATGAACATTAACACCGCCGGCCTGGCGGAAGGACTCGGACTGGGCGCCGCGCTCGGGCTTGATCTAACAGTATTGCGCGAAGTCTTTTCCCAGACCGGCGCAAACTCGCGTGTTTTGGAAACCGACGGCGAAGATATGCAAAACCGGGAGCACAGTTGTTTCTTCTCCGCCGCGCATGCAGCGAAAGACAGCGGCATCGCGCTTGAACTCGCGAACAGTCTGGAGCTCGCGCTTCCACTCGCGCGCGCAACTAAGGCGCAGTATCAAAAAATGGTCGCAAAAGGTTTG
>Ga0187779_10001956_pt1 | contig 12768 bp, 11 predicted proteins | sample 1015_Q2_SP10_10__FD_132435 | JGI IMG/M metagenome (GOLD analysis project Ga0187779, IMG submission 132435) | Tropical peat soil microbial communities from peatlands in Department of Meta, Colombia - 1015_Q2_SP10_10_MG | ecosystem: Environmental > Terrestrial > Soil > Wetlands > Peat | place... | reverse complement strand
CGCTTGGTCTCAAATGGCAACCTCAACGCTCCCTGGGGGCTTGCGTTGGTCGAAGGCGACGAACTGTGGGTTGGCAATTTCGGTGATGGAAAAATTAACAATTACGACCCCACAACCGGTGCTTTCCTCGGGACCATCAATCGGGCTGACGGGACTCCGCTTCAGTTCGACGGCCTGTGGGATATTCTTCCGCTCGACAGCGGAATCTTTTTCACCGCCGGAATCGCCGACGAAGGGCATGGCCTTTTCGGAGTCATTACCGAGGATTAGTTCAGCGCCAAGATCGACATCATCGCCTCTCGATTGGAGGCAACCATAGTTGAAAAAAGCGCGGTCCCGCCGAGGCGGGACCGTCGCTGCTGAAGCTGAGGAGTTATTTCAATTTCAGTTTGTTGTGCTCCAAGCTTGCGGCGTTGTTAAAAGCAGCCGTGGTGCCAACGTCGTATCGACATCAACTTTTTCGCGGCGATAATGAGCGCATCTTATGAAATGCGCATTCCTCGTTCTTAGCCTGGTTTCAGCTTCGATTTTCGCGGCTGATCCAGAAGCCGCTTTCAAGTATCCGCCTGCGCCAACGAGCAATCAGGTCGATGACTACAACGGAATAAAAGTAGCCGATCCTTTCCGTCCGCTGGAAAATCCTGATTCGCCCGAGGCACAAAAATGGATCGAGGCAGAAAACAAGATCACGTTCGACTTTCTGAAATCCATTCCGGAACGCGATGGAATCAAGAATCGCCTGACCGAGGTCTGGAACTACGAGCGTTTCGGCGTGCCGTTCAAAGAGAGTAGCCGTTATTTCTTCTCCAAAAATACCGGATTGCAAAATCAAAATGTCATTTACACGACCACGAATTTTGCCGAGCAGCCGCGAGAACTGCTCGATCCAAACATTCTCGCAAAAGATGGAACGGTGGCATTGAGCGGGATGGATGTAACCGACAATTCGAAATTAGTAGCCTACAGCCTTTCCACTGCCGGCTCCGATTGGCAGCAATGGAAAGTGCGCGACGTCGTGACCGGCAAAGATCGACCAGACACGCTCGACTGGAGCAAGTTTTCCGGCGCGTCTTGGAAAAAAGACGGCAGCGGATTCTTCTATAGCCGTTACGACAAACCGGACGAGAAAAACAAACTGCGGTCACAGGTTTACAATCACAAAGTATTTTTTCATCGCCTCGGCACGCCTCAGTCGCAGGACAAGCTGATTTACCAGCGGCCTAACAACAAAGATTGGCTCTTCAACGCTGCTGTCACCGATGACGGTCTTTACCTTATCATCAACGTGCAACGCGGGACCGATCCGAAGAACCGCGTCTTTTACAAAAACCTGGTCGATCCGAATTCGAAAGTGGTCGAGCTGCTCGATAAGGCCGATGCTGAATATACTTTTCTGGATAACGACGGATCGACGTTTTGGTTCAAGACAAATTTGAACGCGCCGCTTGATCGCCTCATTTCGATCGATGTCAGCAAGGGTCTGCCCGCGCAAATCAAAGAACTCGTCCCCGAATCGTCCGACAAGCTCGAATCGGTCAGCGTCGTCGGCGACCGTTTCGTTGCCGAGTATCTGCATGACGCGCACAGCCTGCTAAAATTGTTCAAGCTCGACGGCTCGATCGATGGCGAGATTTCGCTACCCGGGATCGGCTCGGCCAGCGGCTTCACCGGCAAACGCAAAGATCGCGAGACTTTTTATTCCTTCACCAGTTTCACTACGCCGACCGAAATTTTCCGTTACGATTTCGACAAGCGCGCGAGCGACCTTCTTTTTCAGCCGAAAGTAGGATTTAAGCCGGACGATTACACGACCGAGCAGGTGTTTTACAAAAGCGCCGACGGCACGCGCATCCCGATGTTCATCTCATATAAAAAAGGAATGAAACGCGACGGCCAGAACCCGACTTATCTTTACGCTTACGGCGGATTTGATATTCCAATGACGCCGACCTTTAGCCCGGCCAATCTCGTTTGGATGGAAATGGGCGGCATCTTCGCGCTGCCAAATATTCGCGGCGGCGGTGAGTACGGTGAGAAATGGCACGAAGCCGGCGAACTTCACGTAAAGCAAAACGTATTCGACGATTTCATCGCGGCCGCTCAGTATTTAATTAACGAGAAGTATACTTCGACACCGAAACTGGCCATTGGCGGCGGCAGCAACGGCGGTCTGCTGGTCGGCGCATGTATGACGCAGCGACCCGATCTTTACGGCGCGGCACTACCGGCGGTCGGCGTAATGGACATGTTACGCTTCCAAAAATTCACCATCGGTTGGGCGTGGACATCCGACTATGGCAGCGCGGAAAACGCGGATGACTTTCCGTTTCTTTACGCCTACTCGCCGCTGCATCATATCGCCAAAGGCTGTTGTTATCCGGCGACCTTGATCACGACCGCCGATCACGATGATCGAGTGGTGCCCGCGCATAGCTTTAAATTCGCCGCCACGTTGCAAGCCGCGCAAGGGTGCGACAAACCGACCTTGATCCGGATCGAAACCAAGGCCGGTCACGGCGCGGGCAAACCGACCACCAAGGTCATCGAAGAGGCTGCCGATCGCTGGGCCTTTCTCGTTAAAGAGCTCGGAGTGAAGGTCCCCCAGTAATTCGAGCGAAGCGAAACCGAACGGGGATATTTTTCAACACTGGTCCCCTTGCCAGATCTAGCGGACCGGTGTCATGAAATAAAACAGCGTCGGCTGTGTCGGATTTCATATTATATCGATGATCGATAGGTTTGGCACGAACTCTGCTATCAATCCCCTGCTATAATTATCATAACATGAAAAATGCACTATCATTAAAAAAGGGTTTCACTCTGGTGGAAATCATGATCGTGGTCGCGATTATCGCGTTGCTGGCGGCCATCGCGGTCCCTGGCTTCTTGCGTGCGCGAAAACGATCGCAGGCCAGCAAGATCCTGAACGACCTTCGAATGGTCGATTCGGCGGTTGACCAATACGCGGTGGAGACCAACCGCGTGACTGGCAACACAGTCGCCGTCACCGATTGGACGAACTACGTGAAAAAAGGAACGTTGCTTTATAATACGGGCAACAGCGTCCTTGGCAGCGCCTACGGTCCCCAGACGGTGGACATCATTCCGCAGGTGCCCACGGCCGATTACAACGTCTTGTCCGACGTAGCAGGAAGCGGTTTTTGGTCGCCTTACGGCCCGTAAACCGACGGTAGCGAAGTCGGTAGTGTCCTGTAATTTGGGACACTACCGTCGGGGAACGGTGGGCTTGCGTGAACCATCGTTCTGCGTCTACTCGTTTGGATGCTTCAAGCGGAGGATTACAGTGCCCTGGGCGCCTTCCGATATGCCATGCGGAAGTTTTTGCGGTTCAGCAAGGAAGCACTGGCCGATGCAAAGCTTACGCCCGAGCAATACGAGGCGCTTCTGTCGATCAAGAGCTGCTCGATTGGGAATGGGCTGAACATTCGTGATTTAAGCGAGCAGCTTCAGGTCAGACATCATAGCGCCGTCAGCCTGGTCAACAAGTTGGCCGGAAAAGAACTGATCGCAAAAAAACGAGCAACAGATGACCGCCGGGAGGTCCTAGTTGAGCTGACCTCGTTCGGAGAATCGACCCTGGCTATTCTGGCCGAAATTCATCGGCGCGAGATAAGGGCACGCAGCATGGAAATGATCGACGCTCTGCAACGCTTGCAAAAATAGGACCGACGGGAGAAATCATCGTCCGATCAGGCGCGAATCGAAACGGTATTCGATCGGCCGGCCAATTTTAACTCTATTGAAGTCGGGGTGATTTGGGTTCAAAAGAAAATTTAGTTCGCTCGTGCTAAGCAAACTCGGCACGCCCAACACGGCCGAGCGCCTTTCCCGGACCCATCGATCACCGATTTCCTGCGCAGAAGCCGGCGGGGGCTCCGCCTTCCAATGGCGGGGAAGGTTTTTGCTCGGAAAATATTCGGTCAGCTTATCGTCCCACTCAACATGAAACGAGCAATAGCGCTCGCTCAGCGGCAGTGGCATCGTGTGGACCAGGAGCTCGAGTGCGGCAAGAGATTCATGCTCGCTCAAGTAGACGACCGTGGTTCCGGCAGAATTCCATCTTCCGCCGAGCAGCCTGCTGCCTTCTCCGCTGAAGGCGTTTTTAGCGCGCCAGGCGCGAACAATTCGCCAGCCCGAGCGCATTCGATCTTACCAGTAAACGCCGTAATCGATTCGGCCTAACAAGTCGTCCACTTCGCGCGCACCAATCTCGCTGCTCGCGTATTCCACCGGCACCGCTCGACCAAGGCCGCGCTGCGGAAATTTCAGCCACTGGCGCGCACGCTCAACACTGCCAAAAACTTTTGTTGCGTGCTGAAGAATCCGCCAAAAACGCACCACCCGATCCGACTCCTGCGGCGACAGCCGGCGCTCCGCGCGCCGGCGCTGCAAGGTCGATCTTGAGATCGAAAGCTGACGCGCAAGTGACTCCAGCGGTTCGTCAATTTCGCTCCGCAAATGTTCCAACTCGCTAAACGGCAATCCCTTTCTGATCTGTTCGATCATCTTCGCGGGTGCGACCGGCTTTTTCAAAAGGAGCGCCATGCCTTTCGACCCGTACTGATGAACCGGTTCTTCCCGAACAACGCTACCACTGGATTTTTTGCGTTTCGGCGACTTGTTCATTTGGTTATTTTACAATATCCAAATGGGCCTGTCAAAAGACCGCGAGATGGACGAAACCCGCGGATGAGGGAGCGGGAATGCGCGAATCAATCGAGCTGCACGTCACCGCGCTTAAGAAAGTGTCTCATGCGTATCGCATCGCACGAATCCGTTCCCGGCGGGAATCGAACCCACATTTAAGGTTTAGGAAACCTCCGTTCTATCCGTTGAACTACGGGAACCGGATAAGGGAGAAAGTAGAAAGGCCAAAGCAGAAAATCCAGCAAACAGAGCTGGCTACAAGGATTCGGCTACCGAGTTGCCCGTCCGTTTAGCTGGGGTGGCGCGGTTGTTGCTCAGCAATGATTTAACCCCGATGAACGACCGATTTTGCCTCAGTGCATCATTCATCACTCGCGTTGGAGCGGAAAAATAATGAATTTCATTTTGTCACGCGTTAATCGCTGGTGGGCTGATCTTCCTCTTCGATGGAAAGGCGCTACCGTTCTGCTGATTCCAGTAACCGCTTTGATCTGTGGCTTTGCCTCCGTTTATCTGGTCGGGCTGAAGGCAGATGATGCCGAAACGCAAGTCGCTCAGATCGCGGCCGTGCGTTACCACGTTCGTTCTGTATTTACTTCCATCCTCGATGCAGAGACGTCCGTGCGAGGTTTCGTTATTTCGCGCGACGCACATTTTCTCGACCGTTACAAAGTGGCGCTGCAGAATTTTCCGCGAAGTATCCGTGAGCTCACTAATCTGGCGGCCAACAATTCGCAGCGGAGCGCACGGGTGAATGAAATCAAGACGTTGGCTCATGCGCGGTTGGATTTGCTCTCCGCCGTGGTCAGCCAAGTCGCTGTCAATGACGATGCAAAGTCTCGTGACCGCGAGTCGCAGCTCATTGTGATCGGGGAGAGGCTGATGGCGGAGCTTCGTCCAAAGATTACGGCGATGGACGACGAGGAGGCACAATTACAAGAGATTCGGAGTCGTGCGCTCCAATCAGATCGCGAACTTAGCACCAACGTGATCGGTTTAAGTGCGATCATCGGCGTTCTCGGAGGAGTGGCGGGAATGGTTTTGTTCAGTCACGGAATCGTCCGTCGCGTGAAACACATTCAAATCAATGCGGAGCGGCTGGCAAAAGAATCGCCGGTCGAGGCGATAGCAGAACGGCGCGACGAGATTGGTGAACTGGGACGGCGGCTTCTCGAAGCGAGCAATTTGCTTCGAAGGAAACAGCAGGCACTGCGCGAAAGCGAGTCGCGGCTGCAAGCAGTCCTCGATAATGCGCCGTCAGTCATGTACGTGAAGGACCTTGACGGAAAATTCGTCCTGGTGAATCGGGCGTTCGCGTCGCTACTCGAGCGACCGGCGGAGGAGATTCTTGGGAAGACCGGCCATGACATTTATCCGCCGGAGAACGCGGACGCCTTCGCAGCGAACGACCGAGCAGCGCTGGAAGCGGGTCGTCCAGTCCAGAGCGAAGAGACTTTGCAACGCGAGGACGGAACCCACACGTTCATATCCAGTAAATTTCCGCTGCTCGACTCGAATGGCAAACCGCGCGCGCTTGGCGGAATTTCAACGGACATCACCGAGCGGGCACGCAATTCGGCTGCGTTGGCACTTGCAAAGGCCGAGGCCGAGCGGGCCAGTCAGGCGAAAAGCGAATTTCTTTCGCGGATGAGCCATGAGTTGCGCACGCCCCTGCACGCGATCCTCGGTTTTGCCCAGCTTTTGCAGAAAGAAGTGAAACCGAAAGGTGATTGCGAGTGCGTGGAGCACATTTTGCGGTCCGGTTACCGCTTGCTGACACTGGTTAACAAACTGCTCGATATTCCCCGAATCGAGGCCGGCGAAGTCGGCAACGCGATCGACTCGATGGATGTTGAAGAAGTGCTGCAACCGGAACGAGCCTTTCGGCATGTCGGGCCGGAGCTGGCCGTCCTCGCTGGATAAAATCGAGATCGAATGACCAAAGAAACTTTAGATTCGCTGCTGAAAGCGATGCTGCAAAGCGGAAATGGCATTTCCGATTTCCTGTTTGTCGCGGGCAAGCCGCCGGTCACAGAAGACCATGGAAAATTGACCGAGTTTCCAATCGAAACGGCTGAATCGGTTCTGACACCGCAACTGATCGAGGAAATCGCCACTGTGCTAATCGGTGGCAGCGAGCGGCTGTTGAGAGACTTTGCGACCGAAGGCTCGTGCGACTGCTCGTACAGTCTGCAAAATCTGGCCCGATTTCGCGTCAACGTCTTCAAACAGAACGGCCGGCACGCGATCGTGATGCGGAAATTGGAATCGGAAGTTCCCAGCCTCGATAGCCTGGCGCTGCCTGCCATTTTTCGGGAAATCGTCCGGGAGAAAAATGGGATTATTTTTGTGACGGGAGCCACCGGCAGCGGAAAGACGACCACGCTGGCGGCCATGTTGAACGAACTAAATCAGACCCAGGACCTTCATGTCGTCACGTTGGAGGATCCGATTGAATTCTACCACACCCACAAGCGTTGCGTTTTCAGTCAGCGCGAACTGGGAAAGGATTTTCCGGATTATGCAAGCGGTTTGCGGGCAGCGCTTCGACAAGCGCCAAAGGTAATTTTAGTCGGTGAAATTCGCGATCGAGCGAGCATGGAGATTGCGCTCAGCGCTTCCGAGACCGGCCACGTTGTTTTTACCACGCTGCACACGGTCAATGCCGGGCAAACAATCAACCGGATCATAGGAATGTTCGGCAAAGAAGAAGAGCAGCAATTTCGGCAACGTCTGGCCGACACCGTCCGCTATATTGTGAGTCAGCGATTGGTCAGCAAAATCGGCGGCGGCCGATTACTGGTCAGCGAGATCATGGGAAGCAGTTTGCGCACACGCGAGACATTGCTCTACGGCGAAGGTGAGAACCGCACCTTCCAGGAAATCATCGAAGCTGCTACCGATCGCGGGTGGCATAGTTTCGACCAATCGTTGCTTAAAGCTTACGAAGTAAACCTGATCACGGAAGACACCGCCACCATCTTCTGCACGCACAAAAATAAGATGCGTCGGGACATTGACATGGTGAAGAAAATCCGGGGCGCAGAGTTTGAAATGCCGTCTGGCCTGAAGCTGCAGCAAGTGATCGCGACTCCGAAGGAGGAGGCTGTCATCTGATGAGCAGCGATTCAAAGGATCGGGTGGCTCGACCGACGGCCGATTTGAACAGCGAATTGCGCACCGGGCTGAACGACATTCTCGGTTTTGCATCTCTGTTGGAATTGCATGCGAACGAGAAAGATCGCGAGAGCCTGGTACAAATTCTCAAAGCTGGACGCCAGATGCTCGATTTGCTCGGCGGAAGTCTTCCCCAACCACAAAAACGGGTTGACGTGCAGCAGAACACCCTGGCAGAGGACGTTCTTTATAACGTTCTCTATGTTGAAGATAACGAAGCAAACTTTGTTCTGGTCAGTCGCATTCTGGAATCGCGTCCAACCATCAACCTGCTTCGCGCGGATTGTGGCGCCGCAGGACTGAAATTGGCCGCTAAAATGAAGCCGCAGCTCATCCTGCTCGATCTGAACTTGCCCGATATCTCCGGAGCGGAAGTCTTACGCCAGTTGCGCGCTCAACCGGAAACGGAGCCAATTCCGGTTGTCGTAATCAGCGCCGATGCAACCTCGAGTCAGATCGAACGACTCCTGGCCGCAGGCGCACGCAACTATCTCACGAAGCCATTTAGCATCGAGATGTTGCTCGCAGTCGTGGACGAGGTGCTGGCTCAAAGCGCAGCGTAAGCCGGAACAGATTTTCCAGAAGCGTTCTGCGCGAGGGTCGAACTAGAAGAAGATCGGGATGATGAGAATCGCGACGATGTTCACAACCTTGATCATTGGATTGATCGCGGGGCCGGCAGTGTCCTTGTAAGGATCGCCAACGGTATCGCCAGTCACTGCTGCCTGGTGCGCGAAGGAGCCTTTGCCGCCAAGATTGCCCTCTTCGATATACTTTTTCGCATTGTCCCATGCGCCGCCGCCACTGGTCATGGCGATCGCCACGAACAGACCGGTGACAATCGTGCCAACGAGCAGCCCGCCGAGAACAACCGGACCGAGCGGCTTGATCACTGCGACTGCGATTACGAAAGCGAGTGGCAACAGTGCCGGTATTATCATTTCTCGCAGTGCCGCTTTAGTCACAATGTCCACGCAGGTCCCGTATTCGGGAATGTCCTGGCCGGTAAGAATCCCAGGCTTCGCCTTGATTTGACGGCGGACTTCGCGCACGACCGCGCCCGCAGCCTTTCCGACCGCATCCATACTGAAGGCCGTAAAAATGAACGGCAGTAATCCGCCGAGAAAAAGCCCAATGATCACTTTCGGCTCAGTCAACGAAAACTGAAACGAGAATGCTTCGCCTTTGCCGGTGAGATGCGCTCTCAATTCTTCCACGTACGATCCGAACAAAACGAGCGCGGCCAGTCCAGCTGAGGCGATCGCGTAACCTTTGGTGACCGCTTTCATCGTATTTCCGACCGCGTCCAACTCATCCGTCACCGCCCGCACTTCCTTCGGCAAATTGCTCATCACCGCAATCCCACCGGCGTTATCTGTGATCGGACCGAATGAATCGAGCGAGATAATAATTCCCGCCATCGAAAGCATCGACATCACAGCCACGGCGATTCCGTAGAGACCGGCGAAATGAAAGCTTAACAAAATGGCAATGCCAATGAAACCGACTGGAAGCGCGGTGGCATGCTGGCCCACCGCCAGACCGGCGATAATATTTGTAGCGTGCCCGGTCTCGGACGCGCGTGCGATTTTTCGCACAGGCGCATATCGCATCGATGTGTAGTAATTTGTAATTAGCACCACGACCGCAGTCATGACCAGACCGATCAGCGAAGCAACGTAAAGCTGCGTCGGTGTCCGCGGCACACCGGCAATGTTCACTCCGTTTGGAAACAACAAATGGGTTGCGGGCCAGAACAAAATTGCCGAGACAATCGCACTCGCGCCGACCGCACCCATCAGAGCACTGGCCGGTTTTGTATTCGTAATGTTGACGAACAAAACACCGCAAATCGCGCCCAGCACCGAAATTCCCCCGAGCACAAATGGATAGACAATAGCTGCCGGCTCGGTCGCAATAGTCAGCGCGCCGACCAGGATCGCACCGATCAAACTGACGGCATAAGTTTCGAAGACGTCTGCTGCCATTCCGGCGCAATCACCGACGTTGTCGCCCACGTTATCGGCAATCGTCGCTGGATTTCGCGGGTCGTCTTCCTCGAAACCTTGTTCGATTTTGCCGACGAGGTCGGCTCCGACATCGGCCGCTTTGGTATAAATGCCGCCGCCCAACCGCGCGAAAACGCTGATCAAACTCGCCCCAAGGGCAAGACCGACCAGGCTGCGCGCAGCGAGATCAGCGCCGATGATTTTGGAAGCCACAGTGTAAAAAATTGAAACCGCGAGGAGCGCGAGGCCAACCACCAGTAAACCGGTCACCGCGCCGCCGTTGAACGCAATTCGAAGCGCCGAAACACGCGACTGCGCGGCCGCCTGGGTCGTGCGCACATTTGCAATCACCGCAATCCGCATCCCAATGAATCCGGCCGAAAGCGAGCAGAACGCACCGATCACAAATCCGACCGCCGTCGAATGATCTTTAAAGAAAAAGAGCAACAAGAAAATGATGACTGCGATCGCGCTGATAGTGACTACCTGGCGGTTCAAATACGCCTTCGCCCCTTCCTGCACTGCCGCGGAAATCTGGCGCATCCTTTCATTGCCCGCCGATTTCCGAAAAACAACCGTGATCAAAATCAAGGCAAAGACCAGGCCAATGGCGGCGCACAACATCGACAATGGGACACCGGAATCGAGGATCGTTAGGGCGAAAGAAGTCATGTCTCGGAAAAGTTGAGGATATTACGAACAATTGTTGCAGCCGCAACCGGCGTTTTGGATAAATCTCGGCAGTATCGTCGCGGGGCTAGCTATCGCGACTCGCCCAGCTTGAAACGCCGTCGCAGGTATTTTGTAACCATTGCGTCGTCCGGCTCTTTGAATTCGAGAATCCCGGTGTCGAGAGGTTCGGTGATTTGCATTGCGGTTAGGACGCTCCCCTGCCCTTCAACCAGCAACAGGCCGTGAATGTATTTACGGCTCAAGGCAGCAAACGTTTTGGTATCCTTGTCAGTCAACGCTAATGCCACTCCTTTGCCGCCCTGAGTTAATTGAACATTGCGCGCCGACCAAACGATAAGCAGCGGGCGGTTTGAATCGAACGTAACTTGCGGACCAGGACGGGTGGGCTGCTGGTTCTCGGCTTTGAGCGCCAAATAAATTCGAAAAACCGGCGTGCGTGGATCGATCGGTTTAATTTCCGCGGCGAAACTCGACGAAATTAAAAAAAGCGCAGCGTAAAAACAAAGATGCTTCATCCCGTATTGCGAAACCCTCTGAGAATGGCCCGGTTCGTTCATAATTCAAAAAATGTTTTGAGACGCCGGAGAAAGGTCGCCTGATATTCGGTTTCGGTGGCTGTTTGTTCGGCCGACGGCGTCGCTTCTTTGACGATTCCCTCGGTTTCCATTTTGCGAGAAGCCAGAATTTCACTCAACTGGCGAAGACAGTCTGGCGAATCGCGAATGATGCCCGCCATGACCGGCTTGCCGATTTCCATCACGTAACAATCGCCTTGAGCGCTCACCGTTGCGCTTCTTCGCTCGCCCGTAAGGAGCGACATTTCTCCGAAACAATTTCCCGAATTCAAGGTTGCCACCGGAATGACAGTCCCATTTTTGGAAACAGCAACTCGCACCATCCCGCGCAACAAAACGAACATTGAATCACCATCCTCGCCTTCCTCAATCACATGTTCGCCGCGACCAAAATGATTGAGGCTCGATCGCTTGACCAGATTGTCGATTTGCTCTGTCGAGAGACAACTGAAGAGCGGTTCGCCCCGCAAAATCTCTCGTGCTTCGGCATGATCTTGATCCATCGCCGGTGCCGAGCGGCGCTGCACCTGCAAAGTCCGGATCGGATAAGGAATGGTGATCCGATCGCGCTTTAATTCGTACCAAACATTGGTCCGCACCGAATCGTTGGTCTCGTTGATTCGGGCATGATTGCCCATGTAAAACTTAATTTCGTAAATGACCGCGGACTCGGCAAAATCGACCAGGAAGACCCTTACCGGCGGATTGGGTAGAACATTCTTCGCTGTCTGGGCCGCACGAGCCAGCGCATCCTTTACCCGATTCGGCGGCGTGCCGTAATCGACGCCGACCCGGATGCGCATCGCGTGGACCTCGGTCGGATAATGGAGATTAACGATCGTTGTCCGGACGATCTCATTGTTGGGAATATCGAGATAAATATTGTCATTCGTCCGCAGCCGGCTGGATCGCCAGTTGATCTCCATCACTTCGCCATAGATCTCCCCGACTTTGAGCCAATCGCCGACTTTGTACGGACGATTGATCTGGATCGACATCCCGGAGATGATCCCCCCGAAAAGATTTTGCCCGGCGAAACCCAAAATGATCGCGGCGATTCCGGAGCCAGCCAGGACCTTGTTCAGCTCCTGGTCGGCGTGATATCCGACGCTCAGGATAATCAGAAGGGCGACCAGGAAAATGACCAGCGCAACCACTTCGCGCAAAAAATGCGGAACCGGTGTTTGCTTGCGTTGCTCAAAATAAAAGTCCCAGACGTAACGATTGACTAACGCGACCACCAGCGCCGTGCTCAGGAGAATCGCTACCGCACCAAGGTGATTGACCCAATTCGCGCGCACGCCGTAAACCGCCAGCGCGGAATAAAATGCGAGCACGAGACAAAAAAGTTGATAGAGCAGGCCAAGCCGCACGCCGGCGCGCCGTTTCAAAATTCGCCCGAGTGAAAGCGCCAGAAGAAACGTACCGATAAAAACGACAACCGTTACGGCCGCTCTCTGCGTTTCGGGCAAAGCGCTGAACATGTATCCGAATTATATCAGAAAAGGCCCGTCCGAAAAGCCGGCGCAATCTCGCCTAAATAAGAGGTCGCAAATAGCAGCTATTCCGGCGGCTTCTTTTTTGCCAGCCCATCCAGTCGTTGAATGATGTCGCTCAACAAAATTTCGTTTTTCAAATTGAGCTGG
>Ga0187779_10001955_pt1 | contig 12771 bp, 10 predicted proteins | sample 1015_Q2_SP10_10__FD_132435 | JGI IMG/M metagenome (GOLD analysis project Ga0187779, IMG submission 132435) | Tropical peat soil microbial communities from peatlands in Department of Meta, Colombia - 1015_Q2_SP10_10_MG | ecosystem: Environmental > Terrestrial > Soil > Wetlands > Peat | place... | reverse complement strand
GCGCGAACGCTTCCGCCAAGGGATGCGAGGGCGGTGCGGGTTTGGAGCAGCGCCTGCCGGCGAGACCAAGGTGGAATAAATCCTTATATTCGCCAGCTTTGTGAAGGCGGCAAAGGTGAGTTACCGCTCTCGCTGGGTGACTTCCGTAATCACCCGTCACCTTCCTACGTTGCCGCTCCACAGAAATGGAACCTAAAATTTCTATGGAGTACTCCCGCGAAGGCGTGTCTCTCAAGGCCGACGCCTGCACACATGGACCGAGGGGAAATTACAAAACGGGTAGAGCGGGCGGAAAAGCTGCTGCAAAAGGGCAAAACGGCCGAGGCCCTCGACGAGTACATGCAGGTCGTGGCGGCCGATCCGGGTAACGACACCATCACCCAGATGGCTGCCGACCTCAGCCTGTCGTTGCAACGCATTCCGCAAGCCGTGAATCTGCTGGGCAACATGTTCGACCGGCAAGTGAAAGCGGGCGATGCCACCCGGGCGAGCCTCACTTATAAGAAGTTGTCCCGCTTTGCCAATCCGACCTGGGATCAGAAGCTTCGCTTTGGCGAGTTGCTGGAGAACACTAATCGCAAGCTGGCGCTGGAAACCTACGAAAACGCTTTCCATGAGCTGACGAAACAAAATCGAAAGCAGGATTCGCTGACCGTCATGCAGAAAATCCTGCGGCTGGATCCCGGCGAGAAGAATTTAGTTCGCCTCGGCGAACTATCTTCTGAATTGAAGGATTGCAAAGCAGCGGCGGCGGCTTTCTTGAAGGTTGCCGAGCTGGCGAAAGCGAATGGTGGAAATCCGGCGCAATGGGTAGAGCGCGCTTATGGCGAGGATCCGTCCGATCCGCAGATCGCACTGGCCTACGCCACCGGTCTACTCGAACAAGGCCAGGCGGGGGCAGCCATCTTTGTCCTGGAAGCGCAGGTAAATGCCGGTGGAGCATCGGAAGCCATGCGCGAGATTTACGGCAAGGCGCTGCTCGGGGCAAATCGGTTAAACGATGCTGAGCCGGTTTTGTGGCAACTGTTCGAAGAAAATCCGACCCGTACCCAGGAAATTGCCAAGCTCATCGGGCTATTCCTTGATTCCGAGCAGGACAAGGACGCAGTCGCGTTGGCCGGCAAGCTCGCGGGCTACTACCAGCGAAAAACGGATCGCCGACCGTTCTTGACGATGATGCATGAAATCACCTCCAAGCATCGCTCTTCGGCCGCCATGCTGGAATTCATGAGCGAGCAGTTCAACTCAGCCAATCGCGAAAATGATTACTGCCAGACACTGTTAAAACTATTCGACCTCTATTGCAGCATGGGCGACTACAACAAAGCTGCCGAGGCTCTGGACCGCGCCGCTGAGATAGACGCCTATGAACACGGACATCACAAGCGCCTGCAGATGCTCAAGGGCAAGATCGACGAGAACCACTACAAAATGATTTCCCAGAGGTTCAGCGGACTAGCCGATACGGTCGCAACTCCGGTCATCCCGGAAGAGAAGCTCTTAGGCGCAGCGGCGCTGCAGGACTTGATGTTACAGGCAGAAATCCTTGTGCAGTATGGAATGCGAGCCAAGGCACTCGAGCGTCTGCAGCGAATCCAGCAGCTTTTTCCGCACGAGGAAGAACGCAATCCAGCGCTGCAGCAGCTCTATATAACTGCCGGCTTGGCGCCGACATACGCATCGGACGCCGCACCGCAGTCCGCGACTGCTCCGAAGCCCCCGACTCCTCCGGTGGTGGAGAGCGCTCCTCCGCAAACCGCCGATATGAGCGGTTTTGCTCGCGTGGCAGAAATTACGCGCAAAATCTATAAGCAGGGTAACGCGGATGCCGTATTCACGACCGCGGCCAACGAAATCGGTGCGCAATGGAAGGCTACCCGCTGCATTATTGCCAACCGCAAACCAGGCTTGCGTCCGACCGGTACAAAGGAATTCTGCTCTGTCGGTGCAAAGGCGTTAGATACCGGTCTCTTCGACAAGATCATTGTCGCCGTCCACGATCTCACGATCCAGCGAGGCGGAGCGTTGAGTCTGGGAAATGCCCAAATTGCAACTGAGCTTCAGCCCTTGCGGGAAACATTCAATCAACTTGGCATCGCTTCCCTGCTCTCGCTTCAACTGGTCGACGGAACCGAGCCGGTCGGAGTCTTGATCCTCATGCAGACCGCGCCTCTGGCCTGGAACTCCAATGAATTGGTGGTGCTCAAAACCGTTTGTGACCAGATTGTGCTTGCACTGAATAATGCCGGCCTCAGGCGCCTGGTCAAGAGTCTTTCGGTCACCGATGAGCGTTCCGGCCTGCTGAAACGCGCTTCGTATTTGGACTTGCTGATTACCGAGACCCGCCGCAATGCGCAGCAGAGCACGGCTTTGACGGTGGTGTTGATGCAGTTCGGCGACAAGAACGCGATGTTGAAGGAATTCGGAGAGCAGGGTTTGGAAGGCGTGATGCAGCAGATCGGGCAAGTGTTTGCAGCCAACATCCGGCAAAATGATCTGGCGTTCCGCTACGAAACCACGACGATTGCAGTATCCCTGGGAGAAACTGCCGAGAAAGAAGGAACTCTGGCAGCGGAAAAGCTGCAACGACTGGTAAGCCAAATCAAGCTCCCCGAGAATCGCGGCCCGATCCGCTTCAATGCCGGCATCGCCGAGGCGGTGGTGCGGGCCGAGTTCGATCCCGTCGACATCGTCACCGAAGTTGTGAACCGCGCCGAGCAAGCTCTGCAGAATGCGGTGTCGCAGGGAGCAAATAAAATCGTTGCGCTAGCTCCATCCACGGCGGCGGCAGCAGTAGCGTAGTCGGCGGGCGCGGGACGATGAGTGAAATCGCCTGATTACGTACATTGACACTCAGCGCTGAACACGCGAAGCCGACATGGCCAGCTCAAATTACTCAGAAAAAAGCAGACTAGCCGTGATCCGCCAAGAGCTGTTGCACTCTCGCCGATGCGCAGGGGGATCTCCTCGACAACTGAAGTTGGATTTTTGCTAATGGGCTGCCGGGTTCGGCGAGGGCAGTGGGTCAGCACAGAAGGTTCGAAAATCAGAAGGGACCCGGCGTCGGGCGAGGACCGGGCTGCAGGCCGCTCCAGGCCATGCGGTGGAACAGGTCGTCCATCTCCCGCGGATCGGCCTTCATGCCTTTGTCGATCCACCAGTCGAGCAGGGAGAAAAAACTTCCGGCGAGAGCGTGGGCCTGGGCCGACCGCTGCGCGGGGTCGGGTGGCACGCCGGCCGCCTGCAACCGTTCCTCGATCGCGCGGGCGAAGAATCCGCGGGCCAGCATCCACACGTCGTTAAGTTTGTCTGCCTTCACCAGCGCCGCGTGAAATTCGTGCATGTCGCGGATGTGCGCGAAGAACTCGCTGACCGGCAGCAGGCGCTTCGAGCCCGGACCATACCGTCTCAAGGCGTCAGAGACTTGTTCAAGAAAGTCTTCCACGTCGCTGAGGAACAGGTCGTCCTTGTCGCGATAGTGCGCGTAGAAAGTCGCGCGACCCACTCCGGCGCGATCGAGAACCTCCTGCACGGCAATGTCGTCGAAATCCTTTTCATGCATGAGCGCGATGAGGGCGTTGCCCAGAGCGTTGCGCGTGCGTAGGATGCGGCGATCGGTTTTGGGGCGGGACTTTGCCGCCTTACTCTTGGTTCTTGTGGCCTTCGTCATCCCTGATTTCCGAACAAAGCCCGTGCCTTTGTCCCGCATCGCCGCATTTCTGCAAATAACAGTGTCACATGCCCGCGATTTGTGTCTACATTGGCGGCATGACAGACGATCGCAAATCCGGAATCGCACTCATTGTCGGCGCGCTCGGCTTGATCATCACCATGGCCCTGCACCCTGTCCCGGTGGCTTCTCTTACGCCAGAACAGGTCGTACGCCTGATGAGGATGTCCGGCATTGCGCACTCGATCGCAATGGTGAGTGCGTTGCTGCTGTTTCTAGGCGCGTGCGGGCTGACGCGCGCGACCCTGGCCGCAGATCGGATCGCCTTCGCCGCGCTGGTTACCTTCGGCTTCGCCTGCATTGCCGTGCTCGTCGCCACGGCGGTCAGCGGATTCATTATGCCCGGTATCATGGAACTCATGCTCCGCGACGCTCCGGCCAACGCGCAGCAATGGCAGATCGTGAGCGCGGGAATTTTTCAGATAAATCAGGCCTTCTCGCGCATTTATTCCGTGGCTGCGTCGATCGCCATGATTCTGTGGTCGGTCTCGGCCTTGCGCAACGGAGGATTCGGATACGGTGTCGCGATCTATGGCTGCATTGGGGCTCCGATTGTTGTGGTTGCCATAGCGATCGGGCACCTGCGGCTCGATGTCCACGGCATGGCGGCGGTGGTGGTGGTGCAGGCGGTGTGGTTCATTCTCGTGGGAAGTCAGCTGCGGACGCGGCCGGAAGACGCAGCGGCGGCCTAATCTCTGGTGATCAACTTGCCTTGGCTCGTCATCCGCGCCAAGAACAGTGAACTTCCCCAGTCACTCTGCCCAGCCTTTCTTCACCTGCGAGGCAAAGAACCGCACATAACACTGTTCTGAATGGATGCCATCCCATCCAGCGAATTTTACCTTGAGCAAAGGCTCAGTTGTCGCAAAATCTCGATATCGCTCATTGGTGACCGCGCGTCCCGAATCGGTCAACTCTTCACTCACCCGCACGATTCTGTCGGTTGCTGCTCGTTAACCTGCACTGCTAAACTGAAAAGTCTCCATCCACTCAGAATCATCTGATAGTAAGGAATCATACATAAGTCATGCTGAAACCCGGAGATATCGCCATTGTCAGCGGAGCCCGCACGCCGTTCGGGCGTTATTGCGGCAAGCTGAAAGAATTCACCGCGCAGGAACTGGGCGCAATCGCCAGCAAATGCGCAATCGAACGCGCCGGGCTCGATCCCAAAGACTTTGATCACGCCGTGTTTGGCAACGCGCAGCAGACATCTGGAGATGCGCTGTACGGAGCGCGCCACGTCGCGCTCCGCGCCGGCCTGCCGATCGAAACTCCAGCACTAACCGTGAATCGGTTGTGTGGCTCCGGTATGCAGGCAATTGTGAGCGCGGCCCAGATGATCGAGCTTGGCGAAGCCAATGTGGTGCTGGCGGGCGGTATGGAAGCCATGTCGCAGGCGCCGTTCGTGATTCGAGGGCGCGATGGATTCACGCTCGCTCCCGGCGGCAGAATGGAAGATTCCCTCATGGTTGCGCTGCTCGACACCTATTGCGGCTTGTACATGGCCAATACGGCCGAGCTCTATGGCGAGCAGCAAGGCATTACCCGACAGGCGCAGGATGAGTTTGCATTGCGCTCGCAGCAGACCGCCGACGCAGCGTACAAAGCCGGGCGACTGCAGGAAGAACTGGTTCCGGTTCAGTTGAGGAATTCGAAAGGCGAAGCAACGGGAGAAAGTCTGAATGAAGACGATCATCGCCGTCCGCAGACGACGATGGAAGGCTTGGCCAAGCTGAAGCCTGCTTTTGGAAAGAACGGAACCGTTACTGCAGGAAATGCCAGCGGCATTGTGGATGGCGGCGCAGCGGTGGTGGTCATGTCTCTGGAAGAAACTTCCAAGCGGGGCCTGAAACCGTTGGGCCGAATCGTGAGCTGGGGAATTGCCGGAGTCGAACCAAAGGTGATGGGACGCGGTCCAGTTCCGGCAACAAAACTGGCGTTGCAGAAAGCCGGCGTCACGCTCGATTACATCGATTTGATCGAAGTCAACGAGGCATTCGCAGCTCAGTATCTGGCGGTTGAAAAAGAACTGGGGCTTGATCGCGAGAAAGTGAATGTGAACGGCGGAGCTATCGCGCTCGGTCATCCTCTGGGCGCAACCGGAACGCGTCTCGTCATCACGTTGTTGTATGAATTGCGGCGACGAAATAAGAAATACGGCCTGGCGACGGCTTGCATCGGCGGCGGCCAAGGCATCGCCATGATCGTCGAAAGCCTGCATTAGGTCTAGCGCTAGGCGGCTTCTTTTGTTGTCATCCCGAGCGGAGGCGAACGATTTGCTTGCAAATCGGTCGCAGCAGTCGAGGGATCTGCTGTTCAAGGGTTTCAAGTTTTCCAGCTAAAAGGATGGTCGATGGAGATCAAGAAAGTAGGCGTTCTCGGTTGTGGCCTGATGGGTTCCGGCATTGCCCAGGTGAGCGCGACTGCCGGATTTCACACCGCCGTGCTCGAAGTTGAGCAAAAATATATTGATAAGGGATTCGCCGGAATTCAGAAATCGCTCGCGAAATTTGCCGAAAAGGGCACGATCAAAGAAACTCCACAAACAATTCTAGGCCGCCTCAAGGGCACCACTAACAAACAAGATCTCGCCGATTGCGACATCGTGATTGAAGCGATCATCGAAAACGTCCCCGCAAAAAAGGAAATGTACACCTCTCTTGATGGCGTGGTGAAAAAGCATGCCATTTTTGCCTCGAACACATCTTCCATCTCCATTACCGAGCTGATGACCGCGACCAAGCGGCCCGAGCGTTTCATTGGCCTGCACTTCTTCAATCCGGTGCCACTGATGAAACTGGTCGAAGTGGTGCGGACAATTGCGACGGCCAACGACGTTTATGAATCGGCTTACGAGTTCGCCAAAAATTTGGGCAAAGTCCCAGTGCGGACCAGTGACAAGACCGGATTCATCGTGAATCGGCTGCTGGTGCCCTATCTGCTGGACGCGATTCGGGCATACGAAGAAGGCGTCGGCTCCATTGAAGATATCGACAATGCCATGAAGCTTGGCGCCGGCTATCCTATGGGGCCGTTCACGCTGCTCGACTTTGTCGGCCTCGAGACGACCTACTACATCACGCACGTTATGTATGACGAGTTCAAGGAGCGCCGCTTTGCTTCTCCTGCATTGCTGAAACGAATGGTAATGGCAGGCTGGTACGGTAGGAAAACCGGAAAGGGCTTTTACGATTATTCGGACCCGAATAATCCCAAGCCGAACAAGCTGTAAGGACTTTTAACCAGAGAGACACAGCAGCACAGAGAAATACTTATTAAGCATTCTCCGTGTCTCTGTGCCTCTGTGGTGAGTGGATCTCATGAACTTCGAAAACATTCTCTTCGAAAAGAAAAACTCGCTCGCCTATGTCACCGTCAACCGTCCAAAAGTTCTTAACGCGCTCAATATGGCGACCATGGAAGAACTGCGTGCGGCGTTTCATGACATCAAGAATGATGCAAGCGTTCGCGTGGTAATCATGACCGGAGCAGGCGAAAAGGCGTTTATTGCTGGTGCCGATATCGGCGAGCTGGCCAAGCATGACCCGGTAAGCGCGAAAGCGTACACACATCGCGGCCAGTCGGTGCTTAACCTTATTGAAAACCTCGGAAAACCGGTGATTGCTTGTCTCAACGGCTTCGCGTTGGGCGGCGGCTGCGAGATTGCCATGGCCTGCACGATGCGACTGGCCAGCGAAAATGCCAAACTCGGTCAACCGGAGGTAAAGTTGGGAATTATCCCGGGTTACGGCGGAACGCAGCGTTTGCCGCGATTGGTGGGGAAAGGCATCGCCATGCAACTTGTGCTTACTGGCGAGATGATCACAGCGCAAGAAGCGCATCGCATCGGACTGGTGAACGAGGTGGTAGCAGCTGCGGAATTAATTCCTCGTGCCGAAGCCATTGCGCAAAAAATCATCGCGAATGCCCCGCTGGCTGTTCAATACGCGATGGAAGCGGTCAATCGGGGCATCGAGGTTCCACTTGCCGAAGGATTATTTCTTGAGGCAACACTTTTCGGCGTTTCCTGCGCGACCGAAGACAAGAAAGAAGGCACGACCGCATTTCTTGAAAAACGCCAGGCCCAGTTCAAAGGAAAGTAGTCAAACCGATGCTCCAGATTTGCATTCGCTTTGCCGTGGCTCTCGTCGTCAGTGCGGTCCTCAGCGCATACTCGCCTGCAGCGGAACCAACCTCCAAGAACGACGATGTCGTTAGAGTTGACATAGACTCCGCCGGCAAAATCCACATCTTTGACTCGGCAGGTCACGAGACAATGCCTCCTCCGGATAAGGATCAAGTCAGTTGCAGTTCCGCGAAAATTGCCGAAGACAAGCACACCGTTGGGTGGCTGGGCGAATATCCAAATGACTCCAACTCATACCCTCTTCCCCTCGCGCTGGTGATTTATCGCGGCGGGAAAGTGATCCACGAATTCGGGCCTGGGCAATCCATCTGGGACTGGCAATTTTTGAAAGCCGGAGCGGAGGTTGCTTTCTGGATTGGCCCGACTCACGGAGACTTTGTCCCTCACTTTGAATTGCACGATGTGCGCAGCGGAAAAGTGCTGGCGCAGTGGGATGGACACATTGATCAAAAGCATCCCGCGTGGGTTGACGGATTGAAGGAGTAATAATGGAGTCCTTTGGTTCCGACTACCGGCGATGAAAGAGAACCCATCACCGAAACAGCACGATGTTACGAGTGCGCTTGACGAGAGGATTCGACGCAAGTCGCTCTCGGGTAGCCTGCACACGCATGGCCTCCGCTTCGCAATCGTGGTTTCGCGCTTCAACGAATTCATCACCGAACGGCTGCTACGAAGTGCCTATGATGGACTCCTACGGTCAGGAGCAGACGAAAAAGACATAGCCATTTTCCGCGTTCCTGGCTCGTTTGAAATTCCCTCCGCGGCGCGCACGGCCGCGCAAACGGGAAAATACGATGCCATCATTTGCCTCGGCTGTCTGCTGCGCGGGGACACAGCCCACTATGACGTAATCGTCAACGAAGTCGCTCGCGGTATTGGGCAGTCGGCCCAGGAAACCGGAGTTCCTCACGCCTTCGGCGTCCTCACCTGCGACACGCTGGAGCAAGCCATCGACCGCGCCGGCCTGAAAATGGGCAACAAAGGGCTCGAAGCGGCGCTGGCCGCGGTCGAGATGGCAAATCTGAAAAAAGTAGTCAGGAGCCAGGAGTCGGTGGTCAGCAAAAAAGCCGTCAGCACTCGGCTGTCAGCCGACCGAAGATCAAAGAAGTCGCTTAGTACGTTCAAGACTCCTAAACGGTGATTCGGGCTGCTTTCAACTCCTGTACACTGACTACCAACTACTGACTCCTGACTACTTCCCATGGGCACCCGCCGCAAATCCCGCGAACTGGCTTTGCAGATGCTGTTCCAGGCCGACATGGGACGACAGACGGCGGACGAGGTTCGCCGGACATTCTGGCGCGAACATAACTCGGTCTCAGCCGAGGTTCGCAGCTTTGCCGAAGATCTTTTCCGCGTGGCGACTGAACGCAGACCGGAAATTGATGATCTCATCGAGCGCCATGCCGAAAATTGGCGCATGGATCGCATGGCCGCTGTGGATCGCAACCTGCTTCGCGCCGCCATCGCCGAATTGCTCGGGTTTCCGTCAACGCCCCGGGCGGTGGTGATCAACGAAGCTCTGGAAATAGCCCGCAAGTTCTCCAGTCCAGAGTCGGTCCAATTCATTAATGGTGTCCTTGACAGCGTGGGCCGCGAGTTGGAAAAGAAAGTCGCAGGCTAGCGAACAACGAACGCGGAGCACCAACGCTCAAAGAAGATCTTACGGTTTAACAGTTACGAGATCCGGGTTACACGTAACTCCGGGAAATCGCTGACCCGCTGGGTTGAGGCAAAGACCGAGAGGAAATTGCACCTGAGCGACATCTGCGCCGGTTGCGGTTTGAATTTCGTGCAGCATGCCGTCCGCGGCTCCTACCAGTAATAAGGACCCGTCCGCGGTCACTGCAGCTTGAAGAGGAGTTGCGTTGCCGCTCAATGACAGGGTCGATGTTATTTGAGCTCCGACCTCGAACACAACAATGCCCTTCAGGTCAGGAGAAAGGATGTACGCCCTCGACCCGTCCCCTGAAATGATCATCTGCGTCGCCGTGAAACTTTGAGCAACTCCCTGGCCCAAATTAAACGAAATGACGCTGTCACTCACGGGAGGCGTACAACCTGCCGGACTGGTATTTGCAGTAATAAGGTCAACGGTAGGCGAACCGGGGAAAGTAATTGGGGGCGCCAGCGCCAGCATCTGTGTAGCGTTAGGGAGTGCGCGGATGAAGGTCGGAGTGGCGACGGTCGCAACGGTATCGGCTTCCCCGTTATCGCACGTCCGTCTCACCATCACGCCGCTCGGATCGCCTCCAGCCAGGTAAGCAAATGCTCCTTCAGCAAAAAACGCAACATCGTTGGCCGGAGCATGAAGCGCGATGGTTTGCAGTGCATCCACCTTCGAATATACGTACAACGTGCTTCCGGCAATGATGTAAGCCTTCAGACCATCGGGAGAGAAATCAGCAGCGGTCGCACCAGAAATGGCAAGAGCCGTGCTCGAGTTTGTCGCACTATTGAAGATAAACACCTGATTCGGCGTATCACTTGTGTCGGAAACGATCGCTGTCGTGCCATCCGGAGAAATGGCCAGCACTTTACCGGGCGTAGAAACAAATTGGCTGACGGTGTTGCCGGAAGCAGCAAGGACCATTAGGCCTCTTGTACCCAACAGCCCGGAGTTGGTGCCGATGAATACTTTCACCCCTTGGCGATCAAACAGGAGCGAATTGGGCGTGGCGGGAAGACCGATCACAGTTCCGATCGTACTGGGGGTAGTCACCGGAATTACCGTGCTGACACAGTTTTCGATGCTGCCACAACCGGTGCTGCTGACATAAACATTGGCCGCAGGAGCCGCTGAGCTGCTGGGATTCAAGATCAGCTGCACTGCGTTTTCCGGGTAGATCGGCAGAGTGGGCACGAACCCGATGTTGCACGTGGGCGGGGTACACGATGCAATCACAGTCGCGCCCCCGCCTGAGCTGGATCCGCTGGCAACCCCGGAAGTGGTGACGCTTACTGACGCAGACTGCGACGAACTCCAAGTCAGCGGGATGGCGCTGACGTTCGTGGTGGTGCTAATAATGTTTCCGACTGTATCCGTAACGGTGGGAAGAATCGTCTTCGAGGTACCCGAAGAACTGGTCACCTGCAGCGCAATCGACTGAACTGCACAGGTCGTGAAGTTAACCGGATTGCTGGTTGCGGTACCGATCGTCGCAAAAATCGGCGTCACACCGGGAGCTTGCGCTGTCACTTCCACCTGGTTCAGGGAGACATGGTTGACGATATTACCTAACCTCGACGCGGTGTTATTAACAGTGGCCACTGCAGGATTCACTGCTTGCCAACTAAATTGACCGACGCTAGACGTGATGTCTGTGCCTCGGCTGAACGCCCGTGCCTGGTACACCGTATTCTGTGGAAGCTGCGTCTCTCGCTCCAAAAGCGATTGACAGGGATGACGCGGCAAGGTGCACGGCGGATTCGGCTCGGAGCCGGTGCAGAGATCCTGCACGGCGACACTGTCGATGTGCTGGTGGACGTATACGGTCGTGGGAGCGCTGCTGACACCGTTGGCGGTTGCTGTCACTTGGGCTACCCCGACTTGCCCAGGGGTGCAGATCGTTGGACTTGCCAGGTTATCCCAGCTCCCTGCACACGCCAGTCCATTGGCAGCGACGGTAACCACCGCCGTGTTGGTGGATTGATAGGTAACCGGTTCAGTAATGCTAGCTTTGGCAGAATTTTGTACCGTCGCAGTGAACACCTGATTCGTACCGAGTTCGAGCGAAACCGCAGGCGCGGGCAAAATCGAAATTGTGGCAGGGACAGGAAAACTGCCCCTGCCGACTGCCTTGCCGCTGCTGCAGCTCGGGAGCATCGCAAGCAGGATCAGCCCGGCGCAACAGGCGAGGACGCAGCGAAAACTCACCCCAGACTTACTTATAAATCCCTTACGCGCTGAAAGAGACTCCATGCGACCTTGTACGAGAATTTTCCAGTCTAGAGGCAGTTGGCATTTTCAGCAATGCTGTGCTAATTGCTGGGATGCGAAGTTGACGACGGAAGAACTCGGTTGCTATAGTAAAGAGGTTCCGCGAGTCATCCTGGCTTATCTGTGGGCGACGTTGTGGCTGCGCGTGATCGTTGCGCGATGGGGCCGATAGAGCAGTTGAGCCAATAAGAAATACATCTTCGAAGTTCCTTCGAAGATGCCCTCGCTGAAAGCGTCCTGCGCGTATTCCTCCGGTGGAATAGCTATGCAGGGCGGTGCTGGCGAAACGGAGTGCCTCCCCAAGAGTGGGCTTGGCGCCACCGTCGGCAGCGGGTCCGAATGTAAGTAACAATTTTCCGCCGAAACACGGCGGAAAGCATGGTTGGTTCCGCCATCCAGACCCTGCTTCCAGGGATAAAGCAAAAGGACGCCGCATACGCGAAGTAGGTGTGTGCGAGTCGCCAAAGAACGGCAGAGCGAAAATGCCCACATTTAACCAACTGGTGCGTGCTGGTCGCAAACGACCACGATACAAGACGGCAAGTCCCGCATTGCAAGGCTGCCCACAAAAACGCGGGGTTTGCACCCGCGTTTACACGCAAACGCCGAAGAAGCCAAACTCAGCGTTGCGCAAAGTTGCCCGAGTCCGGCTGACAAATGGAATCGAAGTAACCACATACATTCCCGGCGTCGGCCATAACTTGCAGGAACACTCGATTGTGCTGATTCGTGGCGGTCGCGTGAAAGACTTACCAGGCGTTCGCTACCACGTAATCCGCGGTGCGCTGGATGCAGTGGGCGTGGCCAATCGGAAGCAAGGCCGCTCGAAGTACGGAGCGAAAAGACCAAAATAGCTGTTGGTCGTTAGTCGTTGGTCGTTGGCCAACGGCTGAAAGCTGACGGCTGAAAGCTGAGAGCCTAAACCAATGCCTCGTAAAGGACATATCG
>Ga0187779_10001954_pt1 | contig 12773 bp, 14 predicted proteins | sample 1015_Q2_SP10_10__FD_132435 | JGI IMG/M metagenome (GOLD analysis project Ga0187779, IMG submission 132435) | Tropical peat soil microbial communities from peatlands in Department of Meta, Colombia - 1015_Q2_SP10_10_MG | ecosystem: Environmental > Terrestrial > Soil > Wetlands > Peat | place... | reverse complement strand
TGCACGCGTGCAGTCACTGAGCGGAATAGAGACTTCGAGAGAGCGCCAGGACGGGAATTTCCTGCATATTCCTCTGGAAATTGCTCGATGCGAGTGATGCGTAATCTATTGTTGAAGAAAAAAAGGGAGTCTCCCTTGGGGAAACTCCCTTTGCTGGTCAAGCTTCGGTTAGCAACCCACCGGTGCCTTCTTCGCCGCAGGCGCCGCCATCACGTGCATCAGCATGTCTTTCTCGATGGAAACTTCAACCTTTTCGCCAGCCTTCACGTTGGCAAGGTTAACGGACTTATCTGCCTTCAAGGTCATGTCTTTGCTAGTGCCTTCTGCACAAAACACAACCGTTCCGGCTTTTGCATCCACACTCTTGATGGTGCCTTTCTGCATGTTCATGTCGGCTGCAAACGACAGAGAGACAAACGATACGACCACTACTACCACTGCGAGAATAACTGCGATCTTCTTCATTCTTTTTTCCCCTCCTCAATGAGAATTGCAATATAACAGCTATGCGAGTGCATACCATATCACAACTTTAAAAAATACTCAATCAAAATTATAAATAATCCTATAGACAAAATTTATAACAAAAAAACTTATGTTCAAATGAGCCGGCAGAGGTCCAATATTTCTGTTTCAATGACCGCCGATTGTGATTATAATAGGCCCCCATGAAAGGATATCTGTTCAATAGTCTGTCGGTTGTCGCGGGAAGCGTGCTCGGTCTTCTTGCAGGGAAAAAGATCCATGACGATGTCAAGGAAAGTGTTTTTATCGTCCTCGGGCTGGTGACCGCATTCGTCGGGCTCAAGATGAGCCTGCAGGGACACGACATTATCCCCATGGTATTTGCGCTCGTACTCGGGACGTTCGCAGGCAGTGTCTTGAAACTCGAGGACCGGCTGCACGGAAACCTCAATCGTTTAAACGACTCTTATCTGTCAGGCAAATACGACCTAGAGGGGTTCCTCATCGCAAGTACTCTATTTTGTGTCGGCTCCATGACCATCATCGGTTCGCTCAAGGACGGGCTCTACAATGATGGCACGCTCATCAGGACAAAATCCGTCATGGACGGCTTTGCCTCTTTCGTTCTAGCATCGCGTTACGGTCCGTCGGTCGCCCTCTCGGCCATCACCATCCTCGTTGTGCAAGGCATATTGACAATTTTCTCCGGAGCGCTCACCTTCCTCGCAGCGGAGCGGATGATGCATAACATCGACGGCGTGGGCGGCATCATCGTGCTCGCCATAGGTTGTAACCTCTTGAAGCTCAAAACCATCAAAACCATCGACATGCTGCCGGGCCTCGTGTTGATAGTATTGTATGGACTGTGGGTGGGATAGTCTCTGCACGATTCTGATGGGTGCCCCGCCTCGGGGATAATCGTCTGGACATCACGGGTCCGGTGGACTCAATCAACTCCTCTTCAGTACTTCTCGTGCCGCGACGACACCCGATATGGAGGCCTGGATCAACCCCCGCGTTATGCCCGCACCGTCACCGACTGCGAAAAGGTTTTTCACTTCCGTTTCCAGGCCCGATGTAACATGCAGTTTCATGGAATAGAACTTCACCTCCACTCCATACAGAAGCGTATCCCCTGAATTTGCACCCGGCGCAATGTTGTCAAGCGCTTCGAGCATTTCCGTAATGTTGTGGAGATGTCGATAGGGTAGCACGAAACTGAGATCGCCGGGGGTCGCGTCTTCCAGTGTCGGCCGGACCGAAGCCTCGTCGATTCTTTGGGGCGTGGACCGCCGGCCCATCTTGAGATCGCCCAGCCGTTGAACGATAACCCCTCCTCCGAGGAGGTTGGCGAGCCCGGCAAGGTATCTGCCGTAAGAGATGGGATCGTCAAACGGTTCGGTAAAATCCGTGCTCACGAGAAGGGCAAAGTTGGTGTTCTCCGTTTTCCGGTTTTTATAGCTGTGGCCGTTCACGCTGTAGATTCCCTCACTGTACTCCTTTACCACCTCGCCGTAGGGATTCATACAGAACGTACGCACGCGATCGCGGAACCGTTTCGAATAATAGATGAACTTCCCTTCATAGGCGATGTCAGTGATATCCTTCATGATCGAAGCGGGGAGCTCGACCCTCACACCTATGTCGACGGGGTTCTTCCGGACCGCAAGGCCAAGCCGTTTCGCTTCACCTGAAAGCCATGAGGATCCTTCCCTGCCCGCGGCAACAATGAGATATTTTGCTCCGATCGTTGTACCACCGTTGATCGTCACGCCGGCTGCTTCCCCGTCGCTCACCCCGATCTGCTGCACCGGGGTGTTGAAAAGAAATTCAACTCTCTTGCTCAGCTCATTTTTGAGCCGCCTCAAAACCTCTCGGCACATGTCCGTTCCGATATGCCGGATTCTGGCAGGAATGAGTTCAAGATTGTACCCTGCGGCCTTTTTCTTGAGGTGTGACAGTGCTTCTTTGTTGTCACCGTGCACATCCCCGCCTGCGCCGAAGGTTCGATAAAGAGAATCGACATACTCTAGCGCAGAAGCGAGCTCGCTCGGAGAAAGATAGTCCTTGAGCCATCCTCCGAAATCGGAGGTGAGTGTCAGTTTGCCATCGCTGTAAGCCCCTGCGCCGCCCCATCCGCAGAGAATGCTGCAGATCCCGCATTGAACGCAGGGAACCGAAGATTCAATCATGGGGCAGGCCCGATGCTCAAGGTCGCCTCCTTTTTCGATCATGAGAATTTTCAGGTGGCTGTTGTTTATCAGCTCAAGCGCAGCGAAAATGCCAGCAGGTCCTGTGCCGATGATGATCACGTCGTAAGAGGAAGATGGCATGGTTATTCACATGGGACAGCGTGTATTCGCTTTTCTGATCACGTTCTGGAATTATTGTAGCAGATTTTTAATGAAGTTTTATATCTTCCCGACACGAAGGAATGAAATGCTGAAATCCACGTTCCGTACCATCGGTATTTACGGCAGCGAAATAAAATTCCCGTTTGGACACGGGCTCTTGTCGGGAAAATAACTTTCCTGAATTATTAAGGTCTGGTCGCATCCTCTATTCGGTAGCGCAAAACGGATCATCCCCGTTGCTGGTCCGGAGCATGAGGCAACCGTGAAATATTTGGAACGTTGTTTGTATCTGGCGGCTATCAGTTGCCGGCGTTCACCTCGTCATCTGTTTCATCACGACGAGAAAGAAGTATCGGGGTATATACTAAATAAGAAACACCGTTATTCTCAGGAGACGACAGGATGGCCAAGATGAGAGAACTCATAACCGAAGAAGATAGGGATACGCTGGACACTTCATCGACATGAGCATACCGAGGACCTCATTGAAACGCGTTTATCCATGAACGGCACAGAAGCCCTCGATCTCTGTCAGGATCGGCGGCCGTTCATGATTGTGCTCGAATCGGGTCTTTGAATTTTGAATGAACGGGGAACATGAGCAATGTCTACTCCCCGAGCGTGCCTTTACTCTAGCTCCAGGGAGGCAGGGATCGGCAATGACGCCGCCATCTCATTTGCGGGTACGTAGGAAATTGACCAGACTCCATCGCTCGTCCGGCGTGAGTTTGTCCTTGAAAATGGGCATGCGGCCGAAGCCGAAGGTGATCGCCTTGAATATCGTGGAATCGCTCAAGCCTTTCACCATGTCATGGTCGAGGCCAGGCGGCGGTGGAACGAGCTTTTTCCCAACCGGTCCTCGTTCGGCTGAGGTCTGACCGTGACAGATGAGGCAGTTGATTTCGAAGAGCGCCTTACCCCGAGACAGGGACTCCGCCGTGGGAGCGATGGGATTGCTCAGCTCTGACTCTTGCGAAACAATTTCCCTGCCGGTTACAGGCACAGCGCCGGCCGGCGGGGCGAGAACCGGCGCTTTGTATGGCTTGGAGGATTGTTGATCGTCCATCCAGATGGCAGCGATGAGCAGTGGTGTTGCCATCAGAATAGCCAAAATAGAATAGGGTTTTTTCATAGCATCCCCTCAGAAGTTATCCGGAGGGCACCGGCTTCCTTCATGACGGACTCCGCCCGGTTTCTTCGTTCTCCCGGGGGAACGTACACGCTGATGCCGATGAAACCCTCGGCAATAGACGGGTCATAGGGGCGCTCTTTTCGTGGCGGGAGCTTCATTTCCACAAACATGCCCACGATAGCCCCCAGGATAGCGAAGAGCATTGTGAGCTCATAGGTGATGATGCCGGTCGGGTAATAGGCGATGATCGGCTAGTCACCGGTTTGCACCGGATACATATAGGCAGTGCCTGCAGCCAAGAGAAAACCTGTGCAGGCGCCGAAAATTCCGCCAGCCACGGACATCCAGCGGAACCAGGTGCGCTGGTCGGTCTTCACGATCACCCCGTCGGGATATGGTGCGGACGTAACTGAGGTGATGGTTTCCTCGGAAAATCCTGCCTTGATCAGGCCCTCCACTGCCCTGGTCGATGTCTCGACATCCTTGAAAATCCCCAGAGTCTCCATCGTTCAACTCCTTGTACTGCATTCTCTAGTTCGCATTCGTTTCATGCCTCTTCCGAGATCGAATGCACCTCGGTCCGGCCAAGTCTGACATCGGCGTGGCGTAACCCGAGTTCCCGCACATCGGTCACCGCAACCATCGGGAAGAATTTTGCAAAGAGCGTATACATGAGCGTGAAACCCGCAAAGGCAGCCGCGGTAACGGAGAGTTCCACCCATGAGGGCGAGTATCTGCCCCAGACAAAGGGCATGTTCTTATGGGAAAGGGATGGAACGATGATAAGGTAGCGCTCGATGAACATGCCCACGTTGACCAGGATGGTGATCACGAGCATCGCTTTGACGGAGCGTCTGATCTTCTTGAAACAGAGGCCCGCGACCGGCAGCACTGAATTGCCGATAAGCATGAGGATCAGCAACGGCGTGTACTTGCCCGACATGAAGCTAAAGACCTCCCATTCGATGGGCTCATGGGCGTACCAGGTGGTCTGGACCTCCACGAAATAGGCGTAAGACCAGAGCAGGCAGATGACGAGCAAGAGTTTCCCCATATTGTCGAAATGGAGCGGGGTGAGATAATCCTCGAGGTGGAAGACCCGACGGATGATGATCATGAGCGTGATGACCGCGGCAACGCCCGAGGTGATCGCGCCGATTACGAAGTAGGGGGGAAAGATGGTACTGTGCCAGCCAGGGATCACCGTGACGGCGAAATCCCAGGCCACAATCGAATGCACCGAGACGGCCACGGGGATGATGAGGGCAGCCATCAGCGTCGAAGCCTGGCGGAACACCACCCACTCGCGGGCCGTTCCCCGCCACCCCATGGCGAGGACGGCATAGATTCTTTTTCGCCAGTCCGTGGCGCGGTCGCGGACGACGGCAAGATCGGGGAGCATTCCCAGGTAGAGAAAGAGGCTGCTGCCGATGATATAGGTCGTGATGGCTGTGGCGTCCCATAAAAGCGGCGACCGGAAGTTCGGCCATAGTCCCCGCTGGTTGGGGTAAGGCATGAAGTAGTAGACGACCCAGTTGCGGCCGAGATGAATGACCGGGAAGAGACCGGCAACGGTGATGCTGAAAACAGTCATTGCCTCGGCAGCCCGAAGGATCGGCCTGCGCCAGTTGGCCTGGGACAGGCGAAGGATGGCGGAGACCATTGTGCCAGAATGGGAGAGTCCGACCCAGAACACAAAATTGGCGATGTAAATTCCCCACATGACCGGCCGGTCCAGGCCCGTCACGCTGAGATCAGTCATTACCTGGTAGGTGAAGGCGGAGATCCCCCAGGCAACGACCGCACCAAGGAAGAAGGCGAGCCCGTACCATTGCCAGGTCGGTCTGTGCATGGAGAAGAGCATCTCGTCGTTCAACTGTCGAGCGCCTTTTGCGGCGAGTGCATGCTCAGACATGTTCGCGTCCTCCTCCCTTGAGATAGTAGATCGAAGGATGAGTTCCGAGATTCTCCAGGAGCCGGAAACGCCGGGGGCTTCGGGACAACCGCGAGACACGGCTTTGCGGATCGGATATATTGCCGAAGACCATTGCCTCGGTCGGACACGTCTGGACGCAGGCCGGCTGGACCTCCCCGTCTCTGATCATTCGTCCTTCCGTCTTTGCCTCTTCCTTGACCCGGCGAATTCGCTGGATGCAGAAGGAACATTTTTCCATCACCCCCCGGCTGCGTACCGTGATATCGGGGCTTAACTGGTTGTCGAGGGGGGACGGCCAGGCGTGCTCGTGGTCGTGGAAATTAAAGACACGAACGGCATACGGACAATTGTTGCCGCAGTATCGAGTACCGACACAGCGATTATAAACCTGGCCGTTCAAGCCATCAGGGTTATGGTAGCTGGCATAAACCGGACAGACCGGCTCGCATGGTGCGTCATGGCAGTGTTGGCAGAGCACGGGCAGGAAGCGCACTCGCACCTCGGGGTACTCGCCCACCCAGAACCTCTCGATCCTGAGCCAATGCATGTTGCGGCCTTCAGCGATTTCCTTCTTCTCGCAAATGGCCACGTTGTTCTCCGCCTGGCACGCGACCACGCAGGCTCCGCAGCCGGTACAGCGATCGAGGTCGATCACCATTCCCCACTTATAGGGGCTCGTCATTTTTTCCATAGTATGGAATCCTTCCAGCCTTATACTGCATCCTCCCATGAACAGTGAGGCACTTCAAAAGGCCGAATTTCTCACGAAACCACGAATACATATGTCGGGAAAAAGGTATTCTCAATATTTTTTGTTGCCGCAACTCATTGCCTTAGCGCGACAACTTATTATGAGTATCCTGATAATAATTGATGACTACGAAAAATCTCGTCATATCTCTATCAAGTCGCTCCGGTAGCTTCCCTGCGGATGCCCAGTGGTCACCAGCTCTCCCTTCTCAGAAATACGGGTCATTCGCACGCGTGTGGCATTCCACGATGGTTGGAGTACAGACCCTTCCATGGTCATCGCCAGGAGCTGAAGCGGGTTCGCTCCTCGGCCCTTAGCATAGCGCCCCGCATCGTGGTGCCCCTGCCCCAAGGGAATCGCCACCATGTCGGGTCGGATGCCAGGATATATCACTGCCGGAACACGCAGCGATCCTTGCGGAGAAGTCACCTCGACAAGGTCTCCGAAGCTGATCCCGAGCTCAGCAGCGGTCTTAGGGTTTATCTCGACCCAACTTCCCCAGACCGCCGTGGTCATCGGGTCAGGAAGCTGCTGAAGCCAGGGAAGTGGTGCGCCCCTGCCGTCAAAAAAGGCTGTGGAAGGATAGAGAGAAAGATTGAACGGAAATTCCTTTTCATTCCCTGCAAATCGTGGTTTAGCGGGTTCAGGAATTTTCTCGCCTCCCGACCATTTGTAATCTCCGGACTGATGATGGTTCGACGTGAAAATGCCGCCCTGGCGAAGGAGGTCCACCCACGCTGCTTCGAAGTCCTTGCTGCCTGAAACAGCCCTCTGCTTTTTCACGTCAGCCCGCAACATTTCCAAATAGGATGGAAAGGGCAAAGCCGACTTCATCTCCCCCCCCAGTTCACTCGCCGCTGTCATAAGCACGTCAGGGAACTGGCGCGTGTCGAACAGGGGTGTTACCACGGGCTGCATGAGACCGATGACCCCTTCCCGCGTTCCGGCCATCGGGATCACATCCCCCCAGCTCTCCAGACCTGCATGGTCCGGCAAGACCAGATCGGCCAAGAGCGCGGTATCGTCAAGGAGCGAGGAGAAGCTGACAAGGTACGGCACCTTGGCCAGTGCCTCCTGAAAACCCGTTGCTGGCGGGACGGTATGGACCGGGTCACCGTAGATCATGGCCATCCGCATCTGGCCCCCGTGCATCTTTTTGACGAGAGAGATGAGTTCGTCAAATGAATTGGTCGGGCCTTCAGGGGACCCAGCGTCGGGATAAATCCCGCCGGGCCTGTTCAGGCTTCCCGAGAGTACGTTAAGCATTTGGATGGCGCGGACGGATTCGGGTCCGTTGCTCTGGAAGGCGACAGCTTCGCCCGCCATGGCCAGTGCAGGGCGCGTCGAAGCGAACTCCCGGGCAACTTCTGCGATAGCTGCTTGGGCAAGACCCGTCTCTTGCGCCACGCGAGGAAGATCGTACGACCTGAGTCCCTTCAGAAGTTCCTCTGCATGAAGCCCGCTCGATGCCAGGGCTGCTTTATCGTAAAGGGATTCTGCCAATATCAGCCTGGCCAGGCCGAGGGCCAGCACTCCCTCGCTGCCGGGGCGAGCCGGCATCCAGCGATCAGCGGATGCTGCGGTCAGCGACATCCGGCCGCCTATGTAGGTAAAATGACCGCGGACCGTGTCCCGTGCCTGGCGCATTTTGCCGAAGGCGTAGCCGTACTGGACGGGAGACAGGTGGCTTTCCACAATATCGGCTCCGAAACTGAGCAGATAGCGGGTCTCAGCCACGTCGTAAAAAGGGAGGCCTGTCTGCCCGTAGTTTTGACGGTTGGCCAGCCGCAGCCAGTCCGGGCTATGCAACTCAAAGGAGAGATGATGCGGCGAGCCGAACGAACGCATGAAACGTGTTGTCAGTTCTGCAAGGGTGCCCCTGAGCTCCGGCGTCAGCAAAGCCAAGCTGCCTGGCGACTTTTGCTCCTTCAGAGTCTTGAGATTGCCGGTCAGGAGGTCCAATCCCTCTTCCCAGGAAATCGTCTTGAATTCGCCGGAACCGCGCGCCCCTGTCCGCTTGAGCGGCTGTTTTATTCGATCGGGATGGTATAGCTCCTGCAGAATGGCATGCCCCCGAGCGCACAGTTTCCCCCTGTTGACAGGGTGGAGGGGGTTCCCTTCGATTTTTTTTGCCCGCCCCTCGGACACACGGACAAGAATGCCGCAGCCTGCAGGGCAGAATCGGCAGCTGCTGGCATAAAAATTGGCTATGCCCGGGGTCACGCCTTCATCAGGCGGAATCAGGTAGGGGATCAGTTTCTCGTTCGCGGATTTGCACCCTGCTAAAAGTGCGCTGGCTGCTGTAATGCCGCTTAGCTGCAAAAAAGTTCTGCGATCCATTCGGGTTCCCTCATTTATGACAGGTCCAGCAGTCGATGCTTGCCTTGTGCTGACGATGGCAGTTTAGACACCAGCCCATTTTGATTTTGACACCGCGGGTAATCCGTTCCATGGATGCCACGTCACCATGACAGGTTGCGCAATTGAGCCCGGCCCGTATGTGCATCTTATGCGGAAAATAGACGAAGTCCGGCACGCTGTAAACTCTGACCCAGGGAATTGGCTCTTTATTTTCCCAGTACGTCATCAGTTTTTTGATTTCAGGGGTGTTCTGCGCGATGAAAAGGTGGCACGCGCGGCAGTCAGCAACCGCGGGAATGCCCGCCACCGTGGACTTTGGGGCTAAGCGGTGACAGAAAAGGCAGGGAATGGCGTTGTCGCCGGCATGTTTCTTATGACTAAAGGAAATCGGCTGGACCGGAGCGCGGTCCCGGGAATCGAGCGGCAAAACATACATGAATGCAAGAACAGCGAGAACACCGACAAGGACGACGAGCAACCCGCTGATCAGCCACATTACTTTCATACTGGTTGACAGGGAGAAACCGAAAGACGCACGGAGCAGTAATTGCCGCAGTGTTGCCCCCCCTACCCTCCTTGTCGCTAGATTCCCGCCAGATACAATCCTTATTAAGTTTACCCGATTTACACTGAGTGTCAAGTCAGAGTACGGGATAATCAGGATTCATGGTTTTACATGCAAAGCTCACTTCAGACTCTGCATGTAATCCGTCAGCTCGTTCAATTCTTTTTCAGGCAGCAGTATCTTCGGCATGATCGAACCGGGCGAAACGGCCTGAGGGTCTTTGAAATGCCGGATGAGCCAGTCGCGGTTCCGCTTGTTCCCGACATGCGTCAGGTCAGGCCCGATAGTGCCACCCTTGCCGTGTATACTGTGGCATGCGGAACAGCCGTTTTTGTCGAAGACTATTCTGCCGGCGAGCACCGACGGAGAAGTCACGGCAGGTGCGTTTACGATCGGCGCGCGGGCACCGGCAATGGTGAGGCCGGTGATCGCTATTACGACGGTCGTTGCGAGGGCCATCATGGCCTTCCGCTTTTGCGGAGCGCGCTCGGGGTCCCTATCGACGAAGGGAAGAAGGTAGAGCATAACGCACGTGATCGCGGGAAGAACGAGGGTTCCAACCACTTCGTACTTGCCCTCGAAGAACCGAAGCATTTGGAAAACGAAGAAAAAGTACCATTCGGGCCTCGGGTTGTAGGTGCTGTCGGTTGGGTCCGCTTGCGGCTCAAGAGATGCAGGCGAAAAAAGGGCGAACGCGGCAATCAGGAAGAACACGAGGAGCATTACAAGGGAGTCCTTGAAGAGCTGGTTCGGGAAAAGCGGTTCTGAAAACCCGGGCTTACGCGCTACAGCATTCCACATGCCTCCGGGGCCGGCATGTTCCACGAAAAAGATGTGCATTAATGCCAGGATTGCGAGGCTCCAGGGAAGGATGTAGGTGTGAATGGTGAAGAAACGGCTGAGTGTGAGATTGCCCACTTCCGCGCCGCCGCGTACGATCTTAAGCAGCATTCCGCCGATGAGTGGTACGGTTCCGGCCACGTTCGTGCCTACGACGGTCGCCCAGTAGGCTTTCTGATCCCAGGGGAGGAGATACCCCGTGAACGCAAAGTTCCCCACGATTGCCAGGAGAATGACACCGAGTAGCCAGGCCACTTCGCGCGGTTTTTTGTACGCTCCGAAGGTAAAGACCCGGAGCACGTGCAGCGCGATGACCACCATCATTGCGCCTGCACCCCAATGGTGCATGCCCCGGATAAAACTCCCGAACGGGACTTCGTTCTGGATGAACTTCACGCTGGCATAGGCGTGATCGGGAGTGGGGGCGTAATACAGGGTAAGGAAGATGCCGGTCGACATTTGAAGGGTGAAAATAAATACAAGCGTCGCCCCGAGCGAGAAGAGCCAGTTCGACCCGCCGGGGATGGGACGGTCTGCGAATACACTCCACAACTTCCTGATCTCTATCCGTTCGTCAAGCCAGTCGATCAGTTTCATGAGCACGAAGCCTCCCGGAACACATAAACCCCGCATGAGATACTTATGCCGCAATCATGGTGCCGATCCCCAGCTGGAAGGTTTCGAATTTTACGTACACTTTTCCGTTTTCGACCTGCGTTTCGAGAGTATCGAGCGGCCGAGGGGCCGGGCCAGCAAGGACCTTGCCGTTGATGTCGAAAACACTGCCGTGGCAGGGGCACTTGAACTTGCGATCATCCGCAAACCAGCGATAGCCGCACCCGAGGTGCGGGCAGTTGGGTGCAAAGGCGGTCACTGTACCGTCAGGCCGTTTGACGAGCCAGAGGGAACGTTCCTGCTTCTCCTCCAGCCACCCGCTCTTGACGATCTCTAAAAATCTCCGCTCCTGAGGCTCGTTCACTACGAGGTCGACGAAAGATCCCGTGTCGCTCCACTCTGGCTTTTTCTTTTTGAGGACGGGCAGAATTCCGAAACCGCCCAAGGGGATTGCGAGTACGGCGCCAATGAACACGAAGATGCCGATGACTGCGCGCGTCATGAAATTTCGTCTGGTAACGTCCTGACCATTCATGAACGCCTCCTCAGTCGGAAACCCTGCTCCGGCACTCGGATATGAGCTGCATTTCGGCAATCAGAGCACATGATTATCTGGTTATGAAACCGAAAACAAGCATCCTGTGAGTTGTAAGAATTGCACTGAACAGGCAACTTCTGCCATTGACGATAAATGATGTCAATGAGTCCGTCGTTGAATGACTATGCAAGGATAAACCAATTCTATCGTAAATAATGCAATAGTCAAGTTCAGATCAAAAGAAGTTCACGATCACCGCCGAAGAACCGGCGTGCAAGAAGGAGCAGTTTGAGGTAATAGTTGTCGAGAGAAGGGACGAAGTCATCGGGAAAGATCCGGAGAGTATCCCTTCGGCCATCCCGGCCGTAAAAGGGAACTTTAGTGTGCGGAACCGAGCGCGAAAAAAGAGATATCCCCTGATCGACGCGCATTTCGATGACGGCTTCCAGCTCTTCGGCCTGAAGCGTAAGCTCCTCGGGACGGGTATTTCGCGGAAGGAAAAATACATCCTGAAATTCGCATTCCCTGACCGCGGGCGTGAAGCAGTATACAAAAATCCTCCGTCCGAGAGGAATCAGATCAGTGAACCGTGAGTCGATCCCCAGTTCTTCCTTGATTTCTCGCGGTCCGGCAGTCGTCGCGTCCTCGCCTGCAGAGTAGTGCCCACCCACGCTCACGTCGAATTTCCCCGGCGCTATTTTTTTCTCCATGGACCGTTTCTGGAACAGAACGTAGCCGCTGCCGCTCCGTTCGCCGATGATGAGGCAATGGAATGCCCCGTGCCACGTACCGGTACGGTGCGCCTCGTGGCGATCGATTACTTCCCCCGTTTTCCTGGCACTGCAGTCCAGCACGTCGAAATATTCAGGGCTCATGACCTCTCTGGTTCAGTGGTACCCATTCTGCAAAACAAAGAGCCACCAAGCCATCCGATGCCGCAGCCTTCATGAGCTGGATGCTCCTTCGATTCGGATGTCTTCGTGGCTCTTGCCTTATGGTGTTGTTGAATGAAATTCGTCAACGTTCCGATAAAAGAACTGCGTCCCTACACGGCAAGGAGCGTTGGCTAGAACTTGCCATCAACCATTTCCCGCATCTCTTTGCCGGCTTTAAAGAATGGCACTTTTTTCGGCGGAACCTGGACGGTCTCACCGGTTTTGGGATTCCTCCCCTCTTTGGCCCGACGATGCCTGATACGGAAACTGCCAAAGCCCCG
>Ga0187779_10001952_pt1 | contig 12776 bp, 12 predicted proteins | sample 1015_Q2_SP10_10__FD_132435 | JGI IMG/M metagenome (GOLD analysis project Ga0187779, IMG submission 132435) | Tropical peat soil microbial communities from peatlands in Department of Meta, Colombia - 1015_Q2_SP10_10_MG | ecosystem: Environmental > Terrestrial > Soil > Wetlands > Peat | place... | reverse complement strand
CGCCTCGCAGCCCATCGCCTCGATCCCGCGCGGAATCAGTGTCGGCGGCCCGACGAGCGTCACGTGCGCCCCCATCATCACCAACGCCTGGATCAGCGATCTCGCCACGCGCGAGTGGAGGACGTCGCCGACGATCGCGACGTGCAGGCCGTCGATCCGGTCGAACTCCTCTTTGATCGTGTACAGGTCGAGCAGCGCCTGCGTCGGATGCTGATGCTTGCCGTCGCCGGCGTTGACGACGTGAGCGGTCGTGACACGCGCGACGACATGCGGCGCGCCGATCTGCGGATGGCGGATCACGATCACGTCCGGGTCGTACGCGCCGAGTGTGATCGCCGTGTCCTTCAGCGACTCCCCCTTGTCGACCGAGGAACCGGACGACTTGATCGACATCGTGTCGGCCGACAGCCGCTTCGCCGCCAGCTCGAACGACGACGACGTGCGCGTCGACGACTCGAAGAAGACGTTGATCACGAGCCGGCCTTTGAGGGTCGGCAGCTTCTTCACCTCGCGCTCGAGGCTTCGCTCGAACTGGCGCGCAGTCGCGAGCAGCCGCTCGAGCTCGTCGCGACTGACGTCGCGGATGGAGATGAAGTGCCGTTTCGGCGGCGCGTCGGGCGGACGGAGGTCCTCCCGCATGACGTGGATCTCTCCCATCAGGAGCTCCCCTCCTCCGGGCTCGACAGCAGCAGGATTCGATCGACCTCGTCGACCTCGACGAGCTGCACCTGGATGCGCTCGCCGCGTGAGGTCGGCAGGTTCTTGCCGACGAAGTCGGGCCGGATCGGAAGCTCGCGGTGGCCGCGGTCGACGAGCACTGCGAGCTGGATGCGCTCGGGACGCCCGTAGTCGAACAGCGCCTCGATCGCGGCGCGGATGGTGCGCCCTGTGTACAGGACGTCGTCGACGAGCACGACGGTCTTGCCTTCGAGCTCGAAGTCGAGGGCCGTCGCGCGAACGACCGGTTGCGGATGCCTCGGCGCGCCGCCCGACCGAACGTGCACGTCGTCGCGGTAGAAGGTGATGTCCACCGCGCCGAGCGCGGGCGCGAGGCCCGAGCGCTCCTCGACGAGGCGACGAAGCCGCTGCGCGAGCGGGACGCCGCGCGTCTGGATACCGACCAGCGCGACGCGCGAGAGGTCGGGGTTCGCCTCGATCAGCTCGTGTGCGATGCGCGACAGCGTCCGCGACAGCGCCTCGTCGTCGAGCACGATCTTCCCCGGCGCCCGCTCCGCCACGGTCACGAGGCGCCCAGGGTCCGGCGAGGAAGTGCAGGCAGCTGCATTCGACTCCTTTCCGGCCTCACTGGACCGGGTTAAAGGGGTTCGGGTCGCGCAGGAGCTTAGCGCCCCGATCGGATACCGCGTCGGAAGAGCGTCGCCCACTGGGCCGCGTCGAGGTCGCGTGGCCGCGCCGCACGGTCGAATCCGAGCTCGCCGGCGAGCCGCGTGAGCTGCCGACCTGGCACGACCGCCCGAGGCCCGTTCCGGAATCCTCGCTGGAGGAAGCCCCGGTACGCCCGCGCGTGCTCGACAGGGACGAGCGGCTCGCGTCGTCGCACCGCGCGCAGGACGGCGGCGTCGACCTGCGGCTGGGGCGCGAAGCAGCAGCGCGGCAGCCGACACGACACCGACAGCTCGTGCCATGCCGACCATTCGACGCCGAGTCGAGTGCTCGGCCACACGGCGGCGCGCTTGACGGCGAGATGCCACTCGACGATCACGTCCGCCTGTATCAGCGGCACCGCGGGGTCGAGCAACCGCTTCAGCGCCGCGGTCGTGGAGCTGAACGGCAGGCTCGCCACGACGCGGAACGGCTCGCGCGGCAAGGGGACGCGCGTGATGTCGTCCTCGACCACGTGGTCGAAGCGCGTCTGCAGGCGACGGACGAGCACCGGGTCGAGCTCGATCGCGACGACCCGCGCGCGGGCGCGCACCAACGCGGCCGTGAGGACGCCGCTGCCTGCGCCGAGGTCGAGCACGAGCTCGTGCGGGCGAACAGCGGCAGCGCGGACGAGCTCCGCTGCGAGCGCGCTACTGCGGAGTGCGTGCTGGCCGGCGACGCGCTGTCGCGCGTGGACGGCCACGGAAGACCACCGTTCCCATTCCGGCGGTCACTCTACTCCACGACCTGCAGATCCGCGAACGACGCCGACGACTTCCCGAACTCCCACCACCCGTGCACGCGCGGCTTGACGTACGCGACGTTTCGCCCGTACACGAGCGGGATGCACGCGACCTGGTCGGCGACCGCCATCCGGTCCGCCTCGTGGTAGAGCTCGAGCCGGGTCCGGTCGTCGCGCTCGCGTCGCGCCCGCTCGATCAACTCGTCGAACGGCGGGTGCGAGAAGCCACCCTCGTTCGTACGACTGTCCGACTGGAACAGGAGCCGAAGGTAGTACTCCGGGTCCGGGTACCCGGGGAACCAGCCCGTCACGCGGAGAACGGCTGCGTCGATGAGGCCGCTCGCCTCCATCGCCTCCTCGTCTCGCCACGACCAGGTCCGAACGGACACGGTCGAGCCGAAGACCTGCTCCCAACTGTCGGCGACGGCGGCGATGATCGCCTCCCAGACCAGCATGCCGCCGAGCTCGAACTGCCCGCTGAATCCCGACCGTGCGAGCAGCTCCCGCGCGAGGTCGGGGTCGTAGCGCGGCGCGATGTCGGGAGTGTGTCCCTGCAACGCGGGCGGGACGACGCCGCCGGTCGCAACCGCGAGATTCGCGGGACAGGCGGCAGCGAGCGCCTCCCGGTCGATCGCGTGTGCGAGCGCGCGCCGCAGGTCGACGTTCGACATCGCCGAGTCGGTGTGGTCGAACCGCAGGTACGCCGACCACGCTGCCGGGCCGAGCGCCGCCTCCGAGAAGTGCGTGCTGTCAGGCATCAGGTCGGCGAGCCGTGGCGTGTAGCGAACGAGGATCAGGTCAACCTCGTCGCGCGCGTACAGAGGAAGCGCGTCGGCGATCGCCGAGCGCGTCATCCGAACCTCGTCGACGTTCCCGCTCCGGAAGCCTGCGTAGTCCGGCCGGCGCCGGAGGACGAGCGCATTCTCGGTGCGCTCGGAGACCGCGAACGGCCCGCTCACGACCTGGCGCTCCGGCTCCGTCCACGACGCACCGTCCCGCTCGATCGCGTGCCTCGGCTGTGGGGCGCCGTCGGGGCGGTTCATGACGCTCATGAAGTAGGGCGCAGGCGCGACGAGTCGGAACTCGACCGTCCGGTCGTCGAGCGCGCGGACGCCGATCCTGTCGGCGTCGCGGTTGTGGCCGAGGTAGTAGTCCTGTCCGTTCTCGAGGACGAAGTAGATCGCGACGGACGAGCCGGGGCTCGACGGGTCGAGCACGCGCTTGATCCCGAACTCGAGGTCGTGTGCGGTCAGCGGCTCGCCGTCCGACCAGCGAAGCCCGTCCCGGAGGTGGAAGACGTAGTGGAGGCCATCGGGCGCGATCTCCCACCGCTCGGCCAGCGAGGGAACGAGCGTGCGCTCGGGCCATGCCTCGACCAGCCGGTCGAAGACCTGCATGCAGAGCTGGATGTTCGGCCACGCGATCGCGGACTTCGGATCCGGGTCGTTCGGGAGGAAGCTCGTCGTGATTCGCAGCTGCGCGGTCGGGCTCGACGCCGGCTCGGGCGGCGTCCACAGCGCGAACGCGCGCTCGTAGGCGCCGTTCGCCTGCTCGAAGCGCAGCGACGTGTGCAGCGCGAGCGCGAGCTTGAACAGGACGAGTGCCGCCTCCTGCGCACGGCCGCGCTCCTCGAGCAGAGGCAACAGCGCCCGGTAGTGCTCGACCGCCTCGTCGAGCGCGTACTCCTGCCGCGCCTTGTCGCCGGCACGGAGCAGGTACTCGATCGCCTTCTCCTCGTCGCGCGCGGCGAGCCAGTGGTGCGCGAGCAGGCCGTAGACCTCCTCCTCCCCGCCAGCGTGTCGCTGCTCGAGCCACTCCGCAGCGCGTCGATGCAGGCGAGTGCGCTCGCTCGTGACGAGCCCGCGGTAGGCTCCTTCCTGGATCAGCGCGTGCTTGAAGCGGTACTCCGGCTGCGGCCAGCGCCGTTCCTCGCGGACGAGGTCGAGACGCTCGAGCTCGTGCAGCGCCTGCCGCGTCGACGCGTCGCCACCCGAGACGCCCTCGAGCAGCGGCAGGCCGAAGTGCCGGCCGAGCACCGAGGCGGCCACGAGCACCTGGCGCGCGCCGGCCGGAAGCCGGTCGATGCGCGCGACGATCACCTGCTCGACCGTCGGCGGCAGCTCCACGTCTCGCTGTCGGTCGAAACGCCAGCCCTCGCCTTCGCGGACGATCGCGCCGGCGTCCTCGAGCGAGCGCACGAGCTCCTCGAGGAAGAACGGGTTCCCCTCGGCCGAGTCGAGGATGCGTGTCCGCAGCTCCTCCGGCAGTGAGTCGCGCCCGACCAGGGCATCGAGCAGCTCGCCGCCGGCCGAGCCCGACAACCCTTCGAGCTGCACCTCCGTCGTCCGGTGCGGGAACTCCCGGACCGCGAGCTCGCGTACCGACCAGGACGGGTGGTCCCGCTCCGGCCGCTGCGTCAGCAGCAGCATGAGCGCCGACTCGTCCACCAACGGCAGGAGTCGCTCGACGAGCTGGAGCGACGTCGCATCCGCCCAGTGCAGATCCTCGAGCAGAACGAAGACGGGGCCGTCCTCCGCATGGCGCGAGAACAGCTGCGCCACGACCTCGAAGGTCCGGTACTGGAGCGCCTCGGGCGAGAGCTCGGCAAGGCGTGCCTGCGCCTCCGGCTCGAGCGACAGGTCGAGCAGCGACCCGAGGTACGGATAGATCTCGAGCAGCCGGTCGCCGAACAGCTCTGCGGTGGCTCGGCGCAGCGCCACACGGACGCGTAGCTCCGCCTCGTCGTACGAGACACCGAGCCAGCGGCGCACGAGGTCGCGGAACGGCCAGTACGGAAGCGACTCGCCATAGGAGACGCAGCGGCCCTCGAGCCAGAGCGGCGTCCCGGCGGCGGGCTGCGCGGAGCGGACACGCTCGCCGACCTCCGCGACGAGACGGCTCTTGCCGATGCCCGGCTCGCCCGAGACGATCAACACGCTGCCGCGGCCTTCGAGCGCGGCCTCGACGGCGCCGACCGCCTGCTCGAGCTCACGCTCGCGGCCGACGAGGCGAGTCTGGTGCCCGGCCATCCTGCCGGCACCGTCACGCCGCTCGCCGTGCGCCTCGAAGGCTGTGACCGACTCCGACTTGCCCTTCAGCTCGAGCCGGCGCTCGTCGCTCCAGGCGAAGATCGACTCGAGCAGCCTCTTCGTCTCTGCGCCGACGACGACGGTGCCCGGGTCCGCCGCTCCCTGCAGACGCGCCGCGGTGTTGACGGTGTCGCCGAACGCGGCGTACTCGACGCGCTCGCCCGCACCGAGTGCGCCGAGCACGACAGGACCCGTGTTCACGCCCACGCGCACCGCGATTCCCTCGACACCCCAGCCGTCGGCGACCTCGCGTCCGTAGCCCGCGATCTCCTGCGTGATCCGAAGCCCGGCGCGAACCGCCCGTTCCGGATCGTCCTCGTGCGCGGCCGGGGCGCCGAAGAGCGCGAGTACGCCGTCGCCGGCGAGGTCCTTCACCGTGCCGCCGTACTCCTCGACGGCGTGGACGATGTGCGCGACCGCCTCGCCGATGATCAGCTTGACGTCCTCGGGATCGAGTCGCTCGGCGAGCGCGGTCGAGCCGACGAGATCGGCGAAGAGCGCGGTGACGACCTTCCGTTCTTCGCGCACGACGCGCTCTCAGGGATCGGCGACGAGGTCGTCCGGGTCGGTGCCTGCCTCGATGGCGTCCTGTGCCGCCTCGAGCTCCGACTCCGGGACGAGCACCGTCAGCGAATCGTCCTCGCCAGTCTCGAGCTCGGACGCGATGCCAGCCGAATGGAGGATCTCCTGGATCTCCTCGGCCTCGCGAACGTCGCTCGCGACGGCCGCCTGCACCATTTCGCTCATTGCGCGGCGGACGATAACGCGTCTCCCTCGCGGTGGTGGGAGGCACCTCCCTTGACCAGCTGCGGCGAGCCGCGCTCGGCGAACGGCACTTCGATCACGTCGAAGTCCCGAGGCACCACCGTCTCGACGAAGGTCTCGCGGGCCTCGCGGGCGATCTCGCCCCCGTAGTAGCGGTTCGAGAGATGCGTGAGCGCGAGCATCGTCACGTCCGCCCGGCGTGCGATCTCCGCGGCCTGCGTCGCGGTCTGATGGAGCGTCTCCTCGGCGCGCTCGCGCTCCTCGTCCAGGAACGTCGCCTCCGTGACCAGCACGTCCGCCTCGTGCGCGGCCTCGACGACCTCGTCCGACGGGGCGGTGTCGCCGGTGATCACGACCTTCCGCCCCGCTCGCGGCGGCCCGAGCACCTGGTCGGGCGTGACCGTCGTCCCGTCGTCGAGCGTCACGGGTGACCCTGACTGCAGCTCGCCGCGCGCGGGTCCGTTCGGGACCCCGAGCGCGTTCGCCGCCTCCACGTCGAAGCGTCCTGGTCGGGCGAGCTCGATCAACGACCAGCCGAGCGACGACGTGCCGTGCTCGACGCCGAACGTGACCAGCCGGTAGCCGTCCCGGTCGAGGACGTCGCCGGGCGCGAGCTCCTCGAGCGAGACGGGATACGTCAGCTTGCCGATCACTCGTTTGAGTGACCCGATCAAGTCGACCAGTCCGCGCGGGCCGTAGATCACGAGCGGAAGCTCTCGGCCCCGTAGCGCGAACGTCTTCAGCATCCCCGGAAGCCCGAGCACGTGGTCGGCGTGGAAGTGCGTGAGGAAGACCTGCTCAAGCTCGATCAAGCCCACTGTCGAGCGCAGGAGCTGGCGTTGTGTCCCCTCGGCGCAGTCGAACAGGAGCTTGTCGCCTCCCCGGCGAACCAGGAGCGCCGCCGGCGCACGCTGCGCCGTCGGCATCGAGCCGGAGGTTCCGAGGAAGACGAGATCGAGGTCCACGCAGGGCCGATTCTAGGTTCCGCGCCTCAAGGCCCTTTCCACGGGAGCCGATGGTTCGCCGGAGGGAAACTGTGGTCTCCCCTGCGGTTACACCGGGCTCTCGAAGCTGGGCGGTCAGGCGATCGCTGACGTTGCTGCGCGTGTTCCTCCTCGCCAGTGCCGTCATCCTCGTCGCCGGCGGCTTCGTCCTGAGCTGGATGCTCACGAGTGCGCTGTACCGACAGTCCCTCGCCGATGCCGGCTCGAGCCTGAGCCAGTACGTCGACGGCGTGCTGCGACCCCAGCTCGTGCACGACGACCACCTGGACGTCTCGCCGAATCTCCCGGCGACGATCGACGCTCAGCTGCGCCGTGACAAGGACTTGGTCACCGTCAAGGTCTGGCGGCCGGACGGCGTGCTCGCCTGGACGAACCGCGGACAGCAGCGGATCGGCCACAGCTTCCCACTCGACGGCGACCTCGGCGAGACGCTGCGCGAGCGGAAGACGACCGCATCGATGGACGACTTCTCCGACGCGGACTCGTCCGAATCCGGCGCGCAGGCCGAAGACGCGGTCGAGCACGAGCTCGGGCTGAGCCATCTCCTCGAGGTCTACACCCCCCTGCTCAGCTCGAACGGAAAGCGGGTGCTCGGCGCCTACGAGATCTACGCGGACCCGCGACCCACCGAGGCGTTCGTCACCTCGCGTACCCACATGATCTGGATGGCCGTCACGGCGGTCTTCCTCGTGCTCTACGGCGCGCTCGCGCTGCTCGTCCGCGGTGCGTCCTCGACGCTGCAGCGACAGTCGGCGAGCCTGCGCGCACGGACGCAGGACCTGCTCGCCTCGTACCAGCGGCTCGAGGAGAGCTCGCTCGAGGCGATCGAGAGCCTGAACGCAACCGTCGATGCGAAGGATCCGTACACGGCCGGACACTCGGCCCGTGTCCAGCGCATCGCGCTCGCGATCGCGGAGCAACTCGGGCTTCCGCCCGACCGGCTCGACGCAGTCCGCTACGGCGGGCTGTTCCACGACATCGGCAAGATCGCGGTGCCGGACTCGATCCTCAGCAAGCCGGGGCGACTCACGGATCTCGAGTACGCGGTGATCAAGCGCCACCCGTCCGGCGGCGCGGACATCGTCGGGAGGTTCGGGCGCCTTCGCGAAGCCGTGCCGCTGATCCGTCATCACCACGAGCGCTGGGACGGCAACGGCTACCCCGACCGGCTCGCCGGCGAGGAGATCCCGACCGAAGCGGCGATCGTCGGACTCGCGGATGCATGGGACGCGATGACCACGGACCGGCCGTACCAGCGCGCGCTGACGATGGACGAAGCGGCGAGCGAGGTCCGCACCGGGCGCGGGACGCAGTTCGCACCGCACGTCGTCGACGCGTTCTTCGCCGCCTATCGTGCGCGACCGGCAGTGTTCGAGCCGGACCCGGCGTATCCCGTCGCGGTCGCGGGCTGACACAGCCTCCCCGGGCTGGCCGACTCAGCTGCGCGCGCGCCGATCGCGCTCCGCGTAGTACTTCTCGAAGCGACCCCGAGGCGATGTGAGGTAGGCGCCGAGGTCGACGTCGAAGCGCTCGATCGCCTCGCGGAGCTGGAACACCTCGTAGTCGAGCCGGCGCCGCTCGTCGCAGACGTGCGTCTCCCGCTCGGTGCGGGCGAGGGACTGGCCGCACTCAACGCAGGGCATGTACTCGTGCTCGGTGAAGAAGCTGAACATGAGCTGATGGACGCCTCAGGTGCATCGGCAGCCCACGCCCGTCACACGAGTCCGACCGGCAACCGGGAGGACCGTCGTGAGCACGGCCCTCCCGCGACCTGACGCTCAGCTCATCGCCATCGACGGGACGATCCCGAGCTGTTGCATCAACCCGAGTGTGTCCCAGTTCGTCCACGACTCGACGACCTTGCCGCCCTCGAACCGGTCGATCGTGATCCCGGTGACCGTGCCTTCCTTTCCGGTCGGCGACAACCCGAACAGGTCACCCTTGTGGGTGCCGCGCGCGCTCCACCGTGTCGCGACACGATCTCCATCAGCGACCTGCTCCTCGACCGTGACTCGCAGGTCCGGGAACGCTGCTCGGTAGCCCTGTACTGCCTGTTTGAGCCCGTCGGGCCCGTCGACCGTGGTCGGCAGTGCCGGATCGTGGCCGACCGCGCTCGGCGCCAGGATCTCGTCGACGAGCTCGACCCGCCCCTTGCTGAAGACCTGCTCGAGGATCTGGCGGGAGCGCTGCTTGTTCTGCTCGCTCATCTGGGGACAACACCTCCTCCCCGGCGCGGTGGCGCCGCGCCGACCCTACTCCGGCTCGGACCCCGCGACAACGAGCTTCAGGGCAGGACGAGTCGCTCGCCCGGGACGATCGTCGTCCCGACGAGCCTGTTCCGCCGCTCGAGCTTCCACACGGACGCTCGCGGATCGCCGGCGTAGTGCGACGACGCGATCGACCACAGCGTGTCGGCGGGCTTCACGACGTACACCTGAGGGCGGCCAGCGCCGCCCGAGGGCCGGGCGAGCGTGCCGACGGCGACTGCGAGCAGCGCCAGCGGGATCAGCACCTTGAGGAACATACGTTCGCATGCTAGACCGAACGCCTGTTCGTGTCAAGTGCGGAACGGTTGGGCTACCCGAGCGTGACCAACTCCGGGGTCAGGCGGTTCCGACGGACGGTGACGACGAGCATCGAATGGACGGGCGCCGTGCGGCGCTCCGTCGGCGAGCCCGGATTGAGGATCCAGAGGTGCTGGAGGCGCTCGACCTGAGGGACGTGCGTGTGCCCGTACACGACCGCGTCGCAGTCCGGAAACCGCGCCGCGAGCCTCCCCTCCCTGCCGGCGTTCGGCCCCGGAACGTGCGTCATGCCGATCCGCATCCCCTCGACCTCGACGATCCGCTCGCGCGGCAGTGCCTCCTTGAGGGCGGGCTCGTCCATGTTCCCGTGCACGCCCTCGACGGGCGGCCCGTAGCGCCGCAGCTCCTCGAGCGTGGCCACCGAGACGAAGTCGCCGCAGTGCAGCACGAGGTCTGCGGAGCGGAGCAGCCGGATGCATTCGTCGGGAAGCGCACGCTCGCCACGCGGCAGGTGCGTGTCCGAGATGATCGCGACCCGGCTCAGGGGCTGTCTTATACCGAATCGCCGTGCGGTGTCAGGACGGCGAATCCGAGTCACACGTGGATCGTCCGGCGGAACGTCGTCACACGGCCCGTATTCGTCTCCGCCTGCAATCGCACGACCATCCGATACGTGCCGTGCTTCAGCTTCGGCAGCACGAACTTCATGTTCACGTTCGGGCGGGCCGATCCGGTCGCGGACGAGAGCGTGCGGGTCGAGTTCGCGATCGTGACGCTGTACGTGTAGCCCTCGGCAGCGGTGACGAGGAACGAGCGCGGGAGCTTCCTGAAGCTCGTCTTCGCCCCGACCACGCGGACGGTGTGGTGCCAGACGTCGAGCGTCCCGTGACACGTCTTGTTGGCGGCGATCGCCGCCTTGACGATGTCGTACGACGCGCGATGCGTCCCGTCCGGGTACTCGAGACCGGTCTGCATCGCCGTCAGCGCAGACTCGTCGATCAGATGGAAGATGTTGAGCTCCGCGACGTCGGGGTCGCACGCGGCCCATGCGATCAGCTGCGAGTAGTACTCGCCCTGCTGCTGCTCGCTCACGGTCGGCACGTTCTCGGTGCCTGTGTACAAGTTCGTCTTGTCCGCCGGAATCTGCGCCTGGTAGCCCGACTCGTCGATGAACGCTCGCACGTACGGGCCTGCGGTGTCCGTGTCCTTCGCCGTCTTGCCGTACTCCTGGAACACCGGCTGGCCAGTCCCGTGGAAGACGTCCCACCACGCCTGCTTGAAGCGGTCGAGATTGACGCAGCCGACGTTGGGCCAGGAGAAGCCGACCGACGGCGCATCCGTGTTCGTGTTCGGGTAGCAGTGGAGCGACACGTCGTCGACGATCGGTCGAGTTCGGCCGCTCGCCTTGTAGGCGGCGCTGATCTCCTCGAGGAAGCGAATGGGCGAGTGCGAGACGTTGCTCGTCGCAGTAGCGTCGTCGTTGCCGCGCGGCGAGAAGCCGAAGCCGATCACGTCGATGGCGGGGTTCACGGCCTTGAGCGCGTCGTAGCACGCGGCCATCGCCGCCTCCTGGATCCCGCCGGCGACGCCGTTGCCGGCCGCGTCGTACTGCGGCTGCTGAAAGCGAGTCTGATTCCCCTCGTTGAGGCAGATGATCTTCGTCACCTGCGGGTAACGCCGCGCCACCTTCGCCGCGAACTGCGCGAAGAGCTGGATGCCATTCGGCGTGTCGACGAGCCCACGCGCCTTCATCGGGTAGATGGCGAAAACGAGGTCGATGCCGTGCGCGACCGCCTTCGGCACGGAACGGTCGAGGAACGCCTGGTCGTCGATCGTGGTCGGGTTCGAGGGATCCCAGAGGACCGTGACCCGGTTCTCGGTCATGCCGAGGTCGTTCAGCGACGAGAAGAACGACGAGCCGCCGTCGTTCGCGTACTTCCCGGCATCGTCGGCGACGCCGAACACCGTGCCTCCGGCCGAGCCCGCAAACGCGAGCACGCTGAGCAGGCATGCGAAAGCAGCCGTGATCCTGCGCATGGCTCACGTTTCGGCAGATCAGGCGATCGCCGAAATCACTCGGTCGACGAGCGTCGCGGCGCCGAAGCGGACGGGATCGTCGGCCGCGAGGCCGGTTTCGGCCTCCGCGGCGGCGATCGCCACGCGTGCGTCCTGCTCGGAGACCGATGCGGTGTTGAGGGCGATGCAGGCGACCTTCGCCGGGCGGCGCGGGAGCGAGAGCCGCTGGTGCAGCTCGACGAGCTCGGGGAGGCTCGGGATCGGCGAGTTGGTCGCGTCCCCCTCGATCGTGTCCCTCCCCACCTCGTGACAGAGCACGTAGAGGTGCGGAGCGCTGCCGTGCATGAGGCCGAGCGTGACCCCGGAGTAGACGGGATGGAGGATCGCGCCTTGACCCTCGACCCAGAGGAGGTCGCCGCGCTCGCCGCCTTCCATGACGAGCCGCTCGGCCGCGCCGGCGACGAAGTCGGCAACGACGGCATCGACCGAGATCCCCCAGCCGGCGATCGCGATGCCCGTCTGTCCCGTCGGGACGAACACGGAGCGGAGCCCGCGTCGACGTGCCTCCAGGTCGAGCTCGCAGGTCGCGGTCATCTTGCCGATCGCGCAGTCCGAGCCGACGGTGAGGACGATCGTCGCCGCGACGTCGAGGTTGGCGCCGGTCGCAGTGCTGACGTCCGGCGGAGGTTCGCGGAGGTCTCGAAGGGCGACGCGTCGCTCGCTCGCGAGCTCCGCCAGCCCCGTCACGTCGCGAAGCCGCACGTGCAGGCCGTTCTCGAGGTCGAGCCCCGCCTCGACGCATGATGAGAGCAGCGCCTGCCAGTCGGCGGGGAAGACGCCGCCCTGCGTGGCGACGCCGACGAGCGCCGTGTCCGGCTCGTGCTGCATCGCCTCCGAGACCGAAGAGACGATCGGCACGCCGTCCTGCGTCGTCCCGGCTCGCTCGGTGTCGAGGATCGCGACGACGGACTCGCGGCGGTAGCGGAGGACCCCGCGGAGCGTCTTTCCGTAGTGGGCGTCGCCGGAGAACCCTTCGGCGAGGATCAGGTATCGCTTCGTGGACGATTCCGTCACGGTGTCTGACACCGTGACATGGCTCGATACGTCAGATGCACGGCGACTCAGCCACTCGGTTCGTGCGAGGCGTGACGCTGTTCGTTTCGGTTTCTGTCACGGTGTCTGACACCGGCCGTCACGCCGAGACCTGGCCCGTCGGCCGGGAGCTGCACGCCGTCGCGGAACTCGACGCCGG
>Ga0187779_10001951_pt1 | contig 12784 bp, 9 predicted proteins | sample 1015_Q2_SP10_10__FD_132435 | JGI IMG/M metagenome (GOLD analysis project Ga0187779, IMG submission 132435) | Tropical peat soil microbial communities from peatlands in Department of Meta, Colombia - 1015_Q2_SP10_10_MG | ecosystem: Environmental > Terrestrial > Soil > Wetlands > Peat | place... | reverse complement strand
GCTGCACCAATTTTCGGTTGCCCCGGACGTGGTGGAGCCGATGGGGATGGAGACCATGGTCTACTTCAGGCTCGACGGCGTCGAGGTGTGCGGGCGCGTGGAGCCGAGCACTGCCGGCGCGCCAGGGCAGACGATGCGGCTCTCCGCCGATCTCAATCAGATGCACCTCATCGACCCGCAGACCGATCTCGTGCTCTAGCGGAATGGCGCAGGGGCACAGCGGGGCGAATGTCCGCTTCGCGGAAGTGTTATTCGTGCTGGTCTGTGCGCTCGCGCTGGGCGTAAGCGGATCTGCCGCGGGTGACGACGCTCAAAAAGTCCTTGCGCATGCGCGCCTGGTCGCCGAAACCACGAGCTTCCAGCGAAATCAGACCGCCTGGCTGGCGGTCGAGCTCTCGATCGAGCCGGGCTGGCACGTCTACTGGAGAAATCCCGGCGATGCCGGCCTCGCAACCAGCGTCAGATGGAAGCTGCCTGATCAAGTCTCCGTGGGTCCGATCGTGTGGCCGTTGCCCGAACGATTCAGCGCGCGCTCGATCGTCGGCTACGGCTATCGGGAGCGCGTTGCACTTCTCGCGGCCGTGAAGGTGCCGCAAGGCTTTGCGCCGAAAACGTTGACCGTCGAGGCCGCTGTCTCCTGGCTTGCGTGTGCCGAGGTCTGCATCCCGGGAGGGCAGACACTCAAGTTGACGGCCCCGGTCGGCGATTCTGTGCCCAAGAGGAACGCAGAGGCGGCGAGCCTGTTCGCCGAGGCGCGACGGCAGCTTCCGAAACCGGCGTCGTTTCCGGTAACCTTCATCATGGACAACGAGCGGATCCGACTCCGCTTCGCGAAAGCCGTTCTCGCGGGCGTAGATCGGCCGAGCGTGGCCTTCTATCCGTTCGACAGCCGGCTGATCGAGCACAGTGTGCCTCAGATGCTGGCGCTGGACGGGCAATATGCGGATCTCCTGCTGCGGAGGAGTCCTGCTGCTGTGGAGGAGATCAGCGTGCTACGCGGTGTTCTGGTCGTCGAGGGGGCGGGGGGCGGAACCGCAGGGGTGTGCGCTTTTGAGGTCTTTGCCCGCCGTTCCGAACCTGTCGATCCCACGCGTGTCCGATAACGTGTGCGTGACCAGCACGATGCAAGGAGAGCGATGATGCTTCGACTTATTCTCAGAATACTTCCCGCCTGTGCTTTTTTCGTTCTGCAAGGCGTTGGCGTCGCGGATCGACCGGCGCTGGCGGCCGAGCCGTCGGCACGGATCAACGCGCCCGCGCCCGATTTCACTGCGACGGACAGCAGCGGCAAGACGCGCAAGCTGTCCGAGCAGAAGGGGAAGATCGTCGTGCTGGAGTGGACCAACAACGGCTGCCCGTTTGTCGGCAAGCATTACGGCAGCGGCAACATGCAGTCGCTGCAGAAGAGGTACACCGCGCAAGGGGTTGTCTGGTTCACGGTGGTGTCCTCCGCACCCGGCTCGCAAGGGTATGTCACCGCGGCCGAGGCGAATCGCGACACCGAGCGGCGAGGTGCTGCCCCGACCGCTGTCCTCCTGGACCCGACCGGCGCGCTGGGCCACCTCTATGGCGCTCAGGCGACGCCGCATATGTACGTGATCAGCGCCGAGGGACAGCTCGCCTATATGGGCGCCATCGACGACACGCCGTCAGCCGATCCGTCCGACATCGCAAGTTCCAGGAACTACGTGGCCGCCGCGCTCGAGGAATTAAAGGCAGGAAAGCGCGTGACGGTGACGGCCACGCGGGCCTACGGCTGCAGCGTCAAGTACGCGTCAGGCGGGTAAGTCTCCCTCTCCCCTTGCGGGAGAGGGCCGGGGTGAGGGGTCCTACATTCAAATGCAAACCGGATACACCGCCGCCGCCTCGAGGATTTCGCCGCTGTTCGCGCGTTCGATGAAAACGGCGATGCCCAGGTTGCGCGCATCCCAGTCGCTGCGCAGCTTGACCATATGAACCAAGTGCACACGCCCGTCCGCGCCGAGCGGGAAGGGGCCCGCCAGCTCGCGTACCACATAGTCGTGCTGTAGGAGCTTGCCCGCGTTCTCGCCTGCCTTGACTTGTGTCTGCAGGCCATTCTCGTAGGCCGCCACCCAGGAGCGGATGCCCGGGCCTCGCGCCGCTGGCGTGACTTCGACATCGGCCGTGATTCGCAGCGCCTCGGTGGAGGCCGTTACCTGTGCGTCGATCTTCGCTTGCTCCGGTTCCCGGTTGATCGCGTCCAGCGCCGAGCGCAATTGTTCGACGCTGTAGTTGAGCCGCAGATCGCGTCCGTCGAGCAGGATCTGCGGCGTGTAGACCACGCCCTTGCTTGCGCGGGAAGCCACTTCGCGCTGACGTTGGCTGTACCGGCTCTCAGAGAAGCGGTCGGGCCAGCCGAGCTGATTCCAGTAGTCGACGTGAAAGGCCAGCAGCACCGCGTTCTGCGATGTGACGCCCTGCTGGGCGAGGGCGCTGAACCACCGGTCGGCAGGAGGGCAGCTGTTGCAGCCTTCCGAGGTGTACAGCTCGAGCACGCTGACGCGGTGTGCGGGGCTTTGCAGGCGGCATTCACCGGCTGTGGCGTCCACAACATTGAAGGAGATTAGGGCTACGGCGGCGCAAGCGGCCAGGTTGCTACGATCGACCATGAAGATTTCCTCTCTGTTGGGAGCCGCTCCTGACAATCGCTTTCGCGGCGGCTGCTTGAACGCAACGAGCCGGATGAACGATGGGGGACGAGGCCGCAGCGATGCGGCCCCGCCTGTGTCGCATCAGCTGCGACCCACGCGCTCGATGCAGGCCTTCTCGCCCATCGTAATGAAGCCCTGCCCCTTACAGCTGTTTTGCCCCTTACAAGAGTTATTGGCCGTCTTGCACTGCGCCTGCCCCTTACAGGCATTGGCCCCGTAACACTTCACCTTGACGAGATTGCCGCTGTCTTCGGCGATCGCAGGTGCCCCGGCCATGAACAACGCCGCCGCCGCGAGGGCGAGACCCGCCAAGCTCATGTTCTTATCCATAGTTGTCGACGCCTCCGAAAAAGTGATGGACAAAGAGCGGGGAGCGGTCACCAAACTCGCCGAACGAGACTTTGGGCGACTAGTAACGATTCGACCCCTGACACGACATACGCGGCCGGCGCGCAACTGGATTCGTGTGCCGTCCGACTCTCGGAGATGGCGTTCAGATTTCCCCAAGGCGGACAGGACCGCGGGTACAAGGCCTGCGTTCCAGGGGCAAGTGAGGACGCAGCTATGTGGGTTGGACTCGACTGATCGCCTGATCCCAATTAAGCCGACCTTAGGGGATTTCTCAGACCGGCCACAACCAGTCATACGATTGTGGATCGAGAATTTCCGGTTAGCGGACTTTGGGCGGCCGACCTCCGCGGCAACCTCTTCCGTCGTTTACTGAAGCTGAGCGGTAGCCCTTGGGTCTGCTCGGCACTTCACGCCGCCAGTTCCTTTCGCGCGGCCGTGATTGGCAGGCTCACGAAGAACGTTGAACCTTCCCCCAGCGTCGATTCGACCCAAATGCGCCCGCCGTGCAGCTCCACGATGCGCTTTGCGATCGCCAGCCCCAGCCCCGTGCCGCTCTTGGTCCTAGCGACAGCGGTATCGCTTTGCTGGAACTCCTCGAATATCTTCTCCCGATCTTCCTGCCTGATGCCCGGCCCGGTGTCGGATACCGCTACGAGAAACGCTCCATCCGCGATGCTGACGCGTACCGCGACCTCCCCCCTCTCGGTGAACTTGATAGCGTTGCCTACCAGATTCAGCAGCACCTGGGTGATACGGCGTTCGTCTCCCTGGGCCACTGGCAGGTCCGGCGCCGGGTCGACAGTTAATCGGAGCTGCTTCTCCGCGGCCAGCGACCCTACCGCGCTGACTACAGCCCGGACGACGTCGCCGAAGGAGTAGGCGCTCAATGTGAGGACCAGCTGCCCCGCCTCAATCTTCGAGAGATCCAGCACGTCGTTGATGAGACCGAGCAAGTGTCGTCCGCTCCTTTGCACCCGATCCAGCACTTCTTTGATCTTCTCCGGCACTTCGCCATAGATCTGGTCTACGATCAGTTCGGTGTAGCCCAGGATCGCGTTCAGTGGCGTGCGCAGCTCGTGGCTCATGTTGGCGAGGAACTGCGATTTGTGCTTGCTTGCAACCTGGAGCTGGTGGAATAACCTCGCGTTTTGCATAGCCAGTGCGGACTGGCTCGCAAAGGTCGTCATCAGTTGGATCACCTCCGGCGGAAACTCGCCCGCCTGGTTGCGCGCGATAGTCAAAGCGCCCATGACCTGATCCTCCCGGACTAGCGGCACCGCCAGCACCGCGCGGAACCCGCTTTCGATGGCCAGGTCGCGCAGGCGACTCTCGTAAGCGCCTTCGACAGTAATGTCCGTAACCTGAATTGGCTGCTTCTTCAGCACCGATTGGCCGGTTACACCTTCTCCTTTCCTGAGGGGGCTGCGTCGCACCGCGTCATCGATCTCCTTGATGTAGCCGACCGTGGCCCGGGGGCGCAGCTCTTCGGTGGCGTCGTCATAGTCGTAGATCTGCCCTGCTTGCGTCCCCGCAAGCTGATTCGCGCGAGTAAGGATCGTGGTCAAGACGGTATCTACATCCAGCGTGGAGCTGAGCGCGCTGCCCACTTCACCTAGGGCTTTGAGCTCCTCGACCGAACGGCTGAGCTCCGCGGTCCGGGCTTCCAGTTCGTTGAACAGGCGTGAATTCTCGATGGCGATCACCGCCTGGTCGGCGAAGGTCTTAAGCATCGCGATCTGTCTTTCCGAGAACATCGCGGGCCTGGCACCGGTGACGTTGACTGTGCCAATAGGGGTGCCTTCACGGATCATCGGCACCGCCACAACGCTACGAAAGTTGGCGGCTATGAACTGGTCTCGGAACCGAAAGCCCGCATCTGCGTCTACGTCGGGAATATGGACAACAGATCTGGACTCGATGGCTCGGCCCGACGCTGTGCCTCCGCTAGGCGCGATGGGAAACACGCGCCGATGTATATCGAGCCCCTCCGCCTCTGTTCCTTCGGATGCCGCAACATGAACGAGATCACCGTCAAACCTGGAGACCATTGCAGAGTTCGCTTCGCACAGCTTCCGCGCACTGGCTGCGATTGCTTCGAACACCGGCTGCACGTCTCGGTGGGATTGACTGATCACGCGCAGGATTTCACTGGTCGCCGTCTGCTGCTCCAGCGCTTCGGTCAGGTCCCGATTACGGGTCTGAAGCTCGTTGAACAGCCGGGTGTTCTCGATGGCGATCACTGCTTGGTCTGCGAAAGTCTGCAGCATGGCGATCTGCCGTTCGGAGAACATTGCGGGCTCGGCGCCAGCGACACCGATGGTGCCGATCGGCTGGCCTTCCCGCAGCATGGGCACAGAGGCTGAGCTACGAAATCCAGCTACGTTAGCCAAGTCCTGCAGTTCAAACTCCGGGTCCTCGCGGACATCCGCGATGTAGACAGCCTTGCGACTTAGGATCGCGCGCTGATGAGCTCCCCCGCGGCCCGGCGGCCTTGGGAAGGCTCTCCGAATCGCCTCGCCCGCTTCGGGGGCAAAGCCTTCCAGGGCGACGAGATCAAGCAATCGGCCGTCATAGGTCCACACGCCTCCGAAAGTGGCCTTGCACAACTTCTGTGCGTTTACGGCGATCGTCTCAAAGACCGGCTGCACGTCACGTTGCGACTGGCTGATCACGCGCAAGATCTCGCTGGTCGCAGTCTGTTGCTCCAACGCCTCAGTCAGATCTTTGTTGCGCGTCTGCAGCTCGTCAAACAACCGCGCGTTCTCAATCGCGATCACCGCCTGGTCGGCGAAGGTCTGCAGCATCGCGATCTGTCTTTCGGAGAACATCGCTGGCTCCGCACCGGTGACGGTGATCACTCCAATCGAGCTCCCGTCGCGGAGCATAGGGACGGAAAGCGCACTGAGAAACCCGGCGGTCTGAGCCAGATCCCGCTGGCGATATTCTGGATCCTCCCGAATGTCCGGTACGTAGCAGACGGCCCGGGTGAGAATCGCGCGCTGGTTGGCGCTGCCGCGGCCTGGGGGCATTGGGTACATTTGCCGGTTCGCCTCGAACCCCGCGGGGCTGACACCATCAACAGCCGCGATCTTGATGAGCTCGCCGTCGAACGTATTCACCCACCCCGAAGTGCCGCGGCAAAGCCTCCGCGCATTCGCTGCGATCGCCTCGAACACCGGCTGCACGTCACGTTGCGACTGGCTGATCACGCGCAAGATCTCGCTGGTTGCCGTCTGCTGCTCCAGCCGCTCCTGAAGCTCGTTGAACAGCCGCGTGTTCTCGATCGCGATTACCGCTTGGTCCGCGAAGGTCTGGAGCATCGCGATCTGGCGATCGGTGAACATTCCGGGTTCGCTACCGAAGACATTGACGACCCCAATCGGTGCGCCGTCCCGAAGCATCGGGACGGAGACCTGGCTGCGAACCCCGATCACTCTAGCCAGGTCATGCATGCGGTACTCAGCGTCCGCGAGAACGTCGGGCATGTAAACGACTTGCCGATCGAGGATGGAGCGGGCGATTCCGCTACCGCGACTCAGCCGCATGGGGAACTTTCGATGCGTTACCTCGATACCTTCGCCGCTTAGACCGTCCCACGTTGCAGCACAGTAGTGAACGAGCTCGCCATCGAACGTGAACACACCCCCTTGGGCAGCTCCCGACAGCTTTCGTGCATTTGCCGCGATGGCGTCGAACACCGGCTGCACATCGCGCTGTGACTGGCTGATCACGCGCAGGATTTCACTGGTTGCGGTCTGCTGTTCCAGGCGCTCCTGCAACTCGTTGAACAGCCGCGTGTTCTCGATCGCGATCACAGCCTGGTCCGCAAAGGTCTGGACCAGCTGGACTTGCTTGTCGGTGAACGGGCTTACTTCCATTCGGCGAATGTTGATTGCGCCGATGGCAATGCCTTCGCGCACCAAAGGCACCACGAGCAGGGTTCGATAACCCCCGCTCCGCTGCAGTCTCTTCGAGTCGGGAAATTCATCCTCGGAAACGCTCGCCACGTCCTCTATGTGAAAGATGCGGCGCTCCAGTACCGCGCGACCGGTGATGAGCCCTGGTACTATTGGGAAAACTCCGTCAGACACTGTGGGCACTTCGCCATACTTCGCCACCCGACGCAAGGTCGATCCCTCTACCAGCTGCAGCTGACAATCGTTGGCCCCACAGAGCCGAGCCGCACGTTCCGCGACCGCATTAAGCACCCGCTGAAGATCGGTCGGAGAATTGCTGATCACGCGCAGGATCTCGCTCGTCGCGGCCTGCTGCTCTAGGGACTCGGTCAGCGCGCGCCTGTACGTCTTACGCTCGTTCACTAGCCGCGTGTTCTCGATCGTGATTGCCGCTTCGTTGGCGAAGGTCTTCAGCAGTTCTACTTGCTTGTCGGAGAATCCGCGTATCTGCCTCCGACCTAGCGATAGCGTGCCGATCGCAGCGCCATTGCGCATCAGCGGCGCGACAAGTATGGAGTGGTAGCCGTCTCGTGCTGGTCGTGAGCGTTTCTTTGTCCGAGGACTGGCTAGGCCGCGAAGGTGAAAAGTCTGCCGTGTGAGCACGGCTTTGCCCGCCGCAAAATCTGCACTTACAGGGATAAGGTCGCGCCCAGCGGGGGCTGGCAAGTCGCCATGGTCGGCGACGCAGCGCAGGACAGCTCCGTCGACCAGATGTATCTGAACATCTTGGGCCCCACAGAATTTCGCTGCCCGTTGGGCTATCGACTGCAGCACCTTCGACGTCATGGTCCGCTCCCGGTGGCTGTCTACGACACAGAATAGCACCGAGCGCGGCCAGGGTCGTCGACGGGAGCCGTCGGAATTCTTTCCTAGAATCCGTCGAAAGTTCTTGCAGCGTTACAGGTGACTAGCCTTTCGAAGGCCATCGTCTGCTTTCCACGATTTGAATGACCGGTTTGCGGCTGCTCGAATGTCTATTGAGGGTCGACAGCGCCGGCGAACGGCCGGTCTCGGGAACTAAAGCCCTGAGTTCGGATCCCCGAGCACCCTCGCTCGTCGCAACGCGCAAGCAAGTCTTACTGCTCGACTCGATCACGAAACTCTGTTGATCTCGGTTGCACGACTCATCGCGCCTGAGCCCGATGCCGGAGTTTCCAAGCCCCGAGTGCTCGCGCCCCGAGGCGAATTGCGTGAAGTTCTGCTAGATCGCGGGACTAGGGCCGAGCTTCTTTCGTGGCGAGCGCAGATGCCGTGTCTACTCCATCCAATATTCCCCGCTGAACTCGGTCTCATTTGAGCCTTGACGAGACGGATCGAATTTGCCTGCCGCTCGAATCGTACCGCGCACGCCTTTGAACTTACCAGTTCCTCCGGTCAAGGTGATCACGCCGGTAAAGGTCGTCTTCCGGGAGCCGTCGGCGTTGGCGATGCTCTGCGCCAAGCCGTTCAAGCGCCAGAAGATCTTGTTGCCATCGGACAGAACATACTGTCCGTAGATCATCCCGGGACCATTTAGATTCGTATAGTCAGTCATCCCACGCGTCCAGCTCTCCACCACTTTCGCGCCATCGAAGCTGGGGGCACTCTCAGAAGGTCCGGTATACAGTTCAAAGACCCTTACCTGATGACCAGGCACATCGCCTACATCGATGACGTGTTGTTGCGTATAGCGGCTGTTACCGGCTGGCGAGCTCCAGGAGATAGAGTGCTTTTCCTGGGCCCAACATGTGGTGGTAGCGACGCTCAATAGGGCCCAAGCCGCCGTTGCGGCGATTGGAATGCGCATATGCTCCTCCCTTTGGTAGCAAACGCTCAGACTAACAGCGCGGCACTTACAAATCGATTACGGATTGCTCGCAATTGCAGATTCCGGAGCTCGGCGGTGCGCCTATCTTCACTCCCAGAGCAGGACCAGGCTGTCGCCTATCGAATCACCTCATCGGCGCGCAGGAGAATCGATGACAGCGGCAATGCAGTCGTAACTTACGCGGTTCACGTATGTCCCTCCTGCGGGAGCCCCGCGCTGGCACGCAGCTCCAGCGCCCGCTGCTGCGTTGCGGAGCGCAGCCCCGGTTTGTAGCCCATTGCGAAGAAAGCTTCGGCGCACAGGAAGATCGGTGCGACGAAGATCTGGAACAGATTGGCGGTGAGCGCCGGCTTGCGCCCTTCGAACGAATGGCCGACCAACTGTAGGATCCATCCGCCAACGAACAAGACCAGGAACCACGTGATTCCGATTGACATTGGCTCTAGCGCGATCAGGTTGCCGATGTAGACCAGCATCGCGGTCACAGCGGCGGCGACGAGAGCCAGCGGTACGTCGAGCGTGAGGTAATAGGCCAGCACCGCCGCCGCGAGCAGGATGGCGCCCGTCACGGTGACGCCGCCCACCTCGAGGCGCAGCCAGCTCAGCGGAATGAACAGCGACAGCATGATGGCCGGCACGCCGATGAAATGCGTCGCCTTGTTGCGCGGATCCTGATGGTACGCGGCGTAGAAGCCCATCTGGTCCACGAGGGTCTTCATCGGGTGACGCCTCCTCACCGCTCGCCGGGAAAAAGAACAGAATAGAGCAAAATTCGAATCACCACCCAGCCGAACGAGGAGCCCATGCAGCGCAGATCGTTTCTCAAGAAAGCCACAGCCGGCGTTGCCGCCGGCGCCGTTGCCGCACCCGCCAGCGGACAATCGCAACCGACGCTGCAGTGGCGCATGGCAGCGAGCTGGCCGAAGAGCCTCGATATCGGCTTTGGCGATGCAGAGCTGATCGCCAGGCGCGTCGCCGAGCTCACCGAGGATCGCTTTCAGATTCGTGTCTTCGCGGGCGGCGAAATCGTGCCGCCGCTTCAGGTGCTGGATGCTGTGCAGGCCGGGACGGTGGAGATGGGCCACACGGCGCTGTACTACTACTTCGGAAAAGATCCGGCGCTCGCGCTGGGCTGCACGATCCCGTTCGGGATGACCGCGCGACAGAATCAGGCGTGGTGGTTCTTCGGTGGAGGCGCCGAAGCGATGGCGCCGCTGCTCAGCGACTACGGGTGCGTCGCGATTCCCTCCGCCAACACGGGCTGCCAGATGGGAGGCTGGTTTCGCAAAGAGATCAAGACGGTCGCCGACCTCAACGGGCTCAAGTTCCGGGTTGGCGGCATGGCGGGCCTGGTGCTGGCGAAGCTCGGAGTGGTCCCGCAGATGATCGCGGCCGCGGACGTTTACCCGGCGCTCGAGAAGGGCACGATCGACGCCGCCGAGTGGGTCGGCCCGTACGACGACGAAAAGCTCGGCTTCAACAAGGTCGCCAAGAATTACTACTACCCGGGGTGGTGGGAAGGCAACGCGATGGTCGTCACGTTGATCAACGAAAATAAATGGAAGGAGCTGCCCAAGCTTTATCGGACCGCGCTCACGATGGCTTGCGCAGAGGCGAACCAGTGGTCGATGGCGAAATACGACGCCCAGAATCCCCCGGCGCTGCGCCGGCTGGTAACCGGCGGCACCAGACTGCTGCCGTTTCCGAAAGCAGTGATGGAGGCGTGCGAGAAAGCCTCGTTCGAGCTGTACGGAGAGCTGAACGCCAAGAGCGCGCACTGGAAACGGATCTACCCCGGGTGGAAGAAGTTCCGGGACGAGCAGTTCTTATGGTTCCGCGTGGCCGAAGCCACCTACGAGAACTACGCGTTCTTCTCCAAGATCAGTCAGGGTCAGTGAAGGCGAGAGCTCTTGGGTAGAACGCACACGCTCCTATTTTGACTGCTTGAACAGGCGCTCCAGTTCCTCCGCCGGGTTGCTCTCCTCCGGCGGCTTCTCACGTTTCGCCGCGGCGTCCGAGTTGCCCTTCGACGTGCTCGAGTCTGGTGACGATTCGCCTTCCAATCGATCGCGTTCGTAATCGGGCGTAGGAACCTGAATCTCGATCTTCGACGGATCGACCGTGGTCCTGGTAAGACTGCCGGTGACCAGGCTGGGGAATGCGATCACGATACCGACGGTGACGAGCTGGATCAGGACGAACGGCACTGCGCCCCAGTAGATCTGGCCCGTGGTCACCGGGGCCATCGGCTTCCCAGTGACCTTGTCCGGATACTCCTTGGCCGGCGCGACGCTGCGCAGGTAGAACAGCGCAAAACCAAACGGCGGGTGCATGAACGAGGTCTGCATGTTGACGCCGAGCAGCACGCCGAACCAGATGAGATCGATGCCCAGCTTGTCCGCGACCGGGCCGAGCAGCGGCACGATGATGAACGCGAGCTCGAAGAAATCGAGGAAGAAGGCCAGCACGAAGGTGAGGAGATTGACAACCACCAGGAACCCGATCTGACCACCCGGCAAACTGGTCAGGAGGTGCTCCACCCACAGGTCGCCGTTCACGGCGCGAAACGTGAGACTGAAAACGGTCGACCCCACCAGGATGAAGATGACGAACGAAGTGAGCTTCGCCGTCGTGTTCATGGCTTGCTTGAGCAGAGACAAGGTCAGACGGCGGTTGAGCAGCGCAAGTATCAGCGCGCCGGTGGCTCCCATTGCCCCGCCCTCTGTCGGGGTGGCGATGCCGAGGAAGATCGTGCCCAGGACGAGAAAGATCAGGGCGAGGGGAGGGATCAGCACGAAAACCACGCGCCGCGCGAGCTTCAGCCCCCGTATCGTGCGCGCGTCGGCGGGGAGCGCCGGAGCGGCTTTGGGGACGCTCCAGGCAATGATGGAAACGAGCACCGCGTACAGAGCCGTCAGCAGCAGACCGGGAACAACCGCGCCCGCGTACATGTCCCCGACCGAGCGGCCGAGCTGATCCGCGAGGACGATCAGCACCAGCGAAGGCGGGATGATCTGAGCGAGCGTCCCGGAGGCAGCGATCACGCCGCTCGCCAGCCGCCGGTCATAGCCGTAGCGCAGCATGATTGGGAGCGAGATCAGCCCCATCGAAATCACGGACGCCGCGACCACACCAGTCGTCGCGGCCAGAAGCGCACCGACAAAGATCACAGCGTAGGCGAGCCCGCCGCGCACTGGCCCGAACAGCTGGCCGATGGTGTCGAGCAGATCCTCGGCCATGCCGCTGCGCTCGAGGATCAGGCCCATGAAAGTGAAGAACGGCACCGCCAGCAGCGTGTCGTTGGCCATGATGCCGAAGACGCGCTCGGGCAGGGCCTGGAACAGCACGAGATGCAGCAGCCCGAGCTGCACACCGAGAAACCCGAACGACAGGCCGATCGCAGCGAGCGCGAAAGCGACCGGATAACCGAGCAGCAGGAACACCACCAATGCCGCGAACATGAGCGGCGCGATGTTGGCGACGACGAAGGCGCTCACCGGTTTGCGTCTTGCTCGTCGCGCAGCGGTTCCAACGGCGGTCCCGCGTGCGATTCAGCGGGATCCGGAATTAGCCCCCGGAGAAACGCGATCCGCTTGATCAGCTCGGAAATCCCTTGCACGGTCAGCAGCAGGAAGCCGAGGGGGACCAGCAGCCGGGCGGGCCAGCGGATCAATCCGCCCGCGTTACTGGAGATTTCCCCGCTCGCCCACGCCTTGAGAAAGATCGGCCAGGACAGCCACAAGATGCAGATCGACATCGGCAGCAGGAACAGGAGCGTACCGAAGACGTCGATCCACGCGCGCGTGCGGCGCGAGAGGTGCGACGACACGACATCGATGCGGACGTGCTCGTTGTGCAGCAGCGTGTAGCCTGCGCACAGCAGGAATACGGCCGCGAACAGATACCACTGCAGCTCGAGCCAGGCGTTCGAGCTGAGATTGAGCGCGTAGCGCGAGACCGCGTTGCCCGCGCTCACCAGCACCATCACCAGCACGAGC
>Ga0187779_10001950_pt1 | contig 12787 bp, 6 predicted proteins | sample 1015_Q2_SP10_10__FD_132435 | JGI IMG/M metagenome (GOLD analysis project Ga0187779, IMG submission 132435) | Tropical peat soil microbial communities from peatlands in Department of Meta, Colombia - 1015_Q2_SP10_10_MG | ecosystem: Environmental > Terrestrial > Soil > Wetlands > Peat | place... | reverse complement strand
TCGAAGAACCGCTCGAGGACGATCGTCTGTTGCGTGGGGATGACGCCCAGGATCTTCTGGGATGCCGCGAGATATTCGACGATCTGGCGTGCCGCCGCCTCGGCGAGCCCCACGTTTCCGATCAGCCACTCGATCGCGGCCGCCGGGTCGGCGAGGCGGTCGGCGAGGTCCTGGCGCAGACGGGAGACCGCGGCGGACAGCTCGGGAGTGCGCGAGGGCGCTTCGCCGAGCCAGAACGGAATCGACGGCGGCTGCCCCTGAGCATCGGCCACCCGGACCTGGCCCGACTCGATCTTGCGGATCAAGTACGAGCTGTTCCCGAGCTGGAAGATGTCTCCGGGCGTGCTCTCGATCGCGAAGTCTTCATTCAGAGTGCCCACGAACGTGTCGGTGGGCTCGAGGATCACCCGATAATCTCCGACGTCGGGGATCGCGCCGCCCGACGTGATCGCCGCGAGCCGCGCGCCGCGGCGGCCCCGCAGCCGATGATTGACGCCGTCGTGGTGCACATACGCTCCGCGCCGACCTCGCCGCGTGGTGAATCCTTCGGCCAGCATGTGGACGACGTCGTCGAAGTCGTTCCGCGCCAGGACGCGGTACGGATGGGCGCCGCGCACCATGTCATACAGCGCGTCTTCGTCCCACTCCTCGCACGCCACTGCCGCCACGATCTGTTGGGCCAGAATGTCGAGCGGACGGTCGGGGATGATGAGACGATCGAGCTCGCCTTCGCGGGCGGAGCGGACCAACGCCGCGCACTCGATCAGCTCGTCGCGTGAGAGCGGAAACAGGCGGCCCTTCGGGATCGCCCGCAGGTGGTGACCCGATCGACCCACGCGCTGCAGCAGCGTCGCGATCGAGCGGGTCGACCCGATCTGGCACACGAGGTCCACCGTGCCGATGTCGATTCCCAGCTCGAGGGACGCCGTGGCGACGAGGGCGCGCAGCTTCCCTTCCTTCAGCCGGGTTTCCGCGTCGAGCCGCTTTTCCTTCGACAGGCTCCCGTGATGCGACGTGACCTGTTCGGCGCCGATCCGCTCGGAGAGGAACATCGTGACGCGCTCCGCCAGGCGGCGCGTGTTGACGAACACGATCGTCGTGCGGTGCTCCGCAACGAGCTGGGCGATCCGATCGTACAGCTCGTCCCACACTTCGGCCGCCATCACGGCCTCGAGCGGCGACGAGGGGATCTCGATCGCCAGGTCGAGCTCGCGCGCGTGGCCGACGTCGACGATCGCGGTCTCCGCACGTCCCGGGCGGGCGCCCGTGAGAAAGGCGGCGATCTCGCCCATCGGCTTCTGCGTCGCCGAGAGCCCGATCCGCTGCAGCGGCCGTCCGGCGAGGTGCTCGAGACGCTCGAGCGAGAGCGCGAGGTGGCTGCCGCGTTTGTCGCGCGCCACGGCGTGGATTTCGTCCACGATCACGGTCCGCACCGTGCGCAGCATCTCCCGCGCGCGCTCCGACGTCAGAATCAGAAACAGCGATTCGGGGGTCGTGACGAGGATGTGCGGTGGGCGCTTGACCATCGCCTGACGCTCCGCGGCTGGCGTATCTCCCGTCCGGACGAGCGTCCGCACTTCCACGTGGGGGAGGTGCATCGCGTCGAGCGTGGCGCGTATCTCGCTCAGCGGCTCGGCGAGGTTCTTCTGGACGTCGTTCGAGAGTGCCTTGAGCGGGGAGATGTACAGCACGGTCGTCTCATCACGCAGATCGCCTTCGAGGCCGCGCCGTATCAGCGAGTCGATCGCGGCGAGGAAGGCGGCGAAGGTCTTCCCGGACCCCGTCGGGGCCGCGATGAGGACGTTCCGTCCGGCCTGAATCAGCGGCCACGCCTCCCGCTGCGGCTCGGTCGGCTCGGCGAATCGCTCGGTGAACCAGCGCTGAACGGCGGCGTGAAACCCCGCGGGCGTCATGCGGCCTAGAGGTCGGCGTCGAGCGAAACGCCGCGCGTAGCGGCGATCCGCTCGATCGTCTCTCCGATCTTGTTGTTCGGCGTCGAGGCGCCGGCGGTCACGCCGATCCTCACCGGGCCGGCGGGCAGCCAGCCGGCGCGCCGGGTCTCGTCCCGAGCCCCCACCGGACGGAACCGGATCTCGGCGGTCTCGGGAGCAATGCACGTCGCGTCCTCGATGTGGTAGGTCACGACCCGCTCCTGGCAGATCGCGGCGAGGTGCGTCGTGTTGCTCGAGTTGTAGCCGCCGATCACGATCATGAGGTCGATCGGATCCGCGATCAGCTTGAGGACGGCATCCTGCCGATCCTGGGTGGCGGAGCAGATCGTGTCGAAATTGCGGAAGTGCTGGTCGAGCGCGGCCTCGCCGTAGCGTGTGGCCATGCTGTCGCGGACCCGGTCCGCGATCGCGAGCGATTCATTCGCGAGCATGGTCGTCTGATTCGCCACGCCCACGTGAACGAGATCGCGGTCCGGATCGAACCCCGCCGAGCTCTTCTCCGCGAACTGCTTCAGCAGCGCCGCTCGTTCGCCCCGCCCTTCGATGTACCCGCACACCGCGTCCGCCTCGGCCATGTCCCGCACGATCAGATACCGGCCCCCGGCGTACTTCGTTACCTGGCTCGCAGTGGCCTTCGTCTCCTCGTGGTAGTACTTGCCGTGGATCACGGCCGTGAACCCGTCGCGCGCGTACGCGTCCACACGCTTCCACACGTTGAGCACCGACCCGCACGTCGTATCCACCAGGACGCAGCCGATGGCGCGCAGCCGCTCGAAATCCCGCACGGTGACCCCGAAGGCGGGTAGAATCACGACGTCGTCGGGTGTGATCCCGGTGAAGTCGAAATCCGTCCCCTCCGGATGGCGCAGGCACTGCACGCCCATGTCGCGCAGCTTCGCGTTCACGTGAGGATTGTGGATGATCTCGCCCACGAGGAACAGGCGTCGGTCCGGGAACTTCGTCCGCGTCTCGTAGGCGTACTCGACGGCGCGATCCACTCCGTAACAGAAGCCGAACTCACGCGCCAGCTTGAACGTCAGGTCGCCGATGGACAGCTCCGACCCGCGACCCCGGATGACGTCCACGAGTCGACTGTGGTAGTCGACGGCGAGCGCGCCCTCGATCGACTCTCGAAGGCCGAAGCCGCGCCGGAAGTAGGTCTGTTCCACGAACCGAAATGTAGCGGGCGTGCCGCGACTGTGCCGCCGGCGCCTCCGCGGATCAGATCTGCACGCGGCAGGTCACCGTATCCGCGGCTGCGGGGATGGAATCGAACCATGCCTCGACACGCACGCGGTGCCCCGCGGCGGCATCGAGCCCGGTGCCCGCCGCCCGCGCGCTCAAGCCGCGGGCCGTCGAGTCGAGGGTGACGGCTCCGCTGTCGAGGGTGACCCCTCGGGCTCCATCGCCGACCATGAACCGCGTCGCCACCATGGCGCCCCGCGGCGTAACGCTGTCACCGCGCGTGAGCAGTCTCAACTCGCCAACGGATGCCGGCGCGCGGGTCCAGATCAAGACGCCGTTCCCACCCGTGTGCCCTTCCCAAAGCCAGCCCCCGCGTCCGCATCGGTGTGCAAACCCGACGGCGCTGAAACGAACCGTGTCGTGAGGTGGTTGAACGATGCTGGCGTAGAGGTGCCCTGGCTGGTCGCGCGGGCCGGCGCGGCATCCCGCGGCGGCGAGCAGCAGCGCGGCGTACTTCGTCGGGGCCATGCGCGGGGAAGCTAGACCACCCCGCGAGGCCCCGCTAGGAGAACGAAACGAGCGGCGCTACGCGCGCGCCGAGACGCGGCCGTTGGGATGCAGCCCGTAGGCCTTCAGTCGGCGCCACAACGTGGTGCGACTGATTCCCAAGCGTCGCGCGGTCTCCGCGAGCCGGCCGCTCGTGCCCTGCAGCGTGTCGACGATCGCCTGGCGCTCGCGCTCGGCGAGCGTGCGCGGCTGATCGGGACCGGGCAGGAAGATCACCTCGCCGAGGTGTCCGGCGCCGCCGCGCAACACACTCACGCGGCCGCCGAGCGACAGGAGGCGTGCGCGTAGCGCGTCCACTTCCTGAGCGGTGACGTCGCCGTCGATGCCCGCCATTTCCCGTGCGTGCTCGTTCGCGTAGACGAGCCGGCCATGTGAATCGAACACCACCACGCCGTCGCGAAATGACTCGATCACCGCCTGGCCGAGCGGTGCGAAGGACGACGATGGGGGTGAGGAGAGGATTCTGTCTCGTGGAGTCATACGCGCCCTAGTCTGTCTCACCTTGAACGTGGGGTTGCAGTGCGCACCAGTGTCTATGCCATAGACCCTGCGATACGCCGGGCGTCACAACCCTTAACGTTCCCCTTATCTGCGACGTCGCCGCCCAGGGTGCGGCGGCCGCCGGTCCGCCTTGGGAAGGCTCCGAAGCTGGCGGGCGAGATCGTCCAGGTTGTCGGCCCTGACGGCTTCCCGCTTACCGCGCAGCACCGTGAAGCGCAGCGGCCGATCGAGCGCCGGCAGATCCCGCGCGCGCAACCGACGCGCCTGTCCCTCCTTAAGGCGCAGGCGCACGACACCTCCGCTCGCCTCGACCGCGTACTCGAGCGCGAGCCGGTCCCCGAGGAGGTGCACCGAAGCGGGGAGCGCCTCCAGCTCGGCGCGGATGGCGGGAGCGATGGCGGAGTCGACGTCGATCAGGATTTTCTTTGTGAGAAATTCGCGCCACGACGCCACTTCCTTTATCTGTTCTAAAGCCAGGGCCGCGACCCGCTCCGGCGCTGCGGCCGCGAGCGTTCCGCCCGAACGGCGCCAGTAGAAGTCGAACCGCTCAGCCGCGCGTCGCACGCGGGCCTGATCGGGGTGGGGCGTGATACCGCCGAGCAGCGCGGTCACGAGCGCTGCGCGCGCGCTCTGGGCCAGCTCGGCGGGAAAAGGTTCGGGAAGGGGCTCGACGTCGCGCTCCAGCAGGAACCCGAAGTACGTCACGGTGCGGACCACCGTGAGTCCGTCGCGCCGCTTCTGCCGCTCGAGGACGATCTCCGGCGTACCGCGCCGCGCGTAGCGACGGATCGCGCGCTCGGGAATCTGCGTTCCCTCGATACTCGCGCGCGGCACGCCGAAGCGGTCGGCGAAATACCGCAGGTTCCCCGCGACCGCGCCCCAGCTGCCGCATACCGAGCCCCGACTCACGCGCGCTTCGCGGCCGTCCGCCGTCTCCTCGTCGATGACGAGGTCGAACGGCATCACCTTCGCCACGAGGTCGGCGAATTCTCCGAGGGCGCGCTCGTCCGCGTACGCGAGACGGTCGGGCAGGGATAGTTCGAGCTGCCGGTACACCGAAGCCATGCCGAGGGCGACGTCTTCGATCGCCTTCACCAGCACGCCGCGCGATTCCGCCCAGCGGTCGATCGCTTCGCGAAAGAGATGTCGCGGAAGCCCGTAGACCTCTCCCGAGTAGCCGTGCTTGTTCACCGCCTCCGCATACACGTTGTAGGCCGTGAGGTGGTCGCTTCCCGCGATCGTCAGCCCGCTCAGATTGCGCTCCTCGCGCGTCATGCGATGCAGCGATTCGATGTTCGCGGCGACGGCGACCATCGGCAGGAGCGACGTGCCGGCGTGATAGAGCAGCTCGCCCCACGGGCGCTCGACGGGCATCGCATCCACCGCGCGGCCGTACAGGGTCAATCGCCCCGCCTCGATCAGCCCGCGGTCGGTGAGGAGCTGCACGGCGTCCCGGTAGGCGCGCCGGTCGAGCGGCACCGGAAGGTCGAGGTCCTCGGCATTGACGCCCAGCGCGGCACAGGTGATCGCGACCCGCTCGGCGTCACCCGCAAGCTGAAATTCGGGCGGTGCCGGACGCAACTGGTCGAACACGAGCTCGCGATCGGTGAGGATATAGACCTGACCTCCCGTCACGCGGCCGTGCACGCGACCCGCCATTTGCAGCATCTCGTTGGCGCCGAGGTAGAGCCGCGTAAGCACGTTGCGGCCGCGCTCCACGACGTTCGTGTACCGGGCGTCGTAGATGACGACGACGTCGAGGCCCTGAATGTTCAGCGCCGACTGCCCCGCGGCGGTCATGGCCAGCAGGAACGGCCGGCGCACGGTGCCGTCCAGGAAAGGCCGGATCACGCGGATCGGCTCGCCCCCGTGATAGAACGCGGTGGCGAGGGCCTGCCACCGGCCCCCTAGCTCCGAAGCGATCTGCTCCACCTCGGCGCGCGTCGGGACGAAGACCGCGACGCCGCGGCGCTCCCGAAGCACGCGTCGCATGAAACGCTCGTCCAGGAACTCGAGCGGCCGCTGCGGGACGACGTGCACTTCGGCGGCCTTGGTCGGGTCGAACGCCCGCGTTTCGAGGACCTCGGCAGATGCCAGGTACCGCGCGTAGAAGGTCGGATCGACGGTCGCCGAGAGCCACACGAAGCGACATCCCGCCCGTTTCCCGAGCGCGAGGCACAGCTCCAGCTCCGCCGAGGTCTGATGGATTTCGTCCACCACGAGCGTGTCGCGTGCGGTGATGAGCTTGTCTTCGAACCAGCGTCGCGCGATGCCGGTCGTCACGATCACGACATTCCAGGTCGGGGTCTCGGGCGTCGCTTCGCGCTCGCGATTCACGACGCCCACGCGGAGTGGCACGCCCAGAATCGTCTCGGCCATGCCGCGGACCGCGAGCGTCTTCCCCGTGCCCGTTCCGGCGACGATACCGAAGCCCTTCCCCGAGGCGGCGAGCCGGCGAATGTCGCCGCCGTGCTCACGCTCGAGCAGCGTCTCGATGCGGAGTCCCATGGCGAGCTCGATCGTCTCACACGCGGCGCGCGTCGGTGCGATGACGATGACACGTCCGGTCGCCGGCTCGGCCGCGAGAAAGGCCGCGGGATCGGGTGGGAGGGAGTGGTCGCGCAGGGCGGGCACAGCGAAATAATAGAGGAATGCGGGGACGGAATGGGGACGGAACGCGCAAACGCCCCGGAGGGGCCGTCCGCCTACACGGGTGGATGCGTGCGCCGAATCATGCCGAGCACTTCACCCGATTGTGCATGACGGCCCAGGACCTTCTTCGAGAACACGATCCGGCCGTCCACGTCGACCTCGAACACGCCGCCCGAGGATTCGATGAGCTTCACCTCGGCCTGCGGATACGCCTTGCGAATCTCGGCCGCCAGACCGGCGGCCCGAGGCTCGTAGTTTCAAACGACGCAGTATTCGATCGTCACCCGCATGGAGCGTACGATAGTCGCGCTTGACACGTCGCGCCACACGCCCGACCTTGCCCGGCATCGGCAGCCGACCGGCATGACATCTCCTTCCCGCCCGCGTGTCACCCCCACCGCACTCTTCAGCGGTGTCGTGTCACTGTGTGCCGCCGTTGCGCTCGCTGGTGCCGCCGTCACGCTCGCCGCGCGGGAGGCCCGCGCCGGAACACTCGTCGAGCTCCTGCTGCTCACCGCTGTCGGTGCGCTCACACGGTACGCGCGCATCGCCCTTCCAGGTCGCGGCGCCGCGTCATACCTCCCCGGTGTCGCGGTGTACGCCGTCATGGACGGCGGCTGGGCGATGGGCGTGCCGGTCACGATCCTGTCGATCGCCGCGGGCGACATCGTCCTGCGGCGGGAGCCGTTCCGTCCCGCGCTCGCCGGCGCGCTGCAGGTGGGAGTGGCGGTCGCCGTCGCGGGCCTCCTCTATGCGGGCCTCGGGGGAGCGACGGGCGCCGCGGCCCTGGCCACGGACAACCTGCGCGCGCTCCTTCCCTTCATCATCGTGCTCGCGCTGCTCGCCGAGGGCGCGCCCAACATCGTCGCGCTCCTCGAACCGGCGCAGGCGTCACGCATCGAGACGGGCCTCGCCACCCGTTGGCGGGCGATCATTTTCATCACCTCGGCGTCGCTGGCTTTGGCGTGGCTGCACATCGCGCGCGGCACCATGGCGGTCGAAACCGCGATGCTGCTCGGCGCCTGCCTGCTCGTGGCGAGTGTCGGGTCGGCGTACGTGCTGGGGCGCGCCGTCCGCGGCGATCAGCTCCACGCGGTCCAGCGCCTCGCCCAGGCGATTGGCGGCGACGTCAACCTCGACCACACGTTCGTCCGCGTTCAGAGCCTCGCCCGACGCCTCGTGCCGTGGGACCAGATGTCCCTCGCGCGATACCACGCGGACAGTCATCAGCTCGAGGTCGTGGCCGACACCGCCCAGAGCGGCGCGGGGCGCCGCTCGGACGCGGACGCCGGAGCAGCGGGCGACGCCCTCCGCCTGGGACTCCCCCGCATCGCCCGCGACCCGTCCGGGTCTTCCATTCTCGTTCCTCTATTCCACGAGCGCCGGTTGGTGGGGCTGTGGAACGTGACGCACAGTGATCCGTCGCTGTACCGCGACGAGGACGCGACGACGTTGCTCCCCCTCGCCCCCCACCTCGCGATGATGCTCGCGCTCGACGACTCGCTCCAGCCCGTCGTTGGGGCCTCCGAGCGGACCAACGCGCACGTCCACTCGCTGACGGCGACTGCGAGCCAGATTCATGCGTCGGGCCGCGAGGTGGCCGCGGCGGCGCAACGCGCGAGCGCCGATGCCGCGCACACTGTCAAGCTGGTGGCCGCCGCGGCACGCCAATCCGACACCCTCTCCCGCGACGCGACCGAAGTGGCGGCGGCCGGGGACGAGACACGGGACGCGGGCACGAGGATGGAGCAGACCGCGGGGAAGATCCGGATCGAAACCGAGGGTGCGGTGCGCCAGCTGACGAGTCTCGGAGCCACGGCCGAGGAAAGCGCGAGCGAGGTCCGACGGCTTCAGGAAGTCGCCGAGCGCGTCGAGAAAGTCGCCGAGACGATCGGATTCGTCGCGAACCAGACGAACCTGCTGGCGCTGAACGCGACGATCGAGGCGGCGCGAGCCGGGGTTCACGGCCGCGGCTTCGCCGTCGTCGCCGACGAGGTTCACAAGCTCGCCGAGCAGAGCGGCCGGGAGGCACGAAACATCGGCAAGTCCGCGCAGGACACGCGCCGGGCGCTCGACCGCGCGGTCCAACTGCTTGAGCTGATCCGCACCGACCTCACGGCGCTGGTCCACGGATCGACCGGATGGGTCGACGACCTGAATCGAATCACCGAAGCCGCGTCCGGGACCGCCCGAGCCGGCAAGCGCGTCGCGGACGTCGCGCGGGGAATCGCCGAGCTGGCCGGCCGGATCTCCGAATCCCTCGAGCAGGGCCGGCAGGGCGCCGAAGCATCGACGCGCGAAGCCGACGGGGTCGCCGCCGCGGCTGGACAGCAGCTCAAGTCCATCGAGACCCTCGGCCACGATGCCGGCCAGCTCGCGGCGCTCGCGTTGCAACTTGCGCGCGCCGTGCGCTCCGTCCGGGGGGAGGACGGCCAAGCCTCCGCGCAGTGACGAGGGACACCGCACCGCCACGCGACACGCCGAATCCTCCGGTCCGCCCTGCCGCGGGTGTTTCAAATCCCGAGCGAAGTTATTAGCCTAGACCACCCTCGCGGCATCGAGCGTCCCCCACGGAGGATGGATGCGCGTCTTCAGGTTGGTCTGGTTGGCGATGGTGAGCGGGACCGCCGTCCTCGCGGGGCAACACGCGAACGAGTACGAGTTCAGCGTGTTCGGGGCGTACACGAAGTACGACGCCGCGTTCAACCTCACCAATCGAATCGGCGGCGGCGCGCGTCTCGGGTACATGTTCAGCCCGTGGCTCGAGGCCGAAGTCGACGTCCTGCTCCAACCCGAGTACACCATCGCGCCCTCCAACGGCACGATCGAGCCCCTCATCGGTGGCGCGAGCCTCGCGCTGAACCTGCTGCATGGTGAACGCAACATCCTGTACGTCCTCGGGGGCTACTCGCGTCTCGACTTCGGCGCGTCCGACCCCTATCGCTTCACCGACGGGGGCTTCCATGGCGCGATCGGGGATCGGCTGTTCCTGACGCACCGGCTCGCCCTGCGGGTCGAAGGGCGGGCGATCTACACACCGAGCACGAAATCGACCTTCACGACCTCCGCGGTCACACACGTCGTCGGGTCCGTCGGGCTCTCGATCTTCGCGCCGAGCAGGACGAAGAAGGCCGCACCTCCCCCGCCACCTCCGCCGCCACACACCCCAGCCGCGGCGCCAACGCCCGCTCCGGCGCCCGTTGCAGCGGCTCCGCTCCAGGACAGCGATAGGGACGGGGTGCCAGATTCGCTCGACGCCTGTCCCAACACGCCGCTCGGCGCCAAAGTCGACGCGCGCGGATGTCCCATCGACTCCGATCACGACGGAGTCCCTGACGGAATCGACAAGTGTCCGGACACGCCGGCGGGCGCCGTCGTCGACGCGAACGGATGCTCCGTCGATTCCGATCACGACGGGGTCCCGGACGGCCTCGACAAGTGCCCCGACACGCCGGCGGGCGCGACCGTCGACGGTAACGGCTGCCCGATCGACTCCGATCACGACGGCGTCCCGGACGGGATCGACAAGTGTCCTGATACGCCCAGGGGCGCGGTCGTCGACGCGAACGGGTGCCCGATCGACTCTGATCACGACGGCGTTCCCGACGGCATCGACAAGTGTCCCAACACGCCCCCAGGCGTTCCCGTCGACGCCACAGGGTGCCCGATCACCAAGGACTCGGACGGTGACGGGGTGCCCGACAACATCGACAAGTGTCCCAATACGCCGAAGGGCGTTCCGGTGGACTCGACCGGGTGCATGATCCTCTTCCAGCCCGCTCCCGCCACGCCCGCGCGACCGGGAGCGCCGGTCCGTCCGCCGACGCTGATCCTGCGCGGCGTGAACTTCGAGACGGGCCGGTCGATTCTCACGCGTGAGTCGTACGCCGTGCTCGATCAGGTCGCGGCGTCGCTGCTCGCGAACGCCGCCATCCGGATCGAGATCGCGGGCTACACCGACGCGACCGGCCCCGTCGGGGCGAACCTGCGCCTGTCCGAGGCGCGTGCCGCCGCCGTCCGGGCCTACCTCGCCCGCAAGGGTGTCAGCCCGATGAGAATGGTGGCGCGCGGCTATGGGGCCAGGAGCCCAATCGCCACGAATGCGACGCCCGCGGGGCGCGCCCAGAACCGCCGGGTCGAGCTGCACAAGCTGCCCTAGCAGCACGCGGCGAAGGCGAACGGGTGAAGACGCGTTATGTTTTCTTCACCCCGGCCGTCCATCGACGCATGACCACCCATCCCGCCGCGCGTGGCCTCTACGGCCCACTCGTTCTTCTGCTCGGAGCGATCGTTTGCGCGCCGCTCAGCGGGCAGCAGCGCGCCAAGCGCGCCGCTCCGGGTCCCACTCCCCACCGCGCGGCGCCCAAGGTCGTCCCGATCCCCACGCCACGGTCGATTCTCGGGTTCGACCCCGGGGACGATCGCAAGCTCCCCGATTGGCCGACGCTCCTTCGCTACTATCAGGCGCTCGGCAAGACCAGTGAGCGGGTCCGCTATCGCGAGCTGGGCCGTACCACGCTCGGCGCCCCGTTCGTCGCGCTCATCATCTCGAGCCCGCAGAACCTGAAACGGCTGGACGCCTACCGCGCCCTCAACGCCAAGCTCGCGGACCCGCGTCTCTTCCGGTCCGCGCGCGAGGGATCGGATGCGCTGCGCGATGGGAAGAGCGTCGTCTTGATCACGTCGGGGGTCCATTCCAACGAAGTAGGCGGACATCTCGTCCCGGTCGTGCTCGCCAATCGGCTGGCCACCGACACGAGCGCGAGAACGCGCGCGATCCTCGACAACGTCATCGTCCTGCTCGTGCCATCGCTCAATCCGGATGGCGTGACGATCGTCACCCGTTGGTATAACCGCACCCTCGGCACGCCTGCCGAAGGCACCATCCCGCCCGAGCTGTACCATCACTATGCCGGGCATGACAACAACCGGGACTGGTACGCGTTCACGCAAGTCGAGACGCAGCTGACGGTCGACTCGCTGTACAACGTGTGGCACCCGCAGATCGTGCTGGACATCCACCAGCAGGCGAGCGATGGATCCCGTCTCTTCGTGCCGCCCTACCTCGACCCGATCGAGCCCAACGTGGATCCCCTGCTCGTGGATGGCGCGAACTCCCTGGGCATGACGATCGCGTGGGAGCTTGCGGGCCTCGGACGGACGGGCATCTCGGTCAACTCGAGCTATGACGCCTGGACTCCGGCCCGAGCTTACGAGCATTACCATGGCGCGGTCCGCATCCTGGCCGAGGCGGCGAGCGCCAACCTGGCGTCGCCGGTCGATCTTCCGTTCGACGAGCTCGCCGCGCGGGCGCGCGGCTATAACCCACGCGAGCGCTCGTGGAATTTCACGGCCCCGTGGCCGGGGGGCCGGTGGACGCTGCGCGATATCGTGAGCTACCAGGACGATGCTGCCTACGCCTTGCTCGACGATGCCGCGCGCTATCGAGATCACTGGCTCACGAACTTCCTTGCCGTCGGATGGCGGGGAATTCGAGGATGGAAGGGCTGGCCCTACGCATATGTGATCCCGCGTCAGCGCCAGGACTCACTTGCACTCGCCACGCTGCTAGGCGTGCTGCACCGCGGGCAAGTCGAGATCCGCACCGCCGCTCAGCCGTTCTCGGTAAACGGCCAGCACTATGGCCCGGGGACGTACGTGGTCGTCCTCCGTCAGCCATATGCGGCGTTCGCGAAGACGTTGCTCGAGCCCCAGCGCTACCCCGACCTGCGGCTCTATCCGGGCGGGCCGCCGGAGCCTCCATATGATGTTGCCGCGCACACCCTCCCGCTGCTCCTCGGCGTAGCCGCGGTACCGGCACCGGAATCGCTCCGGGTCCAGCTTTCCGGGCCCGTCGACCCGCCGCACGCGGTTGCTGCATACCCGGGGTTCGAGCAACCCAACCCGCCACGGATCGGCCTGTACCGTTC
>Ga0187779_10001949_pt1 | contig 12792 bp, 13 predicted proteins | sample 1015_Q2_SP10_10__FD_132435 | JGI IMG/M metagenome (GOLD analysis project Ga0187779, IMG submission 132435) | Tropical peat soil microbial communities from peatlands in Department of Meta, Colombia - 1015_Q2_SP10_10_MG | ecosystem: Environmental > Terrestrial > Soil > Wetlands > Peat | place... | reverse complement strand
CTCGCCGATCGCCTGCTCTCCGCCGTTCAGCCGCACGACCAGCTGGCCCGCGGCGGGCTGGGCGTCCTGCACCTCGAGCTCGCGTCCAGGCACCAGGTCGTTGTCGTAGAACCAGTGCAGGAGCTCGCCGTCGTGCTCCGCGAGGCGGACGATCGTCGCTCGGTCGCCTGCCTCGAGGTCGGAGAGCGGCGCGAGGTCCTGGTTCTCGGCCTGCTCGGCCACCGGGTCGACCGGCCACCCGTGCGGGCAGCGTTCGGGATTGCCGAGCCGCTGGTCGATCCGCTCGACCATGTCGTCGGTGAACGTGTCGCCGAGCTCGTCTGCGTGCACGTGCGCCTCCGCAGCCGTGTAGCCCATGAAGTCCGTCAGTAGACGCTCGATGATCCGATGCTTGCGGACGACCCTCTCCGCGCGCGCGCGCCCCGGCTCGGTGAGCAGTGCCTCCTTGCGTTCGCCACGCTCGATCAGCCCGTCCGCTTCGAGTCGCTTCAGCATCTCGCCGGCGGAGGCGCGGGACACGCCGAGCATCTCGGCGACACGCGAAGCGAGCGTCAGCGATCCGGACGAGAGCGGGCGGTACTCGCCGATCGGAAACGCCAGAAAGTAGATCGTCTCCAGGTACTCGTCGACGGAATGCCCCTGCGCCACGGCTCGTCCATCATAGGTCGTGGAAGGAGGGCCTCCGCCTCTTGTAAGGTAACCCTTACATGAGCACCACCCAAACCCTCGTCCTCGGCGGGATCGCGGGTTCCACCATCTTCCTCGGCCTGCCGATCGGGCGCATGCGGGGAGTGAGTTCGGACGTCAAGGCGTTCCTCTCCGCCACGGCCACCGGCGTCCTGATCTTCCTGCTCTGGGACGTGCTCAGCGCGGCGGTGGAGCCGATCGACTCCGCGCTCAAGGGCGGGAACACCGGCCGCTTCCTCTGGCTCGCGTTCGTGCTCGCCACGGGTTTCGGCGTGGGCCTGCTCAGTCTCGTCTACTACGACAGCTGGATGAAACGTCGCAGGCGCAAGGCGTTCCTCGGCCCAGGTGCGGCCTCGACTGCCGAGTTCGACGAGAGCAGGCACTTCCGCGGGCTGTCGCCTGCGCGCTGGCTCGCCCTGTTCATCGCGACCGGCATCGGCCTGCACAACTTCTCGGAAGGTCTTGCGATCGGCCAGTCCGCAGCGAAGGGCGAGGTCAGTCTCGCGATCGTCCTGATCATCGGCTTCGGCCTCCACAACGCGACCGAGGGTCTCGGCATCTGTGCGCCGCTGACCGGCGAGGCGGAGCCGCCGAGCTGGGCGTTCCTCGGGATGCTCGGCTTGATCGGCGGCGGTCCGACGTTTCTCGGAACGCTCGTCGGACAGGCGTGGGTGAACACGACCGTGTCGATCCTCTTTCTCGCCCTCGCCGCCGGCTCGATCCTCTACGTCGTAATCGAGCTGCTGAACGTCGGGCGCGTGCTCGCCTCGAAGACGCTCGTGACGTGGGGCGTCTTCCTCGGCGTCTTCCTCGGCTTCGCGACCGACTTCATCCTCGTCGCCGCCGGCGCCTAGCCTCGCGTCGCGCGGAGGACGACGAGGTCCTTGAAGCTCCACTGCACCTCTGCGTCGAGGCCGGCGTCTTCCAGCCAGGCGAGCTGATCGGACACACGATCCGGCAGGTCGAACACGCCGTCGATCGGCGTCACGACGTCCGCTGGATCATCGGGCACGACGACGTCCGCGAGTACGAAGCACCCGCCCGGACGGAGCACGCCGGCGACCCGCCGGAACAGATCGCGCTTGCCCGCCGCGTCGAGATGATGGATCGCGAGCGCCGAGTAGGCGAGGTCGAACGGACCTTCGGGAAGCGGATCTTCGAGTCGGGCGAGGCGCAGGTCCGCAGCTGGGAACGCCGATCCCGCACGGTCGAGCATCTGCGGGCTGGAGTCGATGGCAGTGAGCTGCGCTCCCGGATGCCGCGCGAGGACGCGCCGCGCTGTCTCGCCGGTGCCTATGCCGAGCTCGAGGATCGTCTCGGCCCGAATGCCGGCCGCAGCGAGGGCGGTCTGGTCTTGGAGGTCGGGATAGGTCGGCAACTCCTCGAGCATGTTCTTCAGATACGTCTCGGGGTCCCAGTGCCACTGCGTCACGGTACGACTCTACGCTGGTCGTCGTGAGTCGCTACGCGTCCCTCTATCCGCTCGTTACCGCGCGCACGCTTGCGCGCGAGTTCACGTACGCCGTGCCGGACGGAGTCGAGCCCGGTGCGGTCGTCGAGGTGCGCTTCGGCAACGTGCGAAGGCGCGGCGTCGTCACTGCAGTGAACGTCGACCCACCCTCGGGCGTGGAGGTCGCGGAGATCGAGCGTGTGGTCGAGACGCTGCCGCCCGCGCTGCTCGAGCTGGCGCTGTGGGTCTCCGACTACTACGGCTCGACGCCTGCACGTGCGCTCGCGCTCGTCGCACCGGTGCAGCGCAAGCCGCGCGGCGAACGGCCGCAGCCGGCGGCCCGCAGCGAGTTGCGCGGAGAGCAGGCGCCTGCCCGACTGAGCGCGGCGCAGCAGGCTGCTCTCTCCCGGATCGTCCCGTCGCTCGAGGCGCGCGAGGCCGCGAACTTCCTCCTCTACGGCGCGACCGGCAGCGGGAAGACCGAGGTCTACCTGCAGGCCTGCGCAGCGGTGATCGAACGGGGCCGCAGCGCAATCGTGTTGGTGCCGGAGATCGCGCTCACGCCGCAGACGGTGGGTCGGTTCCGCGAGCGTTTCGGCGAGGGCATAGCGATCGTGCACTCGGCGCTCACAGAGGCGGAGCGTCGAGACGAGCGGCAACGAATCGCGTCCGGTGCCGCGCGGATCGTCGTCGGCGCACGGTCCGCCGTGTTCGCTCCTGTTCGCGACCTCGGATTGATCTGTGTCGACGAGGAGCACGACGCGTCGTACAAGCAGGAGTCGGACCCGCGGTACGACGCTCGCTCGGTCGCGGCGAAGCGGGCGTCGCTCGAGAACGCAGTCGCGGTGTTCGGCAGTGCGACCCCGCGACCGGAGAGCTGGGACCGGCTCGAGCGGCTCGAGCTCGGCGGCAGGCTCGCAGGGCCTCTCCCGTCCGTGCGCATCGTCGACCTGCGCCGCGAGACCGGCTACCCGCTCTCGTCGCCTTTGCTCGCCGAGCTCGGGCGCATCGTCGACGAGGGCGGCAAGGCAATTCTCCTGCTCAATCGCCGGGGCGTCGCTCCGGCTCTCCATTGCCGCGCGTGCGGGGTGACGCTGCGCTGCACGAACTGCGACGTCTCGCTCGTTCTGCATCGAGACGAGCTGCTGCACTGCCACCACTGCGGCTACTCGCAGGCGGCACCGGAGACCTGCCCCGCGTGCGGATCACCCGAGCTCGCACGGCTCGGAGCCGGGACGCAGCGGCTGGAGCGCGAGCTCGAGGCGCAGGTGCCCGAGCTCGAGCGCATCCGCCTGGACGCCGAGACGGTGCGGCAACGTGGTGCGCTCGACGCTGCGCTCGCGCGGTTCGCTGCATCCGACCGCTGCGTCCTGCTCGGCACGCAGATGGTCTCGAAAGGGCACCACTTCGGCGGGGTCTCGCTCGCGGCCGTCATCGACGCCGACCTCGGGCTCGGCCTGCCCGACCTCCGCGCCGAGGAGCGGACGTTCCAGCTCGTCACGCAGCTCGCCGGGCGGAGCGGCCGGGATGCGCCGGGCCGCGTGCTCGTCCAGACCTTCCAGCCGGATGCCCGCGCGATCACACTCGCTGCGAACCACGACGTGCCGCGGTTCCTCGACGGGGAGCTCGAGCGGAGACGCGAGCTCGGCTACCCGCCCTTCCGGCATCTCGTCCGAATCCTCGCCACCGGGCCGGAGCTCTCTGCACCGCTGCGCGCGCTCGAGGAGCTCCGCGACGCGCTCGGTTCCGACGACGTGCTCGGGCCTGCTCCGCTCCTCCGGCTACGGGGTCGGTACCGCGCGCAACTCCTGGCCAAGACGGCCCACCCGCGCCGCTTCGCCGCGCAGGCGGGACGCCTGCTCGTCGTGGCGGCACCCGCGATGCGTCGCGCCGGGCTCACCGCGGTTGTCGACGTCGACCCGCAGGACGTCTAGCTCGTCGGCGGCGGGAAGCGCGCGAGAATCCAGTTCGCGTCGAGCGGCGCGCGTGTGTACGGGCGTCCGTTGACGAGGACGAAATCGCCGGTTCGAGGGTTCATCGGCAACCGCGCCTCCGCCGGGAAGTTGTCGTTGTGCCGTTCGATCAGCTCGTTGACGTCCTGGAAACTCCAGCCGCTCGCGAGCTCGCGCCACGCAGCCGTGAAGTCACGATCGTCGGGGTGCTCTGAGCGGAGCTCCTCCCAGGCTTCTCCGAGGCTCGCTTCGTGCTGCGCGGTCGCAGTCTCGATCGCGCGCAGCCGTCGCATCCACGCGAGCGGACCGCCGAGAGCCCGCACTGTCGAATGTGCGTCGGGCCGGAAGTTCCGAAGTCGACGGCGCAGCGGCTTGCCGGCGAGCGGACTCTCGCGGAGATCCTCGAGCAGGGCCTCGCGCTCTTCCCGGTCCCGCGGTGTCTCGGGCCGGTGGACCCCCTGTCGCAGAATCGCCTCGCGGTCGTGTCGATCCATCGTCGGTAGTGTGCCTTCGTGAGCGAAACCGAAGAGCGGCTCGAGCAGGAACGAATCGAGGCCGAGCGCGAAGCCCGCCGTCGGCTGGCGCTTGCGCAGATCCGTCAGTACCCCGATCCGGTGTTGCGGATGGAGGCGCATCCGGTGGAGGAGTTCGACCACGACCTGCAACAGCTGGTCGTGCGGATGTCGGCGCTGATGGAGGACGCAGTCGGCGTTGGCCTCGCCGCGACGCAGGTCGGGGTCCTTCGCCGTCTGTTCGTGTTCGCATCCAGCGACGGCGGGGTTCATGCGGTCGTCAACCCAGTGATCGGGCGTCGAAGCGACGACGTCGAGATCGACGACGAGGGTTGCCTGTCGCTCCAGGGCGTGCTCGCGCCGGTCGAGCGTGCCGTGAGCGTCCGGCTCGAAGGGAAGGACGAGCGCGGCGAAAGCGTCGTCCACGACCTCGAAGGGTCGGATGCCCGGACGGCACAGCACGAGCTCGACCATCTCGACGGAGTGCTCATCATCGACCGCACCACTCCCGAGGCGCGCCGGGAGGCGCTCGGAGCGCTCCGCCCGCGGGTCGTCATCGGCTGACGTGGCGCGGCTGGCCGTCGCCGCGACCGCGGCGTTCGGGGCCGACGTGCTCGAGCGCGTGGCTGCGGATCACGACGTCGTCGCGCTCGTCACGCGCCCGGACGCGCCGCGCGGGCGCGGTCGGCGCATCGCCGCACCGCCCGCCAAGCTGGTCGCCGAGCAGCTCGGAATCCCCATCCTTCAACCCCCGGCGCTCGGCGAGGACGTCACGCTCGATGCGGATGTCGTGGTCGTCGCCGCGTACGGACTGATCATTCCGGCCGCGCTGCTCTCCCGAAACCTCTGGCTGAACGTGCATCCGTCGTTGCTCCCCCGGTGGCGCGGCCCGGCGCCGGTCGAGCGCGCGATCATGGCGGGCGACGACGCGACTGGGGTGACGATCCACCGCACCGTCGTGGAACTCGACGCCGGACCGGTCGCAGCACAGCAGGAGTTTCCGATCGCGCCGGACGACGACGCGGGCGCCGTCTTCGCACGGGCGTCCACAGTGGCCGCGGTGCTGCTCGCCGGGGTTCTGGCAGAGCCGCGGTTCGTGCCGCAGTCAGAGGAGGGCGTGACGTACGCCGAGAAGATCACTGCCGCCGACCGCGCGCTCGACTGGTCACGACCAGCCCGCGAGTTGCACGACCGCGTGCGTGCGCTGTCACCGCATATTGGCGCACGCGGCGTCGTCGAAGGAAGGAACGTGCTCGTCTGGCGCACACGCGTCGTCGGCGACGAGCTCGAGCTCCTCGAGGTCCAGCCCGAAGGCGGTCGCCGCATGACCTACGAGGAGTTCGTGCGCGGCCTCCGATGAAGACCGCACGTCAGGCGGCGTACGAGGTCGTGCTGCGCGTGTTCGAGAACGACGCGTACGCAGATCGCGCGCTCCGCTCGGCCGCAGCGGGGCTCGACGCGCGGGATCGCGCGCTCGCGCAGAGGCTTGCCTACGGAACCGTGCAGCGCGTGCGCCTGCTCGACCACGCGATCGGAGCGATCGGCCGACGTCCCGTGCGGAAGCTCGATCCGCCGGTGCGCGCGGCGCTGCGGCTCGGCGCGTACCAGCTCGCGTTCGCAGACGGCGTCCCCGCGCACGCGGCCGTCAACGAGAGTGTCGAGCAGGTGCGACGCGCGGGGCTCGAACGCGCGGTGCCGTTCACGAATGCCGTCCTGCGCCGGCTCACGACTCAGCTCGAGCCGTTCATCGACGCCATCCCCGACGGTCCGCTGAAGCTGTCGTATCCGGACTGGATCGCGGAGGTCTGGACGAGAGACTTCGGCGCCGACACGGCGCTCGCGTTGATGCACGTCCAGAACGAACCGCCGGAGACGGTCGTCCGGCGCGTGCGCGGTGAGGTGACGGGTGAGCCGACGGATGTCCCCGGCGCGTACCGCGTCGACCGCGTCGACGAGCGCGCCGTCTCGGAGGGGCGGGTCTGGCCGCAGAGTCGCGGTTCCCAGCTGGCCGGTCTCGTCGTCGGTGCCGGTAACGGCGACCGCACACTCGATCTCTGCGCGGCTCCCGGAGGGAAGGCGACGCAGCTCGCGGGCGACGTCGTCGCAGTCGAGCTCCACGAGGGCCGCGCTCGCGAGCTCGCACGCAACGTGCGCTTGCTCCGCGCCGACCGCGTCACCGTCGTCCAGGCCGACGGTCGCGCATTGCCGGAGGAGCTGCGCGGGTTCGACCGCGCACTCGTCGACGCGCCGTGCTCGGGGCTCGGCACCCTCGCTGCGCGCCCCGACCTGCGCTGGCGCGCGCAGCCGCTACCCGAGCTCCAGCACGAGCTCGTGCGTGCTGCGGCCGAGCGAGTCCGACCTGGCGGCATACTCGTCTATGCGGTCTGCACCATGAACGCCGACGAGAACGAGGAGATCGTCGACGCGACGGGGCTCGAGCCCGAACCGCTCGGTGACGAATGGTCGCAGTTCGCCCATCCACGACGCCCGGAGTTCCTGTTGACGCTCCCGCACGTCCACGGCACGAGCGGATTCTTCATCGCGCGGCTGCGCGTCCCCTAGACTCGCCTGCGCCGTGGGCTGGGACGAGTGGACTCGAACCGTCGAAGTTGAGCCGTCGATCTACGCGGCCGATTTCGCGCGCCTCGGCGAGCAGGTCGACCTCCTGCTCGAGGCAGGCGCGCGCGTCTTCCACTTCGACGTCGGCGACGGCCACTTCGTCCCGTCGATCACCATGGGACCGATCGTCCTCCAGGCGATCTCGCGGCGGATTCACGAACGTGGCGGCGTGGTCGACTGTCATTTGATGCTCGAGACGCCCGAGCGGCAATTCGACGCGCTGGCGGCTGCGGGCGGCGACAGTGTCACCGTTCACCTCGAGGCGTGCGACGACCTACCCGCGGTTGCCAGCGCGGCGCGCAGGCACGGGCTCGGAGTGGGAATGGCGTTCAAGCCGGAGACCGAGGCGGAGGACGCCGCGCGGCGCGCAATCGCCGCGGGCGTCGACATCGTGCTGTGCATGAGCATCGAGCCGGGTTATTCCGGTCAGGCGTTCATGCCGGCCGCGGTCGAGCGCATCCGCGTGGTTCGGAAGCTGCTTCCGAGCGGCATGCGCGTCCAAGTCGACGGAGGAATCAACCCCGAGACGATCCGCCTGACGCACGACGCGGGTGCCTCGCTCTTCGTCGCCGGAGCGTCGGTATTCGGGGACGAGGATCCGCCGCAGGCGTATCGGCGTCTGGTCGAGACGCTCTCATGAGTCTCGGGCGGGCGCTCGAGCTCGCGGAGCGCGGGCGCGGTACGGCGTATCCGAACCCGGTCGTCGGCGCGGTCGTGACGCGCGACGGCATCGTCGTCGGCGAGGGGTGGCACGAGCGCAAGGGCGAAGCGCACGCCGAGGTGCGCGCGCTCGAGCAGGCAGGGGAATCCGCCCGCGGTGCGGTGCTCTACGTGACCATGGAACCGTGCATCCATCCTGGCACGACGCCGCCGTGCGTCGACGCTGTGCTCGCAGCGGGGATCGCGAAGGTTGTCGCCGGCTCGAACGATCCACATCCGGGGCACGGCGGTGGTCTCGAACGACTGGCGGCGGCCGGCGTCGAGACGGAGCTCGTCGACTCGTTCGCCTCGCGCGCGCTGAACGAGGCGTGGCGCACCTGGGCCGCAGAAAGCCGGCCGTTCGTGATCTTCAAGGTCGCGATTACGCTCGATGGGCGTGTCGCGGTTCCGGGTGAGCGTTGGATCTCCGGCGAGGAGGCCCGACGTCGCGTCCACGAGTTGCGTGCGGAGGTCGACGCCGTCGCCGTCGGGATGGGGACAGTGCGAGCGGACGCGCCGCGCTTGACCGCGCGCGACGTGGAAGCGACCACGCAGCCGCGTCGCCTTGCCTTCGGGCGGGGGCCGCTGCCGCCCGACTCGCAACTCGAGCTGCGCAGCGGTGCACTCGAGGACGAGCTGACGATGCTCGCCGACGAGGGAGTCCAGTCGCTCCTGCTCGAGGGCGGGCCGACGCTCGCAGCCTCGTTCCTCCGTGGGGGCTTCGTCGACAAGTTGATGCTCTTCGTCGCGCCACGGATCGCAGGCGCCGGGCCGGTCCTGTTCGGCGAGCTGCCCACGCCGATCGAGCTCCACCGACTGCGCGCGGAGCGCGTCGGCGAGGACGTACTGCTGACCGCGTACATCCACGAGCCCTGAGGATCCCACCCGCCTCCCCCCACCCTCCCCGGGGTGAGGTTCGCGGCGGTCGTCGCCGACGAGGCTACCGCCGAATAGTGCCGACCGGGTGACGAGAGTGCCTCGAAATCGCGACAATCTCTTCGTGTTCACGGGAATCGTTCGCGGACGAGGCCGCATCGTTTCGGCCGACGGCGACGCCGACGGGATGCGCCTGGTCGTCGAGGCCACGACCCTCGCGGAAGCGGTCGCCATCGGCGACTCGGTCTCGGTCAACGGAGTCTGCCTGACGGTGACCGACGACGCTCCCGAAGGCACGCTGGTCTTCGCCGCAGTTCCCGAGACGTTGGCGCGCACCTCTCTCTCGGTGCTGGCCGCAGGCGACCAGGTCAACCTCGAGCCCGCGCTCCGCGCAGGCGAGCCGCTCGGCGGCCACTACGTGCAAGGGCACGTCGACGCGGTCGGACACGTGCGCTCGATCGAGCGCGACGGGATCGGAGCGCGGATGCGAGTCGTTGCGCCTTCCGAGATCCTCCGCTACCTCGTCGAGAAGGGGTCGGTCGCAGTCGAGGGTGTCTCGCTCACCGTCGCGGGTCTCGACGACGCCGGCTTCGAGGTCGCGCTGATCCCGCACACGCTCGCGGAGACGACGCTTTCGACGCTGGATGTGGGGCGGGCGGTCAACGTCGAGGTTGACGTCCTCGCGAAGTACGTCGAGCGGCTCGTCGCCCACCGGTGAGTGCGGAAGGACGTACGATGAGCGACGCGATGGAGATCAAGGAGCGCAACACGTTCGCCACGATCGAGGACGCGATCGAGGACATCCGCCAAGGGAAGTTCGTCGTCGTCGTCGACGCGGACGATCGGGAGAACGAGGGCGACCTGACGATCGCGGCGCAGTTTGCGACGCCGGAGGCCGTCAACTTCATGACGAAAGAGGGGCGCGGCCTGATCTGTCTCTGCCTCACCGAGGCGCGTTGCGACGAGCTCGGGCTGCGGCAGATGACCGACCGGAACGAGACGCCGTTCGGGACGGCGTTCACGGTCTCGATCGAGGCGCGAACCGGTGTGACGACCGGCATCTCCGCGCCGGATCGCGCGCGCACGATCCAGGTCGCGATCGATCCGTCCTCGAAGCCCGAGGATCTCGTGCAGCCGGGACACGTGTTTCCGTTGCGGGCTCGTGACGGCGGCGTGCTCGTCCGTGCGGGACAAACCGAGGCCGCAGTGGACCTGGCGAGGCTCGCGGGCCTCCTGCCGGCCGGCGTCGTCTGCGAGATCATGGCGGAGGACGGGACGATGGCGCGGGTTCCCGATTTCATCCCGTACTGCGCGCGCCACGGGATCCTCCTCGTCACCGTGGCCGACCTGATCGAGTACCGGCGGCGTCACGAGGAGCTGGTCGAGCGCTTCACGACGGTTCGCCTGCCGACCGCGTACGGCGAGTTCACGGCGATCGCGTTCCGAGAGAAGCTGACCGGCAAGCATCACCTTGCGTTGGTCAAGGGAGAGGTCGAAGGTCAGGAGAACGTGCTGGTGCGCGTGCACTCGGAGTGCCTGACGGGTGACGTCTTCCACTCGCTGCGCTGCGACTGCGGCGAGCAGCTGGATCAAGCGCTGAGGCGGATTGCCGCAGAGGAGCGCGGCGTGCTCGTCTACATGGCGCAGGAGGGTCGCGGCATCGGTCTGCTCAACAAGCTGCGCGCATACGAGCTGCAGGAGAACGGCTTCGACACGGTCGAGGCGAACCTCGAGCTCGGGTTCGCGCCCGACATGCGCGACTATGGAATCGGCAACCAGATCCTCGCGATGCTCGGGCTCTCGACGATTCGAATCCTCACCAACAACCCTAAGAAGATCACGGGCATCGAGGGTTTCGGTCTCAGCGTCCTCGAGCAGGTGCCGCTGGAGATCGAGCCGTCCCCCGAGAACGCGCGCTACCTCGCGACGAAGCGCGACAAGCTCGGCCACAAGCTCCACCACCAGGATCTCCGGTACGAGGCCGACGAGTGAGCGAGCGCTGGCCGGGAGACCTCGAGCAGCACGAGCTCGAGTCACAGGAAGAGCTCGAGGTCGAGCCGCAGGCGCGCGAGGCGACGCTCGACGAATCCGACGAGTCCGTGCTGGACGACGAGCTTCTCGGCCGAGACGAGCCGGAGGATCTCGTCGAGGAGCAGCCGGCACCGAGCGTGGACGGCGACGGGACGGAAGTGCCCGTCGCCGAGGTCGCAGGCACAGAGCACGCGGAGGGCGAACTCGACGTCCCGGACGACGTCAACCTGTTCGAGGGAGAGCCGGACGGTACTCGCCGCGGCGTCGCCGTCGTTGCCGCGAAGTTCAACGGCGAAGTCGTCAACAAGCTGCTCGCCTCGGCTCTCGACGAGCTGGACGAGGCCGGAGTGCGGCGCGAGGCGGTCACGGTCATGCTCGTGCCCGGCGCGTTCGAGCTGCCGATTGCGGCGATGGCGCTCGCGAAGACGCGGCGCTACTCCTGCGTCGTCGCTCTCGGGTGTGTCGTGCGCGGCGAGACGCCGCACTTCGAGTTCATCGCGTCGGAGACGGCGAGCGGGCTCCAGCTCGCTGCGCTCGAGACCGGTGTGCCGGTGGCGTTCGGCGTCCTCACCGTCGAGAGCGTCGAGCAGGCGGAGGCACGGGTCGACAAGGGCGCCGAGGCCGTGCGCACCGCGCTCGAGATGGCCGACGCGTTCGCCCAGCTACGCGCGAGCGCGGCGGCAGCCGGCGGCTAGCCCGGCCGGGAAGGCCGCTACGCCTCGGGCTTCGCGGCGGGGAAGCGCGGCAATCCGTCGTCCGGGAGTTCGTCCCAGGCGGCGCGCGAGTCCACGAACGAGTGGTACTCGGGTCGCTGCCCGAGGTCGTCGTCGAGCGCGCCGAGCCGAACGGTCACCTCGTCGCCCTCGGGCCACGCACCCCCGAAGACGCTCGACCCGCAGACGGAGCAGAACGCCTTGACCGCACCGCCGTCCGGCCGGAACACGCGGATCAGCTCCTCGCCGGCGAGCAGCCGCAGTCCATCACGAGGGAGCCGGCCGTTCGTCAGCCCGAAAGCGCCGGACTCCTTGCGGCAGCGCGAGCAGTGGCAGTGGTTGATCCGGCGAAACGGCTTCGTCAGCTCGAAGCGCACTCCGCCGCAGAGACAGCTCCCGCGAACGAGCGGCACGCCGACCAGTGTAGGCCCCGACTCGCGCCATGCGTGTCCCGCTTCTCCGAGGCGCTTTGGCTACACTGCGCCGCCGTGTCCAAGGTCTGCGCAGTCTGTGGGAAGAAACCGAGCTTCGGCCACAACCGGAGCCACTCGATGGTGGCGACGAAGCGGCGCTTCGATCCCAACCTCCAACGGGTGCGCGTGGTCCTGAACGGGAAGCGAACGCGGGCGTACGTCTGCACCCGCTGCCTCAAGAGCGGCAGGGTCGAGAAGGCCGTCTAGTCGCTCGCGACCGCGTCCCGTGCTTGAATCGCGGGTCGTGGAGGCTTTCGCCTCGCAGGCATGAGCGACCGGGAACGTGTCCGTGAGCTCGCCCGGGCGGCTCTCGCGTCACTCGAGGCGAGCCGACGCACGATCGACGACCTGAACGTCTATCCGGTTCCGGACGGCGACACCGGGACGAACCTCACCTTGACGTGCCGCGCGATCGCGGAGGAGCTCGAGCGGTCGGTCGCAGACGACCGTTCGACCCTTGCGGCCGAGGCGACGCGCGCCGCGCTCGTGGGCGCGCGCGGGAACTCGGGAGTGATCCTGTCGCAGATCGTGCGTGGTGCCGCCGGCGTGCTCGGGGACGCGGACCCGATCGACTCGCTCGTGCTCGCACGCGCGGTCCGCAGCGCGTCGGACCGAGCGTACGACGCCGTGCGCGAGCCCGTGGAGGGAACCATGCTGTCCGCGATCCGCGCGCTCGCGGACGAGGCAGAGCGACAGCCGGTCGACTTCTGGCCGGCGCTCGTACGGGCTGGGGAGGCGGCGGTCGCGCGCACCCCGGACCAGCTCGACGTCCTGCGCGCG
>Ga0187779_10001947_pt1 | contig 12793 bp, 12 predicted proteins | sample 1015_Q2_SP10_10__FD_132435 | JGI IMG/M metagenome (GOLD analysis project Ga0187779, IMG submission 132435) | Tropical peat soil microbial communities from peatlands in Department of Meta, Colombia - 1015_Q2_SP10_10_MG | ecosystem: Environmental > Terrestrial > Soil > Wetlands > Peat | place... | reverse complement strand
CGGACTGAACGAAAGAAGGCTCCAGACGCGTTTCCTCAGGCGTTCCAGGTTTGCCGCCGAAGCGACCGAGATCGACGTCAGTCTCTTGATCGTCAGTTGCTCACTCATGGTGTGCCGTTGCGGGACTCTTGTAAGAGAGATAGTGGTACTTATTATTGCCGTCAAGTGCGACCGTCGCCTTCACGGTGTATCCTGTCTTCTCCTTTTCTCTGTGGCCGACAGCCTCGATCGCATAGGGGCCATTCCCCGATGTGGAAAAAAACTTGACGGAGTCTTGCGGGATTCCTCCTTCAGCCTGCGGGTTCTGTATCTCCTTGGTCTCCCTGAAACTCATTATCGACTCGACGATTTCAGGGGTCATCCCGGGAACCGCGAGGAGGACCTCTCTCGGAGCTGCATTGATATTAATGAGGGCGCCGACGGCAGCTCCTGCTGCAGCACCAGGGAACCCTCCGCCAGCGGCCGGTGCGGCACTGGTCGGAATGACCGCGAGAAAGTCGATGAGGCCCCTCTTCTCCGCGTTTCCGTAAAGGATATCGGGCGTCATCCCCTTAACGAGAAGGAGTTCTTCCAAGGTATCAAAGTCGGCGTGCTTTGCCTCGTAAGGGTTGGGAAGAGACTCGTAATATTCGTCACCGGCGCCGTTCAGTCTGTGCATGCCTTTATTAGGGTCTTTCCAGTCCAATATCGAATCCACAATGATATTCACATTGTCTTCCTGAACGCCCATGTTTATCAGGAGTTGTCTTAATATTATAGCATTTCCATCCGAAAGCCCGTTCAGGTTTATCTTCCCCGACTCGTCTATTATCCTGACCGTATAGGACCCGTCACCAATCTGATCGCTATAGGGCGTACCGTCCGTCTTCCATACTTCGAGGCCTTCGAGAATCACCGTCTGACCTTTGTTGACGGTCCTGTAGAAAACCTCCATAATCCCCCTCTCAATTCCCGCCTCTGCAAGGAACCTCTTCTCTATGCCGTCCTTGAAAGACAGGGTGGCGGAGGTCTCGGTTTTTGTCATAAAAGAAAAGGAAAGGACGATGACCATGAGGATGGTCAGGACCCACAATACGAGGAGTAAGGCAATTCCTTCCTGCGAATCCTGCTTCTTCATTTCAAACTTTAACCTAGGCAGGTCCAAAGGGTTTCTTGACCGGCGTTGGCTGCGTCGCGGGCGTCAAGGGTGTAGTGCTACCGGGTGCGGCTTGGGTCGGTGGTGTCGATGCCTTCACCCTCATCGGAATGATTATGGAGAGGTCCCTGGCTCCGTAGAGGAGTCGCACCCGTATCTTTTCGGGCATGCTGTTTTCATCCGTCCACTGCTCTACCCACTCTCCCTCTTCCATCGTCGGATCCTTATAGAAATACTCAAAGGAGATGTCATCAAAGGCTTCGAGGAGCTTCGTTTCTCCGGCCCCGCTCAGACCGATCATGCTTTCCGATGCATACAAGGTCTTCTTTCCCCGGTTGTCGGAGTCTATACTGTATGTCACGGTCACGTATCCCTTCTCGCCCCCCCAGATGGAATAATTCGTGGGGAACTGCAGAGACGTCTTTTCCCCCGTGAACGAATATTTCTTCGTGTCGTTGTCAGTGATGATGAGCGGCATTGCGGACTGTATCTGGTATCCGATAAGAGCGAGGGATGAGCGGATCCTTTCGAGAGATTCTATCTTTCTTTCTCCGGCGTTCACGGAACGGAAACCGAGCCTCATGGCGCCGGTTATGATGAGGATGATAATCCCTATGATCGCGATCGAGACCATGAGTTCCAGGAGAGTGAACCCGGCTGGTCTGCCCGCCAACCTTCCGTTGTCCGCGAGGCGAACATCTTCGCTGTCGGTCTTATCGAAAAGCATTGCTCCGGTTTTCATGCCTCCCTTCATATCTTCTTCTCTACCGTCTTCATCGTCCTCAGCGTGATCGATTTCGTCTTCGCCCCGACCGCCCACGATGTTGTCATCGTTATATCGAGGAGCTTCACCTGGAGGTTGTCCGTCCTCTCTTTCATCGCCTCGGAGACGGACACATTGATCGTATACCCGTCATCGGTCCTTTCGCTCCACGAGGATTCGGACAGCTTGTCATCATCGAGCACCTGCCTCATCTTCGCGTCTGCCTTGGCGGCAGCAAGGACATAATCCTCTGATGTGGACAGGGCCCGGAGGTTTGCAGAGAAGAGCTGCAAGACGACGGTTACCGCCATCGCCAGGAGGGCAATGGCAGCGAGAACCTCGATGAGGGTGAAGCCGTCGCCGGCATGTACCACGCTGAAAGCAAGACGGGGGAATGAGGTTCCCCCCTTCGGAAACGTTAGTTCTTCATTTCTCATTTTATCATCACCGTTCCGACTATCGGATCGGTCTCTATACTCAGAGACTGCTTGCCGGAAGACAGGACGATCTTGCCCCCGTCGATGCCGCCGATTCCGTTAACGTTGATATTGAATTTCCCCCTCGGGACCTCTCCGGAAAGAGGGTCAATCACCTTTATCATGACATCGGCGGGGATGCTCTTACTGCCCTTTCCCTCTATGCCGTAGGATTTCGAGTCAAGGTCGATCGAGACGACCTGTCTCTCGCCGTTAATCTGCGCAAGGGCTCTCGCATACCGTATGGTGGCCGACAAATCCCGTGCCGTCGCCGTGAGCCTGCTCGAGAAGAGGGTCTTGGCAAAAAAGACAGTCGAGAGGCCGAGTACAAGCGTGATGAGAAAGATGACGATGATGAGTTCGAGAAGGCTGAATCCCCCCGTTTTCCGCAACGTGCCGTATCTTTCCGGTCGTCCGGACCCGGTCCTGAAAATGTCACGCATGATTATCTTATTGCCCGTAGGGTTCTGTTAAAACGGCAGTTCGGTTATGCTGAATATGGCCATGAGCATCGAGATGACGATAAAGCCGATTATCATCGCCATTCCGAGAATCATGGCGGGCTCGAGGAGGCCCACGAACCTCTTTATGGCGGTCTTAAGGCTCTTCTCATAGGTCGTGGCGACCTTCAGGAGCATATCATCGAGCTGGCCGGTTTCTTCGCCGACCTTGATCATGGAAAGCGCCAGCGGGGGCAGGATCTTTGCGTTGGCAAGCGGAACCGCTATGCCCTTTCCCTCTTTGGCTCCTTTCGATACGGCGTTTATGCCTGAGGCTATCACCTGGTTGCTGATAACGTCTTTCGCGTTGTTCAGCGCCTGGAGGAGGGGGACCCCGCTCTTCAGAAGCGTACCGAGCGTCCTGCAGAACCTTGCGGTTTCGAGTTTCTTGATGACGTCGGTAAGCAACCTGAGCTTCAAGGCATCCCATTTGTACCTGCCCGCATCGGACCGTATGTAACTTCTGAAGGCCATCCATGCTGTCAGGGCAGCCAGTGCGGTGATCCACCAGTATGACTGGAGCGCTTTACTGAAGGTGAGGAGGATCTGCGTCGGCAGGGGCAGGGACTTGCCGAGTTCGGCGAATATCGTCGTGAATTTGGGAAGCACGAACGTGAGGAGCAGGATGATCGATGCGCTGCCGGTGAGGACGAGTATTGTCGGGTAAATCATCGCAGAGAGGACGTGATCCTTCAATTCCTTGGAAGATTCGAGGAAGTCGTTCAGCTTTTCGAGGACCACGTCGAGCACCCCGCCCGCCTCACCGGCCCGTACCATGTTCACATAGATTCTCGGGAAGACCCTGGGATGACGCTGCAGGGCGTCTGAGAACGAGCTGCCTTCGCGTATGGACTTCAGGATCGACTGAATGATCACCTTTGTCTCTCTGTTTTCGTTTATTTCGGCGAGGATATTGAGGCCCCTGTCGAGGGGCAATCCTGCGCCGAGGAGCGCTGACAATTCCGTAGTGAACGTGAGGAGGTCGGCCTTCGAGGAACCGAAGGATATCTTCTTCTTTATCCCCTCCCTGGGAGAGGAGATCTTCAGGGGGATTACCCCTCCATTTCGCAGTCTCTCTATCGCCGCCTTTTCGTCGACGGCATCGATGACTCCTTCAAGGAGCGTTCCCTCCGCCGTTGCGGCCTTATAGGAAAAAATGGCCACTACGCCTCCTGAGTAACCCTGAGGATCTCGCTCAGGGTCGTGATGCCCTCCCGTATCTTGTCTGAGCCATCCTCAAGGAGGGTCCTCATGCCGTTCTTCCTGGCTGTTTCCCTGAGCTGGTTTGCGTCCGCATTCTTCAGGATCAACCTGCGTATTTCATCCTCGACAACGAGGAGTTCAAATATCCCCAACCTTCCGTAATAGCCGGTGAATGCGCAGTGCTCACACCCCTTCCCGAGGTGAAGCGTCTTGTTTCCGCCGAGACCGAGCATGGTGAGTTCTTCGCGGTCAGCTACCGAAGTGTCCGTCTCCTTGCACGACGGGCAGATGACCCTGACGAGCCTCTGCGCGAGAATGCCCCGTATCGTGGACGAGAGGAGAAAGTTTTCGACCCCCATCTCGAGAAGCCTTGTAATCGCGCTGGGGGCGTCATTCGTATGGAGCGTCGAGAAGACGAGATGTCCGGTGAGGGCCGATTCTATCGCTATCTTCGCTGTTTCGAGGTCCCTGATCTCTCCGATCATGATGATGTCCGGGTCCTGCCTCACGATGGACCGGAGGGTATTTGCGAAATTCAACCCGATCTGGGGTTTCACCTGTATCTGGTTGACCCCCTTCAACTGGTATTCCACGGGGTCCTCGACGGTTATGATCTTCTTGTCCGGAGAGTTTATCTTGTCAAGGGCGCCGTAGAGCGTAGTCGTCTTGCCGCTTCCCGTCGGACCGGTAACGAGGATAATGCCGTTGGGTTTGGTAATCAGTTGATCGAAGGAAGCGAGTGTGTTCGGGGGAAACCCGAGCAGATCGAGATCGATGACGATCCCCTCTTTCCGGAGTATCCTCATCACGACGCTTTCTCCGTAGAGAACGGGGATTGTCGATACCCTTAAATCGATCTCGCTTTCCCCGACCTTGAGCCGTATCCTGCCGTCCTGGGGGAGTCGTCTCTCGGCTATGTTGAGTTTCGCCATGATCTTCAACCTCGAGACGATCGCCGCCTGGAGTTTCTTCGGGACCGACTCTATTTCATGGAGCACGCCGTCGACGCGGTACCTGACCTTCAATTCGTCCTCGAAGGGCTCGATGTGAATATCGCTCGCCCTGCCTTCCACGGCCCTCGTTATGAATAGATTGACGAGCTTTATGATCGGGGCTTCGGACGCAAGGTCTTTGAGATGACCCACGTCCTCTTCCTCTTCCCTGATGAATTCGAGCCCCTTTTCGCCCATATCTTCGATTATTCTGTTGATGTTCTGTGACTCCTGTCCATAGAACTTTGAGATATACTCATCGAGGGCCTTGCCGTCTGTTGCATACACCACGATATCGGCAGATGTCGCGACCTTCAGGGCGTCAATGGCAGATCTATCGTCCGGGTTCGCCATGACGATCTTCAGGGTATCGTTCTTGAGTTCAAGGGGGACTACCATATGCTCACGGATAAACCGTGATGATATGCCGTTCAGGACAAAAGGAACCTTCGGCAGTTCCTCCGGTTTCAGGTATTGTTCGTTCTGTATCAAAACAAAAACCTCTCAAAATTAAAGACTATTATTAGTATAGCATAACCATAGGAAGCGCAGCATGAGCGTGCCCGCGCTTCCGCGAGAATCTTGCTTTTCAAGAGCCCATAATCGCATACTATAGCTCGGTGACGGGCACAGAAACATGCTGAACCGATTTCTAGCGGCCAATAGGCACCTCTGCACAAAGCTCACGCAGCACCTGCCGCAGGCGAAGCCAAACATATTTTACCTCTATGAAGAGATTGTTTCGGCGCACCTGAACGCACGACCGAACCAGATTGTTGTTGACATAGGGGGCGGCAATGTCTGCCCCTTTGCGAGCCACAGGGACCCTCAGGGAAATTCCAGAATCATTGCCGTCGACGTTTCCATGGATGCTTTAATAGACAATCTTGACGTTGACGAGAAGATTGTGATCGACACGAGGGAGGAATTACCATTCAGGGACGATGAAGTCGATATGGTGGTATCGAGATCCGTGCTGGAACATCTTGAAAATCCCGACAGGTTTGTGATGCATTCTCATCGCATCTTAAGAAAAAATGGATACTTCATCCATCTCTTTCCTTCAAAATTCGCGCTCTTTGCCCTCATCAACCGGATGCTGCCGAGGACGCTGTCGAAAAAGATGCTCTATCTTCTTTTCCCCGAAAGCAAGGGAATTGGCGGGTTCCCGGCCTTCTATAATAAGTGTTACTATTCTGCGATGAAGTCCCTGCTTGAGAAGAACGGCTTCGAGCTAATTGATGTCCATGTCAGCTATTTTCAGTCGGGATATTTTGGTTTCTTTGTCCCGCTCTTTGTCTTGAGTTCTCTTTACGAAATCATGCTGAGATTTCTGCGGATAAAGAACCTCTCTGCCTACCTCATTGTCGTGGCGAAAAAGAAGTAATGGTTGAGTCCTAGGTAGCGTTCGGGGCAGAGCCTAATAGGCGCCTTCCATCCCGGCAACGACCTTCATGGTTTTGAAGAGGATGGCGATGTCAAACCACAGAGACCAGTTCATGATATACCACGAATCAAGTTTTATCCTGAATTCACAACTCACGTTGCTCCTCCCCGACACCTGCCAGAGACCGGTAATTCCCGGTCGTGCGCTGCAGATTACCTGCATATTCTTGCCGAGCTCATTCCTCTCCCTGAGGAGATACGGTCTCGGGCCTACGAGACTCATTTCGCCTCTGAAGACGTTAAGGATCTGCGGCAGTTCATCGAGAGAGGTCATCCTCAGGAATTTCCCTATCCTCGTGACTCTGGGATCTTCTTTTAGCTTCCACGTCTTCTCCCATTCCCTGCGAAGATCCTCATTATTTTCGAGTAATCCCTTCAGCTTTTCCTCGGCGTTCCTCTCCATGGTCCTGAATTTATAGCACCGAAAGATCTTTCCGTCCTTGCCGATCCTGTCATGGGCATAGACGGCAGGACCGGGGGTTTCCAGTTTTATGAAAGCTGAGATTATACCGATGAGGGGAATGAGGAAAGGGAAGGAGATGACACACACGGCAAGATCAAAACCCCGCTTCACCGCCCTGTTTGCCAAGGATTTGAGGTTGTTCCGGATGTTCATCAAGAATATCTGTTCATAGAAGAGATGAAAGAGCTCCGTATTGAGAAGGGCGATTCCCTTCAGGTTGGGGATGAGCATGGTGTTCACGGCATAGTTCTGAACGAGAGATGTCAGTGCGGACAGCCGCTCAGCCGGAAGCGAAGGCAGCGCGATGATCACGGTATTTATCCCGAGGGTCTTCACATATTTGGGAAAATACTTGATCTTGCCGAAGACCCGTCTCGAACCGATCACCATGCCTTTCTTCTGTTCGTCGTCGTCTAGGAATCCGATGACATCGTATCCCATGTGCCGTTCCCTCTGAATGCCCTCCATCACGAGCCTTCCGGCGTTCCCGGCGCCGAGGATCAAGACCCGTTCTTTCCATATCCCGACGGCGTGGAGCGCTTTCTTGCCCCAGAGGCGGAGGAGGGGAAAGACAAGAAGGGAGCAGGCCCACATGCCGAGGATCACAAGACGTGATATGCGTTCACTCATCCTGCCGAGGGTCACGATCGCCAGAACCGTGAGAGCTGCAAGGCTGAGGGCCTTGACGGTATTCCTCGTCTCATCCCAGAAAGGCAGATTGCTTGTGTACAGGGCCTCGTAGGCCATGAAGCAGACATAGAGGAGCGGAATCCACCACAGGAGTATGAAATAAGAAAAAGGAAAAACCGGGAGTTGCGGCGTGATGTCGGCCAAGACCTTTACTCTGAACGCCCACGCGAGAAAGAGGGAGAGGTAGAACGCGCTGAGGTCGAGCCCGATAAGACACGACATCTGCAAGAATCCCCTGACGAATTTCGCTATCTCTCTCATCCCGTGAGCAGTCCCATCCTGTATCCCGCGTATTTTGTCAGAGACTCAAGAAGGACATAGGGGATCCATCGGTATCCGCGATGTCTTAGGAGAAAACGTGCCTGTTCCGTCATGAACCTTATCCCTTCGCCCTCGGGCCGCGCGTATTCGAGAATCCAGCTATTGTGTCTGAGAGATGAAGCAATATTATAATACCGCCTGAACTGGTTTGACAGTGAAAAATGGTGGGAGTGGATGACCCTTGCCTCCGGCACGTAGGAGACCTTGTAACCGTCTATCATGAATTTCGCGGCAAGGAGCATGTCCTCATTCGCGCGAATGTTTTCGGGAAACATGCCGGCCCTGAAAAACAGTTCCCTCTTTATGGCCGAGCAGACGTTACTGAAGAAGAATGTTTTTATGCCGTATCTCCCCGTGTCGTCTATCCCCTTGACTGAAGGCACGTCAGGATAGTTGAAGGATCTCGCAAAGACCTCGGGGAGCGGAGCGTCCGATCTCGGTATCTGCCTCCCAAAGGTCGCCGCTATGTCGGGACGGCCGAGAGGCGCGGTCAAGACCCTGAGGAAGGCGTTGTCAAAGGGCAGTGCGTCCTGCGTCATGAAGGAGATGACGTCACCCTTCGCCTCCTGTGCAGCAAGGTTTCTCGTTTTCCCGTGGTTGAAACTCTCCCTCGGGATGATGATCGTCTTCGCCCCGAGGCCCTCGGCCAGCCTGACCGTGTTGTCTTCGGACGAGGAATCGATTATGATAATCTCAGCCGGCTTGGTATCCTGTTCTCTCAGTTCGGAGAGGAGTTTCCCGATACAGCCTCCGGCATTGAGGGTCGGTATGATGAGCGTGATCACCATGTTTTCATATTGTATCACAGGAGAGACATCGTGAAAGTATTTGTAACCGGCGGCGCAGGCTATATCGGAAGCCATGTCGTGAAGGCCCTCGGTGAAGAGGGCTATGACGTCCTTACCTATGATAACCTCTCCTTCGGACATGCCGATGCGGTTCTCTCCGGCGACCTCGTCGTCGGAGATCTTTCCGACAGGGAAAGGCTGCGTGAGACCCTCAAGGCCTTTCGACCCGATGCAGTCATGCATTTTGCCGCATATATCGTAGTTCCCGAGTCTATAAAGGAGCCGATCAGGTATTACCGGAATAATTTTTGCCATGCCATGGGCCTCTTAGAAGCCTGCCTTGAGCAGCGCATCGCGAGGTTTCTCTTTTCGTCAACTGCCGCTGTTTACGGCATTCCCGTAGAAATCCCCGTGACCGAGAACGCGAACCTTGATCCTATAAACCCTTACGGCCGTTCAAAGGTCATGGTGGAGAACCTGCTTTCCGACCTCTCGGCGCAAAGGGATCTCCGCTACGTTTCCCTCAGATATTTTAATGTGGCCGGAGCGGACGGGAAGGCGAGGGTGGGGCAGAACCGGAAGGATGCCACTCACCTCATAACCCTGGCGGTAAGAACGGCGCTCGGCAGGAGGCCGTACCTCGAGGTGTACGGCACAGATTATCCTACTCCCGACGGGACATGCATACGGGACTATATCCACGTCGATGACCTCTCGGATGCTCACATCGTGGCGCTCAGGTATCTTTTGGAGGGCGGCGCGAGCGACGTATTCAACTGCGGATACGGTCATGGGTATTCGGTCAGGGAAGTTGTGGATGCCGTGAAAAGAGTGACAGGAGTCGATTTTGAAGTTGTCGAGACCGGGAGGAGAGAGGGAGACCCTCCCCTCCTTATTGCCGACAGCACGAAGCTGAGGAATAAGCTCGGCTGGATGCCGCGATATGACAGTCTCGAATACATCATAAAGACGGCCTTTGAATGGGAGAAGAAGGTTAATTACCGCTGAACGTGAGGGCCCGAGTTCAGGCTGATGGCTCTACACAATAACAGCTCTTTTCGAAATACGATGTTCTCGTGCGTATGGATTTTTTCTTGAAATGCTGGGATAATTGTTCAGAAGAGGCTCGGGTTCCGGACGGCGCCTGAAGTGACGAAGGAGGTCTGAATCTTGGTACACAAAGAGCATGAAAGGGTGCACGTGGATGATCAGAACCTCTGCAGACTCTGCATCAATGAGCTCGGTGCGATTTATATGGACCTCGGTCTCTCTGCGGATGAACTCGATCTGCTCGCAATGCCGAGGCGTACCTTTACCGTTCATTTCCCCGTCAGGATGGATTCGGGGAAGACGCGAATGTTCGTGGGGCACAGGATACAGTATAACGATGCAAGGGGTCCGACGAAGGGCGGCATCAGATTCCATCCGGAACTGACCATTGACCATGTGAGAGACCTCGCCTTCCTGATGGTGCTCAAATGCGCCGTGGTGAACATACCCTTCGGAGGCTCCAAGGGAGGGGTCGTCGTTAACCCGAAGGAGCTCGGCAGGAACGAGCTCGAACAGGTGACGAGGGGATACATCCGCGCCATCGCTGACTACATCGGGCCTTCCAAGGATATCCCGGCTCCTGATGTCTATACGGACGAGAAGATCATGGTCTGGATACTCGATGAATATGAGCGGATAAAAGGGGAGCATGTTCCGGCTGTGGTGACCGGGAAACCCTTTGAACTGCAGGGCCTCAAGGCGCGGAGCTATTCGACGTCACTCGGCGGGATCTATGTCCTCGAAGCGGCGATGAAGAAATTGGGAATGGATAAACGCGATGCCAGGGTCGCTGTTCAGGGGTTCGGAAACGTGGGGAGAAACGCGGCCCGTATCCTCTACGAGGAGGGGTATACGGTCGTCGCGGTGTCTGATTCCAGAGGAGGCTCATACCGTGCGGAGGGTCTCGATATCGGGAAGGTAATCATGCACAAGGAGAGAAGCGGAGGAGTGACGGATTTTCAGGGAGGCAGAGACATTACGAACGAGGAACTGTTGATCTGCGACTGCGATATCCTGATTCCTGCGGCGCTCTCTGACCAGCTGAACGGAGATAACGCACGGAACGTACAGGCGAAGATAGTACTCGAGCTTGCCAATGCCCCGACAACGACGGAAGCCGATGATATTTTTTTCGATAAGAACGTGATGCTGATCCCGGATGTCCTTGCGAATGCCGGAGGCGTGGTCGTGAGCTATTTTGAATGGAGTCAGAACCTCAATAATGATTACTGGGAAGAGGCGAAGGTTCTCCAGAAACTGAATGACATCATGATAACCGCTTTCAATGACGTGCATGCCTTGTGCCGCGAGGAAAGCTGCAGGATGAGAAGGGCGGCGTACCAGCTTGCAGTGAAGAGAATCCTCCATGCCGAGAGGCTGCGGGGGAACTTATAGCGCGCCGTACGCAGCGGCGAAATGAAAATATAATATCCTTCCGATTTCAGGCGCCTCCGGCCGTGTCAAGCTGACTTCCTGCCGCTCGATCAGCGAACACGAGGGATTGGTCCCGCCGGATACGGCCGGCCGGGATCGACAGATCGGCGTCTCGCAGACGCAAGAGCACTGCTGCCTTCTCCATCCCGGTCACGAGCCAGAGAACGAGCCGCGAATGATTGAGGAGCGGGTATGTCAACGTCATCCGGCGCCTTCCCTGGTAGACTCCGGTCATCGCCACGTCAACGTCCGTCACGTCAAGCACCGGGTCTCCCGGCACCAGGGAAGCGGTGTGGCCGTCAGGACCCAAGCCCAGGTGGACGAGATCAAGCAGCGGAGGCGAACCGGCTATCGCCCTGAGAACAAGGGCGTAACGCTTGGCCGCTAAATCCAGGTCGGTTGCTTCGACCGGCATGGCATAGATCCGCTCGGGACGCAGCGGTGTATGCCCCATGAGATTTTCCCGCAAGTGAGTCAGGTTTCTGTCAGTGTCTCCCTCGGGAGCAACGCGCTCATCCGTCTGCACAACGTGCACGCACCGCCAGGGAACCTCTTCCTTCGCCAGGGCACGCAGCATCTCCCACGGCGTGTGACCCCCGCTTACAGCCATGATGAAACGGCCACGAGCGGCGACGGCTGCCCTGGCGTTCTCGGCGATGACCGCGGCAGCGTCCCGGGCTACCGAGGCAGGATCGTTCAGTATCTTAATCTCCATTGCAGCCTCATCTTGTCTGTCCTGATTTCGCGGGCTTTTCCAGGTGTCCTCCGAACCCATAGCGCATTGCGGACAGCACCTTATCCGCAAAATCGGCCTCCCCGCGCGAGCTGAATCTGGCATAAAGCGCGGCGGTGAGCACCGGCGCCGGAACAGCCTCATCGATGGCGGCCTTAATGGTCCACCGTCCTTCACCCGAATCGGAGACGCGCCCGGAAAACCCGGACAGCTCAGGATCCCGAAGCAGCGCGGCAGCGGTCAGATCCAGCAGCCACGATGCTATCACGCTTCCGCGTCTCCAGACCTCCGCCACATCCTCCAAAGTGAAATTGTATCGGTACTCTTCAGGGTTGCGCAGCGGCGTCGTCTCAGCGTCGGTCTCATGTTGCTGCGTACCGATGTTGGCGCGTCGAAGAATGTTGAATCCCTCTGCATAGGCAGCCATGATGCCGTACTCGATGCCGTTGTGCACCATCTTGACGAAATGGCCTGCGCCGTTCGGCCCGCAATGCAGATAGCCCTGCTCAGAGGTGCCGTCGATCTTTTCACGGCCCGGCGTTCGCGGCACGTCGCCCACGCCCGGCGCCAGCGAGGCGAAGATGGGATCGAGGTTCCTGATCACCGCTTCCTCTCCTCCGATCATCAGGCAGTACCCCCGTTCCAATCCCCAGACACCACCGCTTGTACCGCAGTCAACATAGTGGATTCCCCTGGGGGCAAGTTCTCTGGCGCGTCGGATATCATCTATGTAGTAGGAATTCCCGCCGTCGACGATGACATCCCCCTTCTCCGCATGGTCTCCGAGATCGCGCAAGAT
>Ga0187779_10001946_pt1 | contig 12794 bp, 7 predicted proteins | sample 1015_Q2_SP10_10__FD_132435 | JGI IMG/M metagenome (GOLD analysis project Ga0187779, IMG submission 132435) | Tropical peat soil microbial communities from peatlands in Department of Meta, Colombia - 1015_Q2_SP10_10_MG | ecosystem: Environmental > Terrestrial > Soil > Wetlands > Peat | place... | reverse complement strand
CGTCCTTGACTTGAGCCCCGCCTGACGACACCGTAAGGGCTATTGCCGACAGACATTGTCGCCTTACCCGTGACCGCGGGCCGTCCGCGGCGGCGGCGCCGTTACCACCACGAGGAGGGGTTCATGCATCGCTTCCGGAGTGCTGCGCTGGCCGCGGTCGCGCTGATGGCGGCGACGGCGGCGCGGGCGCAGATGGAGCATCCCGCGGGGATGTCGCACCAGCAGATCGTCGAGGCGGCGATGGCGGGGGGCCCCGCCTCGGTGAGCCACGACGCGACGATCGGCTGGATCGATTCGACCGGCACCTTCCACCAGATGCAGGCCGGCACGAACGGGTGGACGTGCTTCATCACCCGTCCGGATCCGATCGCGGGGCCGGTGTGCGCGGATGCGAACGGTCTCGCCTTCATGACGGCGATGTTCAAGGGGCAGCCGGCGCCGCCGGCGATGAGCGCGCCGGGCGTGATGTACATGGCGCAGGGCGGATCGCACTACGAGGACGCGGCCGGGAACGTGCTGATGGAGCACGACCTCCACCACTCGCCGGCCTCGCGCCGGGTCATGGAGCCGCCGCACTGGATGCTGGCGTGGCACGACGTGGCCACCAGCGGCCTGCCGACCAAGGAGAACGCGGCGGGCGTGTACATCATGTTCGCCGGCACGCCGTACGCGCACCTGATGATCTACCAGGATCCGGCCAAGCTCACGGCGCCGATGACGCGGTAGCAGCCGCCGCAGGCCGCCGACCGTTGGACCGGGAGCCCCGTCGCGACGCGCGGCGGGGCTCCTTCGCGCCTGCGGCGCCGCCTCCGCTAGCTTACCCGCGTCCCCACATCACCGGAGCCTCCGATGCGCCTCGCCGGCCGCTTCGCCGTCGCCGTCTTCCTGCTCGCCGCCACGGCCCCGCCGGCCGCGCGCGCGCAGCGGCGGTTCCCGCCCGACTCGCTGGGGAACCTGAAGTACTTCCCCAGGACGATCGCGGTCCGCGACCTGATCGACAGCATGCGCTTCTTCACCTTCGCCCTCGGCGTGCGGTGCCAGTTCTGCCACGTCGGCCGCGAGGGCATGCCGCTCGACTCGTTCGACTTCCGCTCCGACAGCCTGCGCACCAAGCGCACGGCGCGGGTGATGCTGGACATGCTGGCGCACATCAACGGCGAGCACCTCGCCATGGTGCCGGAGCGGCCGACGCCGAACGTGGTGGTCACCTGCTTCACCTGCCACCACGGCGTGAGCCGTCCGTTCGACCTGCCGACGATCCTGCTCCGGACCGCGCGCGAGGCGAGCGCCGACTCGGCGGTGAAGACCTACCGGGCGCTCCGGCAGCAGTACTGGGGACGGGCTTCGTACGACTTCGGCGAGCCGACGCTCGACATCGTGTCCGACGGCCTGATGGCCGACCACCGGACCGACGACGCGCTCACGATGCTGCGCCTGAACGAGGAGTTCTTCCCGCGCTCGCCGATGCTGCCGATGCGATTCGGCGAGGCGTACCTCGCCAAGGGCGACACCGCGAACGCGATCACCAGCTACCGCAAGGCGCTGGAGTTCAATCCGCAGAACCAGTTCGTGCGCCGGAGGCTGGCGCAGCTGGGGGTGACGCAGCAGTAGAAACAGGGTGTGTCGGGTGTAGGGTTTAGGGTGTAGGGTAGGGGACGCCGAGACCCTACACCCTACACCCCACACCCTGTTTCATCACACCCTGTGTCATCCCACCTCTGGCGCCGAATCGAACTCCAACACCACCACCGAGTAGATCGCATCCGGCGCATTGCGCGGCAGCACCAGGCTCTGCGGCGCGCCCGGTCCGGCGGCGTTCACCACGATCGCCGTCTTCGCCGGGTCCGACAGCAGGTACGCGCTCTTGACCGGCGTCCGGAGCCCCGGGAGCGCGAAGGGCGGCACCTCCGGCCAGTCGGTGACGAAGAGGTAGATGCTGTTGCCCTTCGTCGTCGAGCGGAACGGGGCGCTCGCGAACAGCGACGCCGTCGTGCCGTAGATCGCGTCGCCGTTCACCTTCATCCAGCGGCCGATCGCGGCGAGCCGCTCGACACTCTCGTCGGGGAACGTGCCGTCCGCCTTCGGCCCGATGTTGAGCAGCAGGTTGCCGCCCTTCGACGCGGTCTCGACCAGCAGGCCGATCAGGCGCGCGACGGACTTGAAGGCGTGGTCGTGCGCGTTGAAACCCCAGTTGTCGTTCATCGTGATGCACGACTCCCAGTCCTGGCCCGGCCGCCCGGTGGCGGGCACTTCCTGCTCGGGCGTGCCGAAGTCGCCCAGCGGATCGGCGATCGGGGTCTGGGACCAGCCCTCGCAGCGGTTGTTCACGATCACGGTGGGCTGCCGGGCGCGGCACGCCTGGTAGAGCGCGCGGCCCGCCTCGTGGGTCCAGGTCTGCTCCCACTGGCCGTCGAACCACATCACGCCGACGTCGCCGTAGTTGGTGAGCAGCTGCTCGACCGAGCCGTGGAGGTAGCGCACGAACCGCGCGTAGCGCGCGCCGTCCACCGGCCGCGTCGCCGCCTCCCAGTCGCGCCGCGGCAGGTAATCCGGGTGGTGCCAGTCCATGATGGAGTGGTACCAGCACTGCCGGAGGCCGGCGCGGCGGCTCGCGTCGGCCATGAGCTTCATGATGTCGTGGCGGTACGGGGTGGAGCGGATGCAGAAGCTGGTGAGCCGGTTGTCGAACAGGCAGAAGCCGTCGTGGTGCTTGCTGGTGATCGTCACGTAGCGCATCCCGGCGTCCTTCGCCATCCCGACCCACTGGTCCGGGTCGAACTTCACCGGGTTGAAGCGCGCGACGAGCTTGTCGTACTCGGCGAGCGGGATGTGCGCCGTGTTCCGGATCCACTCGGCGTGGTCGGTGCGGCCCATCCACTCGCCGGCGAGGATCGAGTACAGCCCCCAGTGGATGAACATCCCGAACCGCGCCTCGCGCCACCACGCCATGCGGGCGTCGTCGGCGGGGCCGGCCGCGCGCGGCGACGGGGGCCCGGCCACCCCCATGATGGAAGGTGCGGGGCGCCCTCGGACGGGCGAGGGCAGGGGACCGAGGGCCGCCGCGCCGAGGCCGGCCGCGGCGCCGCCGAGGAACCTGCGTCGGGTGATGTCCATGGCGGGCCATTAGACCACTTCGCGGCGCGCGGCGCAAGGCGGAGACGGCGCCGGGGCGGCGGCGGCCGGCCGCCGGGCCGGTGACCCAGGTCACGCCGCGGCGACGTCGTCTTGCGCGCCCGGAAGCGCCTTGTATGCTTGCAGATACGGGTTCATGACGATCCAGAACGAGCGCATCCGCGAGGGGGCGACCTACGTCGCCCTGACGGCCCTCTACTTCGTGGCGGGCCAGGTCGGCATCTGGCTCGCCTTCGGGCACCCGGATGCGATCACCATCTGGCCCTCGGCGGGGCTGGCGCTCGCTGCCTTCCTCCTCCTGGGCAACCGGGTGTGGCCGGCCATCTACGCCGGCGCGTTCCTGGTCAGCATCGTCCACGGGCGCGGGTTCGTCTCGTCGCTGTTCATCGCCACCGGCAACACGTGGGAAGGACTGATCGGCGCCTTCCTGCTGCAGCGGTTCGCCAACGGCCCGCAGGCGTTCGACCGCGCGCGCGACGTGCTCCGCTTCACCTTCCACGTGGCCCTCGGCAGCACGCTGATCGGCGCCGCGTTCACGGCCACCACGCTGAGCCTCTCGGGGGCCGCCCGCTGGGCGGACTACTACGACGTGTGGCTCGCCGCGTGGCTGAGCGACGCCTGCGGCGTCTTCCTCGTGGCGCCGCTGATCCTGCTCTGGGCCGGAGCCACGGGCGTCCGCTGGGACACGCGCCGCGTGATCGAGGGCGCGGTGCTGGCGGCGTTCTCCGTGCTCGCCGCGCTGGTCGTCTTCGGCCGGCTGTTCCCGGTCTACGAGGTGGACTACCCGCTGTCGTTCCTGCCGATGCCCGTGTTCATCTGGGCGGCGTTCCGGTTCGACCGCCGCGGCGCGGCGATGAGCGTCGCCCTCGTCTACCTGGTGGCGGTGTTCGGGACGCTGCGCGGCTACGGGCCGTTCGCCCACTTCCCGCGCAACCACTCGCTGGTCTACCTCCAGGTGTTCACCTGCGTCTCCTCGGTGACCGCGCTGATGCTGGCCGCCGTGGTCCGGGAGCGGCGCCAGGTCGAGGACCAGCTGCGCGTCCTCGCCGTGAGCGACCCGCTGACCGGGCTCGCCAACTACGGCCACCTGGTGGACGTGCTCGAGGGCGAGGTGCAGCGGTCGCTGCGTACCGAGCGCCAGTTCGCGGTCCTGTTCATGGACATGGACGGCCTCAAGAAGGTGAACGACCGCTACGGCCACCTGATCGGGAGCCGCGCACTGGTGCGCATCGCCGAGGTGCTGCGCAGCGCCTGCCGGTCGATCGACACGGCGGCGCGCTACGGCGGCGACGAGTTCGCCCTGGTGCTGCCCGAGTCGGACGAGGCGGCGGGCCAGCTGGTGGCCGGCCGCGTGGCCGAGATGCTGGCCGCCGACACCCGCCACCCGCCGGTGAGCGTGAGCACCGGCATCGCCACGTACCCCAAGGACGGCTCCACCGCCGAGGCGCTGGTCGCGGCCGCCGACCGGATGCTGTACGCGGCCAAGCACCGCTCCCGTCACCCGGAGGGGTCACTGTCCGGCTGACCGGACGGCGCCCGGCCGGTTCGTCCCGCCGCCGTTCCGGGCCGCTTTCCCCCACCTCGTTCGTCGCGCCGCCGGCTCCCCGCCGGTCCGTCCGGCGCTGAAACCATCCAACCCTCCGCCTCCGTACGGTGTCCTACGTGTGTAGTCGCCGGGGCCGAAACACGCCCTTGACCGCCCGGCCGCCTTGCTGAATATTCAGCATAGTGCTAAAATTTCAGCAGACGAGGACACCGCCATGCTCGGCGTCGCCGCGCTCCTGACGTTCGGCCTGAGCCTGCAGGGACCGGAGAAGACCACCGGCCGGATGGACCCGCCCGCGCCCCTGCCGGTGGTGACGGCCACGTCGGCGGTGGCGGTGCACGCGCTGCGGCCGCCGGTGATCGACGGCAGGGACGACGACGCGGTGTGGCAGACGGCGCCGGTGATCTCGGAGTTCCGGGACTGGCAGCCGACGGAGGGGCGGACGCCGCGGTTCCGCACCGAGGCGAAGGTGGCCTACGACGCGGCCAACCTGTACGTGTTCGTGCGCTGCTTCGACCCGCACCCCGACAGCATCATCCGCATCCTGGAGCGGCGGGACACGTTCACGCCCTCCGACATGGTGTGGCTGTTCGTGGACAGCTACCACGACCGCCGCACCGGCTACGAGTTCGGGGTGAACGCGGCGGGGGTGAAGATCGACCAGGCCATCTCGGACGGGAACAACGAGGACGGGGCGTGGGACGCCGTGTGGGACGTGGCGACGCGCATCGATTCCCTGGGCTGGACGGCGGAGTTCCGGATCCCGCTGTCGCAGATGCGGTTCTCGACGGCCCGGGCGCACACGTTCGGCCTGACGATCGACCGCGACATCTACCGCTACAACGAGCGGCTGAGCTGGCCGCAGTTCAGCCAGTCCAAGCCCGACATGGTCTCGCAGTTCGGGACGCTGACGGGGCTCGACGACCTCGACGCGCCGCGCCGCCTCGAGGCGGCGCCGTACCTGGTGACCAAGAACGCGTCGGTGATCACGAACAACGCGTTCGACCGCTCGTCCAGGGCCACGCTGGGCGGCGACCTCAAGTTCCGGGTGGCGTCGAACCTGACGCTGGACGCGACGATCAACCCCGACTTCGGGCAGGTCGAGGCCGACCCGGCGGTGCTGAACCTGACCGCGTACGAGTCGTTCTTCAGCGAGCTGCGGCCGTTCTTCGTGGCGGGCCGGGGGCTGTTCCAGTTCAACGTCAACTGCAGCTCGGTGAACTGCAACAACGAGCAGCTGTTCTACAGCCGCCGCATCGGCCGGACGCCGCAGCTGGCCGGCACCTACGGCGACACGACGCCGCAGCAGCCGACCACGATCCTGGGCGCGGCCAAGCTGACGGGCCGGCTGCCCGGCGGCCTGACGCTCGGCGTGCTCGACGCCGTCACCGCGCGCTCGACGCTCCCGGGCGACACCACGACGGCGCCGGGCACCAACTTCGCCGTGCTGCGCGTGCGGCAGGACCTGCGCAACGGCGGCGCCTCGATCGGCGGCATGGTCACGGCGGTGAACCGCAGCAACGACGCGTTCACCGCGCCGTACCTCGACCGGAGCGCGTACGTGGGCGCGGTGGATTTCCGCGACCGCCTGTTCCAAAACACGTACGAGGTCTCGGGCTCGGTGGACGCGAGCCGCGTGGAGGGCACCCCGGCGGCCATCACGGCGATCGAGACCGACGCGGTGCACTACTACCAGCGGCCCGACGCGGGGCTGCCGCTCGATTCGACGAGGACCAGCCTCGCGGGCGACGCCGAGGAGCTGCACTTCAGCAAGGTGGGCGGCCAGCACCTCCTGTTCGAGTCGGCGTACATGCGCCGCTCGGCCGGCTTCGAGGTCAACGACCTCGGCTACCTGCAGCGCGCCGACCAGCAGAGCTGGGCCACCTGGGCCGGCTTCTTCGACCGGCACCAGCGCAGCTGGTACAACCGCTTCCAGTGGAACTTCAACTGGTGGCAGTACTGGACCACGGCCGGCCTGCCGCTCGAGGCCGCGGCCAATACCAACACGCACATCACGCTCAAGAACAACATGACCGTGAACGCGGGCGCCACGTGGGGCCAGCTGGGCACGACGTACGACGACCGCGGCGCGCGGGGCGGGCCGGCCGTCCGGCAGGACCCGTACTTCGCGCCGTGGGCCGGGATCACCGGCGACGACCGCAAGGCGCTGGTGCCCTACCTGTGGATGAACTACTGGAAGGGCGACGCGGGCCACAACTGGTCCCTGAACCTCAACCCCGAGATCGACTACAAGACCGCGGGGCGGTTCAGCAGCGCGCTGTCGCTGAACTGGACGCGCGCCGTCTACGACAACCAGTGGTACGGCAACTTCACCGACACGGCGGCGGTGACGCACTACACCTTCGCGCACCTGCGCGAGACCACGACCGGCGTGACGCTGCGGCTCAACTACACCTTCACGCCCAACGTGTCGCTGCAGGTGTACGCGCAGCCGTTCATCGCCAAGGGCACCTACACCAACGTGCGGCAGCTCTCGGCGACGCCGCGCGCCAGCCGCTACGAGGACCGCTACGCGGCCTACGGCGACACGACGGTCACCGACAACCCCGGCGGCTTCAACTTCAAGGAGTTCCAGTCCAACGTCGTGTTCCGCTGGGAGTACCGGCCGGGCTCGACGCTGTTCGTGGTGTGGAACGAGGGGCGGCAGGGCTCGACGCCGTTCGAGGGCAGCAACAGCTACCAGGGCGACGTGCGCGACCTGTTCCGGCTGCATCCGATGAACACGTTCCTGGTGAAGATGTCCTACTGGCTGAACTGGTGAGAGACGGGGTGTAGGGTGTGAGGGTGTAGGGTGTAGAGCGTCGCGCTCACCACACCCTACACCCTACCCCCTACACCCTCCCTGTTCGCGCTCCGATCCCGTGCAATCCTGACCGCGTCTGTCGCAATATCACAAATCCGCTCCACAATATGAAACCCGCCCCCGCTCGCATGTCGTAGGGACTCGTGGAGTTGGAGCCGGAACGCCACGCTCCTCAACGCACGAGACGGAGATGCTCGGCCTCCTCACGCTGTTCCTGGTGCCGCAGGGTCCGCAGATGCCGGAGCGGTTCGGCACGCGGCCCGATCCCGTTCCCCCGGCGGTGGCCGCGCCGACCGCGAACACGGCGGTGGCGGTGCGCGCGGTGCGGCCCCCGGTGATCGACGGCAAGGACGACGACGCGATCTGGCGGCTGACGCCGGCGATCACGCAGTTCCACGAGTTCCAGCCGACGGAGGGCAAGGCGGCGCGCTTCCCGACCGAGGTGCGCGTCGCCTACGACGCCGCGAACCTGTACGTGTTCGTGCGCGCCTTCGATCCCCATCCCGACAGCATCATCCGGCTGCTGGACCGGCGCGATTCCTGGCTGCCCACGGACCACATCGGCGTGATGATCGACTCGTACCACGACCGCCGGAACGGCTACGAGTTCTGGGTGAACCCGGCCGGCGTGAAGGTGGACCAGGCCATCTACGACGACAACGAGGACGGGGCCTGGGACGCGGTGTGGGACGTGGCGACCCGGATCGACTCGCTCGGGTGGACGGCCGAGTTCCGGATCCCGCTCTCGCAGCTGCGCTACGCGGCGACCCGCGAGCACACGTTCGGCGTGCTCGTGATCCGCGACATCTACCGCTTCAACGAGCGGACCGCGTGGCCGCAGGTCAGCCAGGCCCGCGCGGGGCTGACGGTCCAGTTCGGGGAGGTGTCGGGGTTCGACGATCTCGAGCCGCCGCGGCGCCTCGAGGCCGCTCCGTACGCGGTCGCCCGCAACCAGTCCGACGGACCGGCCGCCGGCTTCACGCGCTCCTCGCACGCCGCGTTCGGCGCCGACCTCAAGTACCGGGTCGCCTCGAACGTCACGCTCGACGCGACGGTGAACCCCGACTTCGGGCAGGTGGAGGCCGACCCCTCGGTCCTCAACCTGACCAACTACGAGACGTTCTACGACGAGCGGCGGCCGTTCTTCGTGGCGGGGCGCGGCCTGTTCCGCTTCGACGTCAACTGCTCGATGGTGAACTGCAACTCCGAGGGCCTGTACTACAGCCGCCGGATCGGGCGCACGCCGGAGCTCGCCGGCCTGTACGGCGCCGGCGCGCCGCAGCCGACCACGATCTTCGGCGCGGGCAAGCTCACCGGCCGGCTCCCGGGCGGCTTCGCGTTCGGGGTCGTGGACGCGGTGACGGGCCGGGCGACCGGCGGCGCCGACAGCACCGGCGCCACCGCCACGACCGAGCCCGCGACCAACTACGCGGTGCTGCGCGTCAAGCGCGACTCGCCCAACGGGGCGACGAGCGTCGGCGGGATGCTCACCGCGGTGAACCGGAGCCTCGACGCGTTCACGTCGCCGTGGCTGGCGCGCGACGCCTACGTGGGGGCGGTGGACTTCCGGCACCGGTTCCTCCACGACACCTACCAGATCTCGGGCTCGGTGGACGTCAGCCGGGTGGCGGGCAGCCCGGCCGCGATCCTGCAGCTCCAGACCGACCCGGTGCACTACTACCAGCGCGCCGACGCGCGGCTGCCGCTCGACTCCACGCGCACCGTGCTCGCGGGCGACGCCGAGGAGATCAAGCTGGGGAAGGTCGCGGGCCAGCACCTCCAGGGCGAGACGTCGTACCTGCGGCGCTCCGCGGGCTTCGAGATCAACGACCTCGGCTACCTGCAGCGGGCGGATCAGCAGTCGTGGGCCACCTGGGTCGGGTACACCGACCGCACGGTCCGAAAGCTCTACCAGCAGTTCCAGTGGAACTTCAACTGGTGGCAGAACTGGACGACGGCGGGGCTCGCGCAGGAGCGCGCGTTCAACACCAACGCGCACATGATCCTCCGGAACAGCTGGGGCCTCAACGCCGGCGGCACGGTGGGACAGCTGGGCGCGGTGTACGACGACCGCACGGCGCGCGGCGGCCCGGCGGTGCGGGTGAGCCCGTACCTGGCGCCGTGGGTGTACGTCAGCGGCGACGACCGGAAGGCGTTCATGCCGGCGCTCGCGATCAACTACACCACGGGCGACGGCGGCCACTCGCACACGGTGCGCTACGCCCCCGCGGTGACCGTGAAGGTCGCCTCGCGGTTCAACGCCTGGGCCGAGCTGGCGTGGTCCAGGAACCACAACGACATCCAGTGGCTCGGCCTGCTCGCCGACTCGAGCGGCGCGTCGCAGTACACGTTCGCGCACCTCGCGCAGTCCACGACGGTGCTGACGCTGCGGCTCGGCTACACCTTCACGGCGACGACGTCGCTGCAGGTGTACGCGCAGCCGTTCATCTCCAAGGGGACGTTCAGCAACGTCCGGCAGCTGTCGGCCACGCCGCGCGCGGCCGCGTACGACGACCGCTACGCGCCGTACACCGGACCGGGGCTGGCCACGACGCCGATGGGGTTCAACTACAAGGCGTTCCAGTCCACCGCGGTGTTCCGGTGGGAGTACCGGCCGGGCTCGACCCTGTTCCTGGTGTGGAGCCAGGGTCGGCAGGGCTGGGCGGGCGAGCAGGGGACGGCCGACGCGATCGGCGACGTGCGCGACCTGTTCCGGATCCACCCGATGAACACGTTCCTGGTGAAGATGTCGTACTGGCTCAATACCTGACGCCCGTACCGTTTCACACCCTACACCCTCACACCCTACACCCAGTTGAGTCCCGGCTGGGTGTAGGGTGTCGGGTGTAGGGTGTAGTCCTTCCCGATTTCGCCGAGCGCCGTAGATTCGCCCCACCCCTGGAGGCCACGATGCGCCGACTCCTGTTCGCGACCCTGCTCGCCCTCGCGCCCGCCGCCCTCGCGGCCCAGGCGGCCCCCGACACCAGCTGGTTCCGCGCCGCCTACACGAAGCGCGAAGTGATGATCCCGATGCGCGACGGCGTGCGGCTGTTCACGGTGATCTACGCGCCGAAGGACACCACCCGGCCGCACCCGTTCGTCATGACCCGCACGCCGTACAGCTCGGGGCCGTACGGCGCGGACCGGATGCCGCGCGGCCTCCCCTACATCCTCGACGTCTATGCGCACGAAGGCATGATCTACGTGCAGCAGGACGTCCGCGGTCGCTGGATGAGCGAAGGCGAGTTCATGGACGTGCGGCCGGTGGTGGCGCACCGCACCAGCAAGGACGTGGACGAGACCACGGACACGTACGACACGGTGGACTGGCTGATCAAGAACGTCCCGTTCAACAACGGCCGGGTGGGCGTGCGCGGCACCAGCTACCCCGGCTTCTACGCCGAGATGGCGGCCATCGACGCACACCCGGCGGTGAAAGTGGTCTCGCCGCAGGCACCGGTCACCGAGTGGATGGGCGGCGACGACTTCTTCCACAACGGTGCGCTGCTGGAGTCGCACTCCTTCTTCTTCAACTTCTTCGGGCGGCCGCGGCCGCAGCCCACCGCCGTCGGCACCCAGGTCGGCGACGCCCCGACGCCCGACGGCTACGAGTGGGCGATGCGGCTCGGCGCGCTGACCAACCTCAACCCGCGGATGTACCACGACAGCGTGGCGTTCTGGGACTCGATCGTCGCGCACCCGACCTGGGACGGGTTCTGGGCGGCGCGCAGCGGCCGGCCGCACCTGGTGAACCTCAAGCCGGCGATGCTGTGGGTCGGCGGCTGGTTCGACACCGAGAACCTGTGGGGCGCGCTGCACGCCTACGCGGCGGCGGAGCGGCAGAGCCCGGGCGCGGAGAACCGCCTGGTGATGGGCCCGTGGCACCACGGCCAGTGGAACGGCACCAGGGGCGATTCGCTGGGCGACATCGCCTGGGGCTCCAACACCGTGCGGTTCTACGCCGACAGCATCGAGATCCCGTTCTTCAACTACTACCTGCTCGACTCGCAGCCCGCGCCGCGGAGGTACGAGGCCGCGGTGTTCGAGACGGGGCGCGACGCCTGGCACTTCGTGGACGCGTGGCCGCCCGCCACCGAGGCGCGGAGCCTGTACCTGCACGCCGGGGGCGCGCTGTCGTTCGCGCCGCCGCAGGCCCGCGGCGCCGTCGCCTTCGACCAGTACGTGAGCGACCCGTCGAAGCCGGTGCCGTACACCGACGAGATCACCCAGTGGTACGACCCGGGCTTCATGGTCGAGGACCAGCGCTTCGCCGCGCGGCGGCCCGACGTGCTGGTCTACCAGACGCCGCCGCTCGACACGGCTCTGACCGTGGCCGGCCCGGTCGGGGTGGACCTCACCGTCTCGACCAGCGGCACCGACCAGGACTTCATCGTCAAGCTGATCGACGTGTTCCCGGACGACTACGGCCACGACGAGATGTTCGCCTTCGGCCGGCCGAGCCCCGCGGCCAAGATGGGCGGGTACGAGATGCTGGTCCGCGGCGACGTGATGCGGGGCAAGTTCCGCAACAGCACCGCGCGGCCCGAGCCGTTCCGGCCCGGCGCGCCGACCCCGGTGCGGTTCACGATGAACGACGTGTACCACACCTTCCGCCCGGGGCACCGGCTGATGGTGCAGGTGCAGAGCACCTGGTTCCCGATGATCGACCGGAACCCGGGCCGGTTCATGGACATCTATCACGCCACGGACTCGGACTTCCGGACCACGACGCAGCGCGTGTACCGGTCGGCGGATCTGGCGTCGCACATTGTTCTGCCGATCCTGAAATAGGGGCGCGCCGCACACCCTACACCCTCAGACCCTACACCCAGCTGCAGCCGAGCTGGGTGTAGGGTCTAGGGTGTAGGGTGTAGAGGGCGCATCCCTCTCGCCCCTCGCCCACCTTGCGCATCCGAAAGCCGGGCACAATCTTAGCGTTTCCCAATTCCTCATCGCGGGCTTCGGAGAACTGCGCGTGACCGTGCAGCAGGGGCTTGCCGTTTCTCTGACCGTCAACGGCTCGAAGGTCGAGCGGACGGCGGAGCCGCGCCTGCTGCTGAGCGACTTCCTCCGCCACGAGCTGGGGCTCGGCGGCACCCATGTCGGCTGCGAGCACGGCGTCTGCGGCGCGTGCACCGTCCTGCTCGACGGCGAGGCGGTGCGCTCGTGCCTGCTGTTCGCCGTCCAGGCGGACGGGCACGCGGTCGAGACCGTGGAAGGCTTGGCGGCGAACGGCGACCTGCACCCGCTCCAGGCGGCGTTCCGCGAGACGCACGCGCTGCAGTGCGGCTT
>Ga0187779_10001943_pt1 | contig 12802 bp, 13 predicted proteins | sample 1015_Q2_SP10_10__FD_132435 | JGI IMG/M metagenome (GOLD analysis project Ga0187779, IMG submission 132435) | Tropical peat soil microbial communities from peatlands in Department of Meta, Colombia - 1015_Q2_SP10_10_MG | ecosystem: Environmental > Terrestrial > Soil > Wetlands > Peat | place... | reverse complement strand
TCCGGCAAATCCGCGCCATGCGCTTCCCCGTGTTCCACGGAGGCATCGGACCACTCGACACGAAAGGCCGCGCCCGGATGATGGAGCGCGACATACTGGTCGAGTGTGCAGGTGTTGCCCTGCGCAGTGGCGACATCGTGTTCGGGGATGCGGACGGCATCGTTGTCATTCCTCGCGAACGCGAGGCGGAAGTCGTCGCGCGGGCCAGGGAGAAGGCGCAAGGAGAGGACCACACCCGGGCCGAGCTACGCAAGGGTGCGCTGCTCGCCCAGGTCTACGCTCGCTACGGCGTGCTCTGACGCCCTGCTCTCGCGGGGCGCTTGCTCGAAACGACGTCTCGATTCAGCGCCTGTTCCCACGGCGCGGCCCGCAGCAAGGTCCGGCGCGCCATGATCTTGTCGGCCGGACTCAGGTTGTTGCGCAGGACCGTGAGCAGCAGCTCGTCTGGGGTCAAAGGCGTCGGGCTTTCCTCCGGCTGCGCCGCGGGAATGGTCGTCGTGACAGGAACTGGCCCGTGCAACGCGCTGCGTGCAGCGGCGTGGGCGAAGGCAGCGGCCAGACTGTTGGCGTTCGGCGTGGCGTTCATCGTCTCTCCCCTTTCTTGTCTCTGGTTGGTCGTTTCGCGCCCGGCGCCCTTCACCCCCTCGACCCGTCGCGCGTGAGGCCATGATGTGGGCGCGCCGCACCCGTGGGAAGCGCGTCGCGAGAGGTTGCTACCTTCGACCCGTCTGGTATCAAATAGGGCTACCGGAGAGGGGAGACGGCAGAGGGGAGGGGGAGATGACGCAGGCCGCGGCGATGGTGGAGGCTCTCAAGCGCACGTTGAAAGCCCGCAAGATCACTTACGGCGAGGTGGCGCGCGGCATGCGGATGAGCGAAGCGAGCGTCAAGCGCATGTTCTCGCGTAACCATTTCACGCTCGAGCGCCTCGATCGCGTGTGCGAGCTGGCCAAGACCAGCCTGAGCGCGCTCGCACGGGAGGTGGACAGCGCGGCAAGCCACGTGGCGCAGCTCACGCCGGAGCAGGAGAAAGAAATCGTGCGCGACCCCAAGCTGCTGCTGGTCGCCGTCTGCGTCCTCAATCAGCTCAGCCTCGAGCAGATCGTGGACACCTACAGCATCTCGAAGACGGAGTGTATCCAGCTGCTGCTCAAGCTGGACCGCATCAAGTTCCTCGAGCTCCTTCCCAACAATCAGGTCAAGCTGCTGGTCGCGCGCACCTTCTCATGGCTGCCGGACGGCCCGATCCACCAGTACTTCAAGGCCCGCGCGCAAAGCGAGTACTTCGCCTCGCGCTTCGACGGGGCGGGCGAGGTCCTGCTGCTCGTCAACGGCCTGCTGTCGCACACCTCGGCGCAGGCTGTGGTGGCGCGCCTGAAACGGCTGGCCAACGAATTCTCCGAGCTCCATGTAAACGATGCGTCGTTGCCGGTCGGTGAACGCAGGGCCGCGACTCTGGTGCTCGCCATGCGCTCCTGGGAGCTCGACGAATTTCGTGCGCTGCGCCGTCGCAAGCCGCAGCGCGACCAGCCCCCTCAACCGACGCTGCGCAGCTCGACCTCGAACAGACTGCCGCCCCCGTCCCGCGCGACGTAGCGCACATCGCCGCCGTGCCGCCGCGCAATCTGGCGCACCAGCGATAGGCCCAGCCCCACCCCGCCATCGCTTTCCCGCGCGCCCGGCGGACGATAGAAGGGCTCGAAGATGCGCTCGCGCTCGCTGACCGCCACGCCTGGACCGCGGTCGGCCACCGCCAGCTTAACCAGGTCAGGTGCCAGCGTGCGCACCGAGGCCTCGACCGATGCGGCGCCCGCATAACGCCGGGCGTTCTCGAGGAGGTTGCGCGTCATCCGGCGCAGCATGCGGGGATCGCCACGAATGACAGCCGCTTCGCCGCTCACTTCCGCGCCGGTGCGTGCCGCCTCTTCGGCCACCAGCGCGAGGAGATCGACCTGCTCGATGCTTCCGAGGTGATCCAGCGTATCGAGGCGGCTCGCCAGAAGGAGCTCGCCGATCAGAGCGTCGAGTTCCTCGATGTCTTTGAACAGCCGCTCGCGCAGCTCCGGGCGATCGCCCGCCGGCAGCAGCTCGACCGCCATGCGCATGCGGGCAAGCGGCGAGCGCAGCTCGTGCGACGTGCCGGCAAGGACGGTCTTCTGCGCGTTGACCAGACGCTCGATGCGCTCGGCTGCGCGGTTGAAGCTGCGCGCGAGCTCGGCGACCTCGTCGCGCCCCTCGACCTGCACGCGGGCGCGCAGATCGCCTGCGCCCAAGGCGTCGACGCGCGCCTGCAGGCGCTCCAGCCGCCCGGTGATGCGGCGCACGACCGGATAGGCGCCGACGCCGATGGTCGCGGCCAGAAGCAGCAGCGCGGCGACCAGTCCGTAGGCGCGGTGAGGCCGATGCCAGCGCGCCAGCACCCAACGCCCATCGGGAAGCAGCAGCGCGATCATCGGGCCGTGAGCCGATCGGACCCACCCGCTGGCGGAACGGCCGGCCGGCGCGGGCGGCAGGGCCTCGCCGGCGTGCGCCTGCAGTGTCCCGTCTGCTGCGCGCAGCGTGACGTCGGCGTTGAATTGACGCGCCAGCCGCTCGAGGTCCACCTGCAGGTCGGGCAGCGGGCGCCCCGGCGACCCCAACGTCTGGCCGACGAGGGCCGCCAGGCCGTCGAGCGGGTGGCCCTCCCGCTCGTCGCTCGGGATCAGCCACCAGGCAATCGAGGCGAGCGCTCCGAACAGCAGCAGGATGCCCAGGAAGGCAAGATAGATCTGCAGGTACAGGCGGCGCATCAGCCGTCCTGCTGCCTCGCGAAAACGTAGCCTGCCCCGCGCACCGTGATGATGCGCCGAGGGTGTTTGGGATCGTCCTCGATGGCGGCGCGGATGCGCGAGATATGCACGTCCAGGCTGCGGTCGAAGGCTTCGAGCTGCTCGCCGCGCAACGCGTCCATCAGCGCGTCACGCGACATCACCCGGCCAGCATGAGTCGCGAGCGCCCAGAGCAGATCGAATTGATAGCTCGTGACCGTGCGCTCGTCTCCGGCCACGCGCACGACGCGCGCTGAACGGTCGATCTCGAGCCGCCCGAAGCGCAGGATCTCGCCGCGCTTGTCGCCTCCTCCGGATCGCCGGCGCAGGATGGCGCGCAAGCGCGCCAGCAGCTCGCGCGGGTTGAACGGCTTGGGCAGATAGTCGTCGGCGCCCAGCTCGAGGCCGACGATCCGTTCGGTCTCGTCGCCGCGCGCAGTCAGCATGAGGATGGGAATGTCGTGGTCAGCTCGGACACGCTTGCAGACCTCGAAGCCGTCGAGGTCGGGCAGCATCACGTCCAGGATCAGGGCGTCGAACGCATCCTTGGCCAGGAGGCGCAGGCCCTCCGCAGCGGTTGGGGAGGGCGTAACGCGCATGCCGAGCGGCTCCAGATATTCGGCGACCATGGCCGACAGGCCCTGGTCGTCCTCGATCATCAACACCCGCTCGGGCATGTGAAGCGCAATCAGGTCCTGGCAGCCAGAAGAACACCAACTGTAACCTACCCGCTTCCCCTCATCGCCATTTCTTCTTCCCTCATCCCCAGCCCTTCTCCCAGGGGGAGAAGGGAGTTCCCTCCCCCACCGGGAGAGGGCGGAGGGTGAGGGCGATGGAGGCGGGCAACGCGATCGAAGGCCGGTTACCAGCGGCGGAACTGATTTGCCATCTCGACCAGCTTGCCGCGCTGCTCAGGCGTCAACACGTCGGCCGCATCCGCGATCGCCGTCACGAAACGGTCGGACGCCGTCTCCGCCAGCTGCATCTCCGATTGCCGGATCTGTTTGAGCGTCGCGCGGTCCACAGTGGGCTGCGACAGCGCATCCATGAAGGCCTGACGATTCTTCATGTGCTGCTCGCGGACTTGAGACAGGTCCTTGATCGCATCCTGAACGATGGCCTGGATGCGCGTCTTCTGCTCCGGGGTCGCGTCGACGCGGCTCAGCACCCATTGCGTCGCGAAATCGGCGCGCGCCGCCCGCTCTTCGGACGTCATGCTCATGCGCTTGTGGCCCCAGCAGCCGCGGCCAGGGCCGCCATCCGGGGCACCTTGCGACCACACGTTGAAGCTCGCCGCCGCGAGCGCGCCCAGCAACCCGCCGAGTGCGAGCCCGCCGAAGAACTTGCGCCGTCCGCCTGTGCGCGCGGGAGGAAGGATTTCAGGTCTCTTGCTGTCCTGCTCGTTCATGATCGACTCCTTGCGGTTGGGAGCGCCGCGGATACGGCGCATGAACGCATCCTAGGCATCACCTCTTGCGTGGGTTTTTCCGTCACGTAAAGATATGTGAAGACGTCGCCTGCGGCGAAATCATGGTACTGTGCCCCGCCAGTCCCACACACACCTCACGAATCGCGAGCCACGGTCTTCCATGCGCATTGCCATCGGCGGCTTCCAGCATGAGACCAACACCTTCGCCCCGTGCAAGGCGAGCTTCGATGAGTTCGCCCGCGGCGGCGCCTGGCCTCCGCTGCTCAAGGGCACCGACATCATCGACGGCACGCACGAGATCAATCTACCGGTAGCGGGCTTCGTAGAAGCCATGCGCAAGACCGCTCATCAGCTCGTGCCCACTGCATGGGCGGCCGCAAGCCCGTCGGCGCATGTAACCGAGGACGCCTACGAGCGCATCGCGGGCCTGATCATCGAGAGCCTGAGAACGGCGGGAAGACTCGATGCCGTCTATCTGGATCTGCACGGCGCGATGGTCGCGGAGCACGTGACCGACGGCGAGGGCGAGCTGCTGTCTCGCGTGCGCGCCGTCGTCGGACCCGACATTCCCGTCACAGCCAGCCTCGATCTGCACGCGAACCTCACTCAGCGCATGCTCGAGCACGCCGATGTGCTGATCGCCTACCGCACGTACCCGCACATCGATATGGCGGAAACCGGTGCGAGAGTCGCGCGCTGGCTCGATCAGCGCCTGGCGGGCGCGCCGCGTCCAAGAGCGAGCGCGCGCCGCGTGCCGTTTCTCATTCCGCTGCAGACGCAATGCACAATGCTCGAGCCCTCCAAGTCGCTGTACGAAGAGCTGGCGCGGCTGGAGCGGGCGACGATTGCATCGCTGTCATTCACGCCGGGCTTCCCGGCAGCGGATTTTCCCGAGTGCGGACCGGCGGTCGTGGCCTATGCGGAGGATCCTGTGGCCGCTGCGCGGGCGGCCGACGCAATGGCCGGCGCGGTGCAAGAGCACGAGTCGGCGTTCGATTGTCCGGTATACGCACCCGACGAAGCTGTGCAGCGTGCGATGGCGCTAGCCTCCCGTGCTTCGCGCCCGGTGGTGATTGCCGATACACAGGACAACCCGGGCGCGGGCGGCGCGTCGGACACGACCGGCATGCTGCGCGCACTGGTGGGCGCGAACGCACAGCGCGCAGCGCTGGGGCTGATGGTCGATGCATCGGCCGCAACAGCAGCGCACGCAGCAGGGCAAGGGGCTGCGATCGAGATCCCTCTCGGCGGCAAGTCGAACATTCCCGGTGACGCGCCGTTTCGCGGCCGCTTTCACGTTGAGCGATTGTCCGACGGCAAGGTCACCTGTACCGGTCCGTTCTACCGCGGCGCCCGCATGAGCCTTGGCCCTTCGGCGTGTCTCAGGATCGGCGGCGTGCGCGTGGTCGTGGCCTGCGAGAAACCGCAGATGGCCGACCAAGAGCTGTACCGCTTCGTCGGCATCGAGCCCACGCGCCAGGCTATCCTGGTCAACAAGAGCTCGGTGCACTTCCGCGCCGATTTTGCGCCGATCGCCGAAGCGATCCTGGTGTGCAAGGCTCCCGGACCGATGCTCGCTGATCCCAGCGAGTTTGCATGGCGCAACCTTGCACCCGGCATCCGATTGAAGCCGAACGGACGCGCGTTCGCGCGTTGAGACGCGTTGCTTCGATCGCCGTGACTACTGGAGCAGGGGAGGTGGAGCCCACGCTCTGAGCAGCAGCTCAAGCGTGTTCGCGAAGCACCAAAGCGGAATTAGGCCGTTTCGAAGGCGTAGTCGCTGACGCGATAAGCGTCTTTCGGCTCGATCCTCGCAAGCGGCGCAAAACGCGCTCCATCCGCGGTTTGATCAGCCACATGCGCGACCGATCGCACGCGCTGAGAGCCCAGCGCGTATTCGCCGAACACGAAGCGCCGCTTCTTCGCGTGCCAGCGTGCCTGCGCTGTTGCGCCACCCAGCGTTCCCGCGTAGTAGACGCCGTGCTCCAGCGCCGCTGGCGACAACACGTTCTTGCGCGCCGGCATCGGCTGCGATTGCCGCCGAAACGACTGATTGTCCCGCAATAGAAGCTGATTCATGCCATCGATCCTTGCACCGTCTCTCGACCCGTCCACGGCGTGTGGATCCCTGGTTGAGTGTCCATTTAACGCGCGCCCGCGATCGAAGTTGAGAGCAGCCGCCGAGCGGTCGCTCGAGCGGAGTAAGCGGTGTTTCACAATAGTCGCCCGCCACTGCTTACTTCGCGCTTACCGCTCGTCTCGAGCGGCCAGCAAGGTGCGTGAGCAGCGAGTGCAGACCAGACCGCCGCATTACGGTGCGGCGGCCCCGGCCTGGGCGATGATGCCGTCCTGGGACGACTGAACGCCGGAGATGCCAATTCCGCCGACGTAATGCCCGTCCTTCACCAGCGGCACGCCGCCATCGAGCGGGACAGCGCCCAGAAGACCGAGCATGCTGATGCGGTCATTCAAGGCAGTTTGTTCAATGGCTTTGGTCGGCCGCTTGAACAGAACGGCGCTCCGACCTTTCTTCTCGGCGATGCGGCTGGATGCTTTCTGCGCGCCGTCCATGCGCTCGAGGACATCAGATGGCCGCCATCGTCAAGCACGGCGATGAGCACAGCCCAACCGTTCTTCTCCGCTTCCGCGTGCGCAGCGGCGGCGACGCGCTTTGCATCGTCCAGAGACCGCTTCGCCCAGCCCTATTCGCCTGCACGCGTGAGAGCGTCAGGAAGGGTGAGAAAGAAGATTCTTGTGGATTTGCCCGTCCTTTATGACCAGTTTGATATTCGCCGGGCTCTGCAGGAGGCGGACATCGCTATGCGGCTCTCCCGCGACAACCAGCAGGTCGGCCAGATAACCCTTCTTCACCTCGCCTGTCTGACCCTGCAGCATCATGGCCGCGGCGCCCGTGCGCGTAGCCGCCACCAACGCCTCCGAATCGCTATAGCCGAAAAAGCACACGAAGTGCTCGAGATCCCGGGCGTTGGTCCCGTGCGGCATCCAGGGAAATCCATAGTCCCCGCCCACGAGGACGCGGACTCCGCGCTTGCGCAGCGCGGGAAACACCTTCCGCGCACACTCGAACTGAGCGACGACGCCGTTGTTCTTCGCCTTCTCGTAGGTGATACCCCATTGCTCCGCTTCGCAGATCGTGTTGTGCAGCAGTCCCACCGCCGGTGCCACGAAGATCCTGTCACGCGCCGCCTCAAGGAGATCGAGGCATTCGTCGTCGGCGTATTCGCAGTGGTACAGAATGTCGACTCCATGCCTGAGCGCGCTCTTTATCGAGGCCGCCGCCCGGGCGTGCGCGGCAATGCGCTTGCCGTGCGCATGCGCAGTCCGTGCCGCGGCACCCACCTCCTCTTCGCGCATGACGGTGTGCTCCGGGCGCGAACCAGGAATGGTCTGGTTTCCGGAGATGTTCAGCTTGAGCGTGTCCACGCCCTCTCGCAGCAGGCCGCGGCAGGCGCGCAGCATCTCGTCCTCGCCGTCCACCACCAGCGCGACCGACTCCCGGTAGATGTGGAGGCGGCGCTCGTCACCCAGGTTCCCGGTGTTGGTGAGCTCCGGGCTGGCGGCCAGCAATCGCGGCCCTGGGGTGTGCCCCGCATTGATCTCGTCCCGCAGCACAACATCGAGGCGCGGTTTCGCTGATCCACCGCTCACGCACGAGGTGAAGCCTGCCTCCAGCACGATGCGTGCGTGCCGTCTGGTCTGCAGCATGTGCTCCTCGGGCGGGACATCGCCGGTTTCGGCCATGTCGGCCCTGTGCAGAAACGACAGGTGCGCGTGCCCATCTACCAAGCCTGGGATAATCGTGTGCCCCGTAGCGTCGATGCGCTGTGCAGCGCGTAACTCACGCGGGGCTTGCGTCCATAGCTCCGCAATCCGGTTCCCCGAGACGAGCACATCGGCGGGAAAAGCCTGTCCTCCGCTTCCGTCCCAGACGGCCCCCCCTTGCAGTAGAACAGTATCCATAAATATCTATATGACAGGTTAGCAGAGTCTCCGCGACGAGCGTTGAGCTGCGAACCGGCATAGTCACTTTCCGTGGACAGCGTACGGTATCTGCCGAGGCGAGCACCCGTTGAGCCGATCGTCGCATTCATCCGACGAACCCTTGTTTGCTGTAGGCCACAGGCGAGTTAGTGGGCGAAGACTCCGTCCTCGGACCCACATCGCGCAGCAAAAAAAGCGCGAACCAGCAATCAGTTGAAGGTCATCGTCGCGACGATCGTATCGTTATAGGTCCCTGCAGCGGGCACTGCAGCAAGGGCGGGAATGGCGCCGGCGACAGTATAGTTTGCGGTGCCGACCGGCCCAAAGATTACGATCAGCGTGAACGTTCCGCTCGCGGTTACGGTGCCCCCCGTTCCGTCGCCCCACACGTTTGTGTTGAGGGCAGCTGGCACCGTCCCCAGGTAGAGATTGTAGGGCAGCGTGTCCGACGGCAAGCTTAGATTCGTGAGGCGTCGCTGCGCGTAAGTCCCGCTGGCGCCTGTGGACAGCGTGGCGGTGTAGTTGACGGTCTCGAAGATGCCCGCCGTAAGAGTACAACTCACCGTCATGGTTGACGACGAGTTGACCTGCGCACCGGAGTAGGTCCCGAAGTTCAGTGTTCCTACACTGATCGTACAGGTGTGTGCGGCATGCGCGGTAGGTGCAACGCAGAGCGTTAGACCAACGAACAGCATCAGCCGTTGTAACAGACGTCGGGAGGTTATCTGCATCGCTCGCGCAATCAATGCTCGGCCTCCTTCAGCTTGCAGACCAGCGGCCCGACTTCTGCCACGACCGGCGCTTTAGGATCGACCTCGACCGTGACGGTGCAACGGCGACCGTTGTAGCTCACCTCGACCTCGTGCTTGCCTTGGAAGTCGGTCAGGAAGACTTCCCCATCGAACGCAACAGGGAAGCGTTCATCACGGCCCGCAACGACGACCTCAGCCCCTTCCGGCACCGGCGTACCGTCAGGCTGCATCAGACGTACGAGGGCGTTGTTCTCGCGGCGCGACTCGAAGCGCGCTACCACGCCGGTGCGCGCCAAGGTGATCACCAATTGATCCACGCCCGACAAGCTGTAGTCGAACGGTATCGTCAAAGGATCGATAGAAATCTTGACCGGCACGTTGGCTGGTATACGAGGTACTAGAAGCGTTCCATCGTCGCCAGTGCGGCCCACCTCGACATTCTCCTGCATGACCCGTACACCGGGGATATCGGACACCCTGACCAGGGCAAAGCTGCTGTCGATCGGCGCAGCCGCGAACACCTTGGTGTCCAAAACACCAACGCCGCCCGCCACTGTCGCGCGCAGGCCGACAGTGGAATTGGCAACTGACCCCTCGAGAGAATAGCGCCCATACAGGCCCTGATAAGAGATCCCGGCAGCGCCCTGATCGTCGGTCTGCGCGTGAACGTAGTAACCGTACCCCGGGCCCACTTGCAGCGGCCGTTGGACATCCAACGCACCGACCGTAGTGCGCTGTCCGTTGCTCTGGGTGTTGAGCGCGCTCGCGGTGCCGCTGACTCCTGTGCCCAGCGGAACAGTAAACAGCGCCTGCACTTGGGTTTGATCGGTCAAACCAGTCGTCCTGCTGAGGACCAGCGTGAATGCGCCCCATGTCCCAAGTTGCTTGGTATACGTCACGGCATACAGATCGAGGGCTCCCATCGGCGGCGCTGTCGAGGTGTTGACCGGAGCGACATTGCGAAAACGTTGATCGGTCCACAAGAACGCCATTGTCCCGGCTTGCCCAGGGAGCTGAACGTTGAGGTTTGCAGAGATCGATCGCGCCGTCTGGACACCTCCGTCGCCTACTTCGCGATAGTCGGGGCTCGCCCATGTCCCACGCACTCCGAAGCTTATCGTTGGCGTCTGCCGATCGAAGCCCAGGAGCGCGCGTCCCCCGTTCCCTAACGAGCTGTCGCTGCCGGCAACCCCAGCCTGTAACGTTCCTAGCACCCCGAGCACGGTCGCTGCTCCTACTCCTGCGCCACGCACATCGCTCGAGCCTTCAGCCCGCCCCTCCAGCGTGAGCTTATCGGTCAACCCGTAGCGGTACACGCCGGAGGCCAGGGGATCTCGATAGTCGAAATTTTCGAGTCCGTAGTTGAAGCGGACAGCGCCCGCGCTGAACGAGAACTCGCTCAGCCCCGAGCGCAGCAACTGAGTCGTGGTGTAATAAGGCTGGGTGATGACCTGCTGCTGGCCCAATGCATTGGTGACGACGAGCTGTAGCTCACCAGCGCCGTTCACTACCGGTACGTTGGTGATCGAAAACGGACCGGGGGGCACGTTCTGGCTGCCCAAGCGCACATTGTTGGCGTAAAGTTCAGCCGCTGTCGGAATGGCCGCAACTCCAGAGACGGTGAGCAGCGGGTAGGTGATGAAACCGGGTTGCAGGGAAAAGTTGGAGCTGTATTGCACGCCACCAAAACGCACGGCATTGCCCCACCATCCAGGCGCGGTGATCGCGTCGCCGACGATCAGTGTACGCAGGCGCGCTGGGTCGTCCCAGCGCCAGGCTGCATCGAGCACCACCACATCCGGTTGCGCTGAACCCGGTGTAGTGACCGGATTGACCAGGGTGGTCACACCAACGCTGCCGTACGGCCCGAACGCGACGGCTTCAAACAGGCCCGATACGCTCGCGGACGATTCATTCAGCCCCCCGTAACTGTTAGTAGTGTTTCCGTAGATGGTGTAGTTCAGAAACCCGCCAAAGTCTGGCGTCCGCGCCATAATTGGAGGTAGAAGCCCATAGCTGAGCGTCGACCTCGGTAATCGGTTAGGATCCACGTGCAGCTCGAGGCGCTGATCCTCCTCTGATATGGACCAGGTCACGCCGCGCAGCGCGCTGAGCTGGGCCATCGTGCGACCATCGAACTCCTGCATTGGTGCATCGTCGTAGCGGATGCGCAGGCGGTCCAAAGTATCTCGGTCGACCCATAGTTTGCCGCCTGGCCCACGCACGACATAGGCCACCCCGTCCGGCGCACTACCGTTCAGCACCACCGAGAGAACGCTGATTCCCTGCGACACCTGCCCTGCATCGGCAGACACGGGTATGAGACGCCCGTCTGCCAGGGTCTGTGCGAACGCCCCGTTGTTTACCAGAAGCGTGACGGCGGTCAAAGCCGCTGGACTAACGCGCCGCAGGCGGTAGGGTGAAGTCAATGGGCTCCCCATTGCCCGTGCCCTGCAGCGCGCGCACCCGTATCGGATCGTCGGTCGGCCTGGCGCTGAGTTCGACTAGACGGAACGCGCCTGGCAACACGACGATGACGCCCGCCTCTGCGAGCGTGCGCTCTTTTTGCGTCACCTTGAGTTCGCTCAGTCGCAGGTTGCCGTTGCCTTCATTGCCGATGCGCAGGCTCTTCACGCCCTCACTACCTGCGATCGACCAAGTCGGCGTTGGCGCTGCCTTGCCAGCCAGGGGTGCAACGTATACTGGGATGTCCATCCTTAGCGCGATGTGGAACGTGAAGCCAGGTGTGGCCTCGGCGCGACCGGTGGGAACCTCGGCAAAGATGAGCCGGAACGATTGCTCGACGCGTGGCGCCGGTGCCGCGCGCAAGGCAACCCGTACTAGCTGACGGCCTTGCGGCTTGACCGTGAAGATGGGCGGGTTGACGATCAGGGCGCGTGTTTCTTCGTTGGCGTCCTTGCCGTCGACCTGCCGCCAGCCGCGTGTTTGTACCTGGATCGTGACCGGCGCATCTCCGGGGTTGCTGACCTCGACCACCGCGGTGCGCGATGCGGGGCCGAGTTCTACGCGCATGGGACTCAGCCCAAAGGTCGCGGCGAGGGCTGGAGATGCCCCACACACCAGAGCAGTGGCGATAAAGGCAGCGCCTAGAAGATGGTTCTTCGTGGTTATCATGGATCTGCGCCTTGAGCTATTTCGCGGGTGCAGAAACGACTGCTGCCGCACGCGGCGGCAGCAGAGTTGGAGTGGCGTTGCCGTTAGGCGAAGGTGACGGTGATCTGAACGGTATCAGTGTAGGCACCCGCCTCCGGGTATTGAGCAGCGGGAATCGAGGCGCAGATGTTGATCGGCTTGGGACCTCCGCTCGCCGCAAATAACGAGGTCGCGACGATTGTGTTGGTGGCGTTCCATTCGGGTCCCGCGCCAGCCGCTGGGCAGGTGTTGAAGGTGGCGCCCGTCGGCACATCGATTAGATAGTTCAGGAAATCGGTGCCGTCAGTCATTCGCTTCTGCGTACCCGAAGCGTTGGAGCCGTTGTTGAGCGCCACGGCGCTCACGGTCGCCTTATGGTTGCACGTCAGGGTGATCGTATTTGCCGTGTTGGTCGCGGCGGCGCCGGCACTGATGGCGCCAAAGGCGACCGTGGGGGCAGACACCGTGCAGGAGTTGTTTATGGTCGCGGTAACCTGGAACGTCGTCGTAGTAGTCGCGGCAAACGGCATGCTGGGCATCCACAGCGTGAGCGCTCCGGAGAGCGCAGCCGCAACGATCCGGCGGGACAAGGGACATCTCATGGCCAAAGGCTCCTTATGGGTTGCTACCAAAAAACAGCGGCTTACAGATCCTCTTGT
>Ga0187779_10001942_pt1 | contig 12810 bp, 16 predicted proteins | sample 1015_Q2_SP10_10__FD_132435 | JGI IMG/M metagenome (GOLD analysis project Ga0187779, IMG submission 132435) | Tropical peat soil microbial communities from peatlands in Department of Meta, Colombia - 1015_Q2_SP10_10_MG | ecosystem: Environmental > Terrestrial > Soil > Wetlands > Peat | place... | reverse complement strand
GCATTTTCACACATGAAAATTTCTATGTGTGATTGATAGAGAGAGTACTTTGTAATTCTTTTATCATGAATTAGAGGGGCTTGTCAAATAGTATTTTCTTGGTTATAGAGCGTTCTTTGAGATCGACGAGAGGCACCCTTTCCCATTACCAATTGTTGTTTCAAATCTGGTGATTTCGACATAAACCCGCACCCTCATAACTATCCAGAAGAAGACGGCTTTGGATCGGAAACCGAGAATCTAATATAAGAGATGACTCTGTTGAGTCGTCGGTGAACTGCTCAGACCAGCACAGAAGAAAGGGACATGGGGTCCATATGAAAGTGCTAGTCATAAGTTCTGTTTCAACATATGTAAACACAAATTTTGACAATTGCATGTTATGAACTTTTTTTCGTGATTTTTTCTTTCATCTTTGAATCGAATTTCTCTTTCTTGATTATAAATCGCTCGTGCCTTCCCTTTGAGATGAGTTCTACGCCGTCGTGCGCCTCTACTTCGAATAATAACCTCCGGCCGTCGACCTCGATGAGTTTCACCTTTGCAGTTACTTCAAAACCCGGTGGAGTCGCAGCTATATGACTCACATCGATATGCGTGCCGACAGTCTGTTCACTCGGCCAGTCAAGGTGAGGATTTATCGCCTTAATGCACGCCCATTCAAGAAAACCCACCATGAACCCGGTTGCAAATACTTCCGGCATCTCCTGAAATTCTGTTGATTCGGGGTACAATGCCGGAACGGTTTTCGACTCCGGGATATGAAACGTAAATTCCGATTCGATTCCGGGCTTTAATGTGTCTTTCATAGTTCTCCTTTGTTACATGACAATATTGAGGCGTAGGGGCAAGCTCATTTTTCGCTGGATCTGATTGAAACTATATCACAATAGACTTGATGCATCAACAATGCGCTTCTTCTATGACAATGAACCAACCTTGTGTGATATCATAGACAAAAAGTAGTTTTGTATTCTGTGGTAAGACCCGGGGAAGGGCGAACAAATCTCAAAGCAGACACGCCGACGATGAAATCTCTTAAGCATGTTCTTGACAAATTTTACGATGACTTCGACTTTGACAACCGGCTGAAGCATGACCCCATCGAATTCCCCCACCGCTACAAGGACCGGAAGGACAGAGAGGTCTCGGCTTTTATAGCCTCCTGCCTCGCCTACGGGAGGGTCGATCTCTTTAAACCGGTGGTAGAGAGGATCCTAACGATTATGGGTAAAAGTCCCTATTCATTTCTCATGAATTTTGATGTGAAGCGGCAGGGAAGGCTCTTTGGGTTTAAATACCGTTTCAATGAGTCCAGGGACATCGTCTGCCTCCTCTTTATCACTCATAGACTTCTCGAAAGACACGCTTCATTCGAACGGGCATTCAAGGCGCATTATAACCGCGAAGATCAGAATACAGGAAAGGCGCTTGCCGGACTCGTCGGAGAGATGCTGTCTATCGACACGGCAGCCGTCTACGGGAAGAACGTCCACCCGCCCGGTCTGGCACAGTTTTTCCCTTCTCCGGCAGGAGGCAGCGCGTGCAAGAGGATGAGCCTCTTTCTTCGCTGGATGATACGGGACAGGGACATCGACTTTGGTATCTGGAAGGGTATACCGAAGAGTAAACTCGTGATCCCGCTTGACACGCATATCGCTAGGATCGGACGATGTCTCGGCCTCACCGGGAGGAAGTCCGCGGACTGGAGGGCTGCGGTCGAGATTACCGATTCCCTGAAGGCCTTCGATGCCGAGGACCCCCTGAAATATGACTTCGCCCTCTGCCATCACGGGATATCCGGCATGTGCCGGACGGGAGATGGGCGCCCCTGCGAAGGTTGCATTTTGTCCGCTTTTTGATAGAATTATAAAGAAACCTAAACTTTTCGCTTGACAAAACGAGAAAATGGGATTACGTTTATCTTGATTACGGTGCTTCGTGATTTCGTCCCTGACTCCGTCGGAGTTTGCAATACTTTTTTCTTGAGGAGGTATCGACATGAGTGATTATCAGTACGATAATCAGACGGTCAGCGGTTTCATCGTCTCCTCCATCTTCTGGGGTGTCGTCGGCATCCTCATAGGGCTCCTCATCTCCGTGCAGCTCTGGAGGCCCGAGCTGAACTTCCCGCCTTTCCTCACCTATGGGAGGCTGAGGGTCGTCCATACGAACGGGCTCGCCTTCGGACTGGGGGTCGGCGCGATATTCGGCATCTCCTATTACATCGTGATGCGTCTTACAAGAAGACCCCTTGTCTTCCCGAAGCTCGCGCGGTTTCAACTCTATCTCTTCAATGTGGCGATCGCGCTCGCGGCCCTGAGCCTCTTCGCGGGAATGAACCAGTCGAACGAATACGCGGAATTGGAATGGCCGCTCGACATCGGCGTCGTGATACTCTGGGTGATGTTCGCGGTGAATGTCTTCGCCTCGATAATCAAGCGGAAGGAAGAGCAGATGTACGTCTCGCTCTGGTACGTCATCGCCACCGTCATCGCCGTGGCGGTGCTCTATATCGTGAACAACCTCTCGATCCCTGCGGGGCTCTTCAAGTCCTACCATCTCTTCGCGGGAGTGAACAGCGCGAATGTCGAGTGGTGGTATGGCCACAACGCCGTCGGATTTGTCTTCACCACGCCGATCCTCGCGATGTTTTATTATTTTCTGCCGAAGGCGACGGGCATCCCGATATTCAGCCACAGGCTCTCGATTATCGCCTTCTGGTCGCTTGTCTTCGCATACCTCTGGACCGGCGCGCACCACCTCGTTTATACGCCTCTTCCGGACTGGATACAGACGCTCGCCATCGTCTTTACCGTATTTCTCATCGCCCCATCATGGGGGTCTGTGGTGAACGGCTATTATACAGTCGGCTCCGACTGGGAAAAGACGAGGACGAACTACCTTACGAAGTTCTTTCTCCTCGGGATCACCTTTTACGGTCTCCAGACCGTTCAAGGGCCCACTCAGGGGCTGAGGGTCGTCAGTCAGCTCATCCATTACACCGACTGGGTACCGGGACATGTGCATATGGGGACGATGGGGTGGGTCACGATGACCGTCGCTGCCTCGATCTACTACATCATACCGAAGATCTACAACACCGAGATATACAGTGTCAAGATAGCGAACATTCACTTCTGGCTCGTCCTGATCGGGCAGCTCATCTTCTCTATCACGATGTGGATTACCGGCATTCAGCAGGGGGTCTTATGGAAGGCGGTGAATCCGGACGGAAGCCTGAAGTATACCTTCATGGAGACTCTCGTGAGGAACTATCCATTCTGGAAACTACGGTCGGTAGCCGGCGTCATATTCACGGTCGGGATGCTCTTCTTCATCTACAATGTCTACATGACAATGCGCAGGGGCAAGTCCCTTGCCGCGGCGAAGGCATAGGGGGTGGACCATGGCAAGCGACTTCCATCATAAGCTCCATACAAGCCCGGTCCTCTTTGCGGTGCTCGCGACCGTGGCGATCCTCGTCGGAACGGTCGTCACGATGTTCGCGCCGATGCTCACTTCCCAGATGCATCCGAAGCTCGAAAACCTGAAACCCTATACGCCCATCCAGCTTGCAGGCCGGGACATTTACCAGCGTGAAGGGTGCAACAACTGTCATACCCAGACCGTACGTCCGTTGAAGACGGAGGTGATGCGATACGGCGATTACTCGAAGGCGGGCGAATTCGCTTACGACCATCCCTTTCTCTGGGGATCGAAGAGGACGGGACCCGATCTCGCGAGGATCGGCGGCAAGTATCCCGACGAATGGCACTACGGCCACTTCGAGAGCCCCCAGGCCTTCTTTGCCGAATCGAACATGCCAGCCTATGGATGGCTTAAGGACCGCAAAGTGGATCCGCGGGAAATCGAGTCTCATATGGCTGCCCTCGGATTTCCTTACACTCCCGAAGACATCAAGGCGCTCGAAGGAAAGACAGAGCTGGCAGCCCTCGTCGCCTACATGCAGGTGATCGGCATCGCAGTTGCCAAGCAGGCGGCCCCTCTGGCTGCGGAAGCCGCGGAGAAGAACCCCCTCGCCGGAGACCCGAAGGCGATAGCCGACGGGAAGGCGATTTTTGGCGCGAACTGCGCGGTCTGCCACGGCGCTGACGGCAAAGGCGGCATCGGGCCTAGCCTCGTCGACAATGTCTGGCTTTATCAGGAAGGCGACGTGAGCGACGGTGTCCTCTTCGGCATCATATCGCAGGGAACGCAACCCGGAGCGGAGATCGCGGGGAGAAAGGCAAAAGGCGGGATGCCGCCTTTCGGGTCCTCACTGGATAAGAACAAGATATGGTCCCTGATCGCCTATATCAGGTCTCTACAGGGAAAATAGGAGGGAGCGATGGCAGGACATGAGGAATTAGATGAACTCAAGGAGTTTCTCGTCGAGGAGGGCGTGGACGCGAAAAGGAAGATCCCCATCGGCTGGCTGATACTCTTCTGGGGGCTCATCCTCTGGGGTATCTATTATTTTGCCGCCTATTCTCCCTCGATCAGCGGATGGACACAGCAGAAGGCGTACGAGGAGTCTCTCAAGAAATAAGATAGGGCGGAGGTTATTCATGGATTTGTCAATCATCGCGACGATAGGCTTCACGACCGCGGCGGCAGTCGGGATTCTCGTCGTCTTTTTCAGTGCGCGGGGAAAACGATAGGGGGCGTTTGCGTCCCGGCCGCGTGACGGGACAACCAGAGCCTGGTCAAGAGGGAGGACGGTAGAAGATAGCATGAACTCGCTCGCAATCGCATATATCGTTTTCGGCGTAACTCTTGTCATACTCTTCGGCATCATCATCGGCTTTTATTATTCGAAGAAGAGAAAGAAGAAGGTGGAAGAACCGAAATACAAGATGCTCGATGATGATGAGTAAAGGGATACAGCCCTGGAGGCGCCTCATCGAGGTGCTCCAGGGGCTCGTAATCCTCGGCCTGCCTTTCCTGAAGATAGATGGCGAGAGCGCCCTGCGGTTCGATATTCCTACCCTGAGGCTCCATGTCCTCGGCGTCAGTATCTGGATGGAAGAGTTCTTCATCGTGCTTATCGCACTGATCTTCTTTACATTTCTCGTTATCCTGACAACGATCCTCTTCGGAAGGATATGGTGCGGATGGCTCTGCCCTCAGACCGTCATCGTCGATTTTACCCGCTTCCTCGACAGGGCGGACAAAAAAGGAGCGGCTCACAGAGCGCTGGCGTACGGAGCGATACTCGGCATCAGCATCATCATCGGAGCGAACCTCATCTGGTACTTCGTCTCTCCCTACGAGTTTATCGGCAGGCTTTTCTCTCAGGACCTCGGTCGGACCATCTCGGGCTTCTGGATCGTCCTCACCATGATTCTTTTTCTGAATTTCGCCTTCCTCCGGCACCATTTCTGCTCAACGGTCTGCCCCTACGCCCGGCTTCAGAGCGTGCTCTATGATTCAGGAACCCTTCTCATCGCCTTTGACCCGGGGAGGAAGGACGAATGCGTCAATTGCATGGCCTGCGTGAAGACCTGTCCAGTCGGAATCGATATCCGGCAAGGCATGAATGCGGCGTGTATCAACTGTGCTGAATGCCTGGATCAATGCACGAAGATTATGACACGAAAGGAGAGGAAATCCCTCATCGGGTATTTCTGGGGGTTTCCAGGGGAGACCGGAAGGATACTGAGAGGAAACGTTCTCCTGATCGGCTCTCTGACCGCGGTCGCCCTCGTCTCTTTACTCTACCTGTCTTCTTCCAGAAGAGCGCTGGATATGACCGTCCTTCCCAATTATGACTTCACTCCGAGGATGAATGAGAATGGCGGCACGCTGAATTCCTATCTCTTGTCCGTGGAAAACAGGGGAAGGCGCGATCTCGATCTCTCGATCCGGGTTTCTGCGGCAGGGAACGGCATGAAGATAACTCCCGAGAGGCTTGTTCTCAAGGCAGGGGATCATCGACGGATAACGACATATGTCTCGGACGCAAACCTCGGCAAGAATGCCGGGACAAAGGAGATCGAGATATCCCTTGTCCCGGTGGGAGATGATACAATGAAACTGTCCAGAAAAGCGAACTTCAGAATCCCGGGGCATAAGTGAAAGCTGCGATCATCATCGCGACCATCTTCGGTCTCGCTTCAGTCATTGGCGTGATCGTTGTCGGGATGAGGAGCTTCGAGGGGATTGTGGTCGAGAAGCCCTATGAAACGGGGCTTGCATGGGATTCGCTCGAAAAGGAGAAGGCGTCTCTGGGGTGGAAGGTCGAGGTGAGAACAAAAGGCTTCAGAACCGGCGACAATGATCTTCTCCTCCTGATATCCGATAGGGAAGGGAAGCCTCTTTCCGCTGCGGACGTATCGATTACGGTGAGCAGGCCTTCGACGAGCGCGTATGACAAGACTTACCGTGCAGATGAACAGCCCGGCGGGATATATAATGCAGACGTGCGATTGCCGCTCTTCGGACACTGGGAGATGAAGATCCGTGTCGCCTCCGGAGGGAAAAGAGCTGTTTTCGATGAAAAGATATTCGCGGAAAAGGGGCCGGGGTGAGAGGTGGAGATGATGAACCGATCCTATCAGAAAAGGATAGTGGTTTTGTTCGTTCTTCTGTTCAGCGCAGTGGCGACGGCGATCCCTCTTTTCTCCGCGATCAGGGAAGGTCAATCTCCGGACGATTGCGAAATCGACAGGGGTCGATGTTCAAGAACTGTGGGAGAGAAGACGGTCATCTTCGCTATAGACCCTACGCCGGTGAGGGCGATGGAAGAACTCACTTTTCTTGTAACCCTTCTCCCCGCTCCTTCCTCCTTGGACACAAGGAAGCATCAGGAGGCTGAAGGAATAACTCTCGATCTCGGGATGCCGGGAATGTATATGGGAAAGAACCGTGTTATTTTGAAAAGGACCGCCGAAGGGAAATACGCGGGACGGGGAGTAATACCGAGATGCCCGAGCGGCAGGAGTCTCTGGAGAGGGACCCTCGAGATACCGGATCTCGGCAGGGTTGAGTTTCTCTTTCATGTTACCCACTGATTCTCTCTATGTCCTGATTTTTGTCTCTGGTCTCCTGGGAGGGTTCGGCCATTGCATCGGCATGTGCGGTCCCGTTGTCGCCGCATACTCGTTACCCCTGGGAGGATCTGCCGCCCCGCAAGAGGGCATGACGGGAAGGCTAGGGGCCTTCATGCCCCATCTCCTCTACACCCTCGGGAGGGTCACGACATACAGCATTCTTGGGGGAATCATGGGATTAACAGGCTCCTTCTCCGGTGTCGTCAGATCTATCGAACGTATCCAGAATATCACCCTCGCTGCCGTTGGGGTGCTGATGGTCATGATGGGACTCGCTGCGGGCGGATGGCTGCCGTTCCCGACAAGGCTCGGGAGGGCGAACCTGTTCACCGGCAGCATTGCCGGAATCGTGCGGTTCATATCGGGCATAAAGACAGTCGGGGCATACTTTCCTATGGGCCTCGTGCTCGGTTTCCTTCCGTGCGGTCTCCTCTATACCGCCCTCATCGCGGCTGCAGGCGCAGGAGCAGAGGCGGGAAGCGGGGCAGGAGGCTTTCTTCGCGGCATGTCGCTGCTCTTTCTCTTCGGACTCGGAACTTCTCCCGCGCTCTTTCTGTTCGGACGGCTTGTCTCGGCGCGGGCGGAGCGGTTGAGAAATACCCTCTATAAAGGAGCTGCCATTATGCTGATTCTCGCGGGATCGCTCTTTGTTTACCGGGCCCTCCGATGAGACATCAGCTGGACCGGCGTGTAACGTTTCTGGACCTGGTGGAACGGAGTTAAGAGATGGCCACCTTGAAGTGTGACCATTGCCTTCTGACATTCTCGGAAGGGCAAGCAATTCATGATGAAGTGAAGGGTGTCCAAAGGGTCTTCTGCTGCAACGGCTGCCGGGGGATATACCGCCTGATCCATGATGAGGGTCTCGACGCGTTTTATGAGAGAAGGAACGGATGGACCCCTGGTCCTCCCGAGGAAGGGGATGTCTCGACGGATCTGTTCGAGGCCGCCCTCAGAACAGAAGGGAATAAAGCGGCGTTAGACCTGAATCTCACCGGTATCCGCTGCGCCTCCTGCATATGGCTCATCGAGCATTTTCTCATGAAGTGCGACGGGATTCTGTCTGTCATGGTTAATTATGCCACGCACAGGGCAAGAATAGCGTGGCTTACCGACAGGATCAGTCTTGCTACGATACTAAAAAAAATCGCATCCCTTGGATATGCGCCGCGGCCCTATTCCGGATCTGCGATCGAGGAAGCCTTGAAGGGAGAGAAGAGAGACCTGCTCATCAGGTTCGGTACCGCTTCCTTTTTGTCGATGCAACTCATGCTCTATACCACCGCACTTTATGCAGGGTATTTTGAAGGGATCGACCCTCTCTACCGGAAGATGTTCGAACTCATCTCATGGGCCTTCACCACTCCCGTGATCTTCTATTGCGGATATCCCTTTCTAAGAAACTCGGTGAAGGGCATAGGGAACCGCGCCTTTACTATGGACGCGCTCATCTTCATCGGCTCTTTCAGTGCCTATGCATACAGCGTCTTCGCGATCTTTACCGGAGGCGAGGTTTATTTCGACACCGCAGCCATGATCATCACCCTCATACTCCTCGGCAGATTTCTCGAGACAGGTGCAAAGGTGAAGGCGATCGGGGCGATATCGTCTCTTATCAGTCTCCAGCCGAAAGAGGCGAGAATCATGAGACAGTCGGATTCGGGCGAACCCTTTTCAGAGAGTGTCCCCGTGTCGACCCTTAAGGTGGGAGACAGGATTGAGGTTATCGCCGGTGAAAGAATCCCGGTCGATTGCGTCGTACTAGGCGGCCACTCAGAAGCGGATGAATCGATGCTGACGGGCGAGTCCGTGCCTGTGAGGAAGACAGAGAGTTCCGCCGTATTCGGAGGGACGATGAACCTCACGGGGAGTCTCGTTCTCGAGGTGAAAAAGGTCGGAAGCGACACGCTGCTCAGCGGGATCATCCGGGCCGTGGAGGACGCACAGGCTCGGAAGGCCCCGATCCAGAAGCTGGCTGACATCGTCGCTGGCTGGTTTGTACCGGCCATTTTTCTTGTCGCCGGAATGACCTTTGGTTTCTGGTTTCTCAGGACCCATCTCCTTTCGGTCTCTCTCGTCTACGCCGTATCGGTTCTCGTCATAGCCTGTCCCTGTGCGCTCGGTCTCGCCACACCCCTCGCGATCCTCATCTCTACGACGATCCTGTCGTCCCGGGGCGTACTTGTCAAGGGGGGCGATTCCATCGAGACCGTTGCGCGGACGAATTTTGTCTCCTTTGACAAGACCGGCACATTGACTGCCGGGATTCCTTCCTTAATGAACCTGGCCACCTATGGAATAAGCAGAGGGGAACTTCATATCTTGGCGGCATCCCTCGAGAGGGGCTCGGTCCATCCGATTGCACACGCCCTCCGTAAGGGGATGAGGGATGAAGATCTCTATCGTATCGAGTCATCCACGACGCACCCGGGAAAAGGCATCGAGGGACTGATGAACGGAAGACGTCTGCTGGCTGGGAACCCCTCTTTCCTGCAATCGTCAGGCGTGGTTATGAGCGATACACAGATGGAAGACTTCGCAGCCCTTTCATCAGGTGGCGACACGATAACGGGATTTGCTGAGGGAGCGGTTCTCAGGGGGTGGCTCGTACTCTCGAATGACCTGAGGCCTGAGGTGCCAGAGGTCGTTGAAAGACTGAGACAGCTCGGATGCGGTGTCGGTCTCCTCACCGGCGACCGCAATGCTGTTGCCGAGGAGATCGGCAGGAAAGCGGGGATCTCCATCATGGATGCCGAGGCGACGCCTGTTCAGAAGGCGGACAAAGTCAGACTGTTGCGGGAAGCGGGCCAGAGGGTGCTCATGGTCGGGGACGGCATCAACGACGCACCGGCTCTCGTCGAGGCCGACGCGGGGGTTGCGATCGGCAGCGCAACGGATATCGCCATGGAGAGCGCTGATGTCGTATTGCTGCGAAACGACTTGAGGTCGGTCATAACGTTACTTGCTGTTTCGAAGAGGACGTTCTCCCTCATAAGGCAGAACCTGTTCTGGGCGTTTTCCTACAATCTCGTCGCCGTCCCGCTGGCGGTCTCGGGCAAGATACATCCCATAATATCGGCAGCCTGCATGGCGATAAGTTCGCTCATCGTTGTCGGCAACTCCCTCAGGCTGTATAAGACGAAGTGATGCCCCGGGATGGGCTGGGTGGATTATGTCCGTAGTTCTCCTATGAAAAAGTTCACGGAAATATTAGAATAGGGATATGGCTCCGGAGGTGGAAAGGGTATGAAAGCGTCCAAGAGAGCCGACGTCCATGCCGACAGTACGGAAGCGATCGTCGAGGAGATTCGGGAGATCATCGAGAGTGCCGGCAGCGTTGTAATCAGCGGCGAGGTGGGGGTCGGAAAGATCATCCATACGATCGAGGCCCTTCGGGACGCAGACAACATCTATTATGTCGGAAACCCCGTCGACTTTGCGGGCAAGCCGAGGCCAAAGGGGTATGATAAATATATCGCCTATATCAAGTCTCTGAAGCGGGGCATGCACATCATCGCCGACGAGAAAGAGCTGCTCGCCTTTGATTTTCAGTCTGTCTCGGGAACCGGAGCGATCCTCCTCATAGATGAGATATACGGGAGGAGCCCGGAGCAGTATGCAAGGATATTGGGCATCCTCGATAAGAGTGATATGAAGGTGGTCCTCATCGCAGGGTGTCTGAAGAATGTCGGCAGGATCATCAAGAATTTTGAAGTGATTCTCATGCTCACAAACGACGGGACCCTGCTCGTCGACAAGGAATTCATTCTGAAGATGTCTGCGATCCTCCGTTCGGATTCCCCCGAAGGACAGGCGGGGCTGTTCCAGAGCTGAGCCCGAAGGAGAAAATATCCGGCCCGTCTATCTCTGCGGTATCGGGGCGGGAGGCACGGGTTCCTGTATATTCGCTTTCAGGGTCAGGGTGACCTTCGGTTTTTGGGGGTCGTTGCTCAGGACACCGGCCGTCTTTACGAGAATCCCGCTTCTTCCAGCCGTGTCGACTTTTACCGTTATCCTGCCCTTCTCGCCCGGTTTCAGGTGGTTTGAACTAACCACCGCGGCCGTACACCCTCAGGACGGGAGCACCCTGCTTATGATGAGGTCCTCTGTGCCCGTATTCTCAAATTCGAAGGTATGCTCCAGTTGCAGACCCTGCTGCACCTCCCCGAAGTCGTGACTCGGGTCCTCAAATTGAATGGACGGTTCGGCGTAGGCCAGCGCGGGCAAGACGAGGATCAAAGCGAGGATCATGATTTTCATGAACCATTATAGCACAAGTTAGAGGTTCCAATGCCGGAGAGGATGACAAGGAATATTGACGGTCCCCGGGCCACCGGCAGCAACGCCCTGAAGATTCATTTGGTGACCTTATGGAACGGGGGCGTCATCCATCTCTCTGGCAACGATGTATCGCCTGGCTGAAATAATCGCCTTGATTTCTGGTATCATGTAAATGGAGGAGATTTTTATCTGGGGAGAGAATGAAGAACCTTTTACTCTTGTTTCTTGCCGCGGTGGTTCTTACCGCATGCAGCGCCTATCTGACCCGTGTAGACTTTGATGACAGTCTGAACGCATATAATCAGGCACTGCGCTGGCACGAATGGGACAAGGCGAGTTCCTATGCTGCGGACGCAATTCACGAAGAGTTCAGGGCGAGGGCGGCGGCGGCAAGGGATGTGAGGGTGACCGATTTCCGCATTGTCGGTGAGAATTATAACGCGGAAAAGCGGCAGGCTACTGCAGAGGTTGAGATCGACTACTACAGCGTTTTTTCTTACACGATGAAGACGTTGCGAGATACCCAGAGATGGATGTACGTTGACGAGAAGGGAATAAGAGGATGGAGACTCGAGAGCCTCCCTCCGGAATTCAGATAACCGTGTGACTTCGCGGTTAATAGGATCAGTCTTTCCCCGGCATCTCCTCTGACACTCGTCCTTCCCTCATTCCTGCGCAAATGTCTGCGATTAACGGTGAACTTCCAGCGAGTCTTCAAGACTTGAAGAAAAGGAATGTCTCTTGGGCAGGGGCAGCGGATTAACCTGTCGGAAGCACAGGAAAAGGGGGTGGTTTCCCATCCCCCTTTTCCGTGCGTCGTGAAGATTACTTCTTGTGGCAGCTGAAACAGAGGTTACTGTTCGTGTCCTCGACCCAGAGGAACTTCAGACCGGTGTTTTTCGTGTTATGAACGTCGTGACACGAAGAACATTCCATCTTGTTGTTCCAGAGAAGGTCGTTAATCGTGAGGCCGTAAGGGTTGTTGCCAAGGAGCGTGGAAGTCACATCCTTGATCTCGTCGTCCATCAATGAAACCGCGACGTAATCGAACCCTATCGGGTGGTGGTTCTGGAGATTGCCACCCACACCGATGCCAAACCTGCCATTGAGAGTTGCGGTGATCATCACATTGCCGGTGTGCTGAGAAGATGCGGCGCCGTTCTCAAAATGGCCGTAGCTGCTGACCGCCGTGGATGCGTCATGGCAGCTCAGGCAGAGCTTAGAAATGCTGCCCGGCTGTCCCAAGCCGGCCTGCACAGCGTTCAGCTGGTGCTGGATACTGTTCGGGATGGTGCCGTCATACGTGTTGGAGTATGGGGTGTAGCTCGCGATCGTGGAGAGATCGTGGTTCCAGAGTGGGTAGTAGTCTACTCCGGCAGCCTGTGCTTCTGCGGTCGTTATGGTATGATGCGGGGCGTGGCAGTAAATGCAGATTCTGTCGAGTGTCGGATCTGCCTGTACGCCTGCATTATAG
>Ga0187779_10001941_pt1 | contig 12810 bp, 15 predicted proteins | sample 1015_Q2_SP10_10__FD_132435 | JGI IMG/M metagenome (GOLD analysis project Ga0187779, IMG submission 132435) | Tropical peat soil microbial communities from peatlands in Department of Meta, Colombia - 1015_Q2_SP10_10_MG | ecosystem: Environmental > Terrestrial > Soil > Wetlands > Peat | place... | reverse complement strand
GTCCGCGCCATCGAGGAGCCCCTCAAGCCGACCGGCGGCCTGACGATCCTGCGCGGTTCGCTGGCGCCCGACGGCTGCGTGGTCAAGCTGGCCGGCCACGAGCGCCGCCACCACCGCGGCCCCGCCCGGGTGTTCGACTCGGAGACGGCCTGCTACGAGGCCGTGCGGGCCCAGGCCATCAAGCCCGGCGACGTCGTCGTCATCCGCTACGAGGGTCCCGTCGGCGGGCCAGGCATGCAGGAGATGCTGAGCGTGACGGCCGCCCTCGTGGGCGAGGGTCTCGGCGAGTCCGTGGCGCTGCTCACCGACGGCCGCTTCAGCGGCGGCACGCACGGCCTCATGATCGGCCACGTCGCCCCGGAGGCGGCGCTGGGCGGGCCGATCGCGCTCGTCCGCGAAGGCGACCCGATCGTCATCGACGTCGACGGCAAGCGCCTGGACCTTGACATCCCGCCGGACGAGCTGGCGCGCCGCGGACGCGAGTGGCAGCCACCGGCGCCGCGCTACCGCAGCGGCGTGTTCGCCAAGTACGCCGCGCTGGTCAGCTCGGCTAGCGAGGGCGCGGTCACCCAGGTCCCGGCCGGGTCGCGCGACGCGGCCCGCCCGACCTGAGCCGGCCACCGACGGCGGGCCGGCCGTGGCAGGTCACGTCCGTCTGAGCTTCAAGACGTCGCCGCAGCACGTCGACTGGGCGACCCTGCGCGACACCTGGGCCCTGGCCGGCCAGCTGGCCGTCTTCGAGGGCGTGTGGATGAACGACCACCTGACTGACATGGCCGAGCCCGCCGGACCGAGCCTGGAAGCCCTGACGCTCGCCGCTACGCTGGCCCACCTGGTACCCGGCAGGTGGATCGGCCACGCGGTCCTCTCCAATACGTTCCGCCACCCGGCGGTCCTGGCCAAGGCGGCCACAGTCATGGATCACGCCACGGGCGGCCGCTTCATCCTGGGCCTGGGTGCCGGCTGGCACGAGGGTGAGCACGCCGCGTTCGGCCTGCCCCTGCCGCCGATCGGCGAGCGAATCGACCGCCTGGAGAGCGCCGTGGCGGTCATCCAGGCGTTGTTCTCGGCCGCGGCGGGGATGCCGCCGGGCGTGACGCGGCCCGATCCGCACTACCCGTTGAGCGGCGCGATCGCCCTGCCGGCACCCCTGACGCCGGGCGGTCCACCGGTCTACCTGGGCGGTCAGCGCCACCGGGGCATCGCGCTTGCGGCACGGGCGGCAGCCGGCTGGCTGCAGCCTGGCACGGACGCGGGCGATGCCGCGTACTTCGCGGCTCGGCGAGCGGAGGTGCTGCGGGCGATGGAGGCGATCGGGCGCGACCCGGCCGGTTTCGCCTTCGTCGGTCAGGTTCACGTCGGCCCTTCGGCGGCAGACGGCCGCGTGGCCCTTGCACAGGCGCGCCGGATCGCAGCCGCGGGCGCCACGGAGGTCATCCTGGGCATCGCCGCCGCGGGCGGGCCGGAGGCCCTGCGACGGCTCGCGCGGGACGTGGCCGAGCCGCTGCGCACCGAGCTGGCATGAGCGGCCTCTCGACCGCCGCCTACCACCTGATCCGCGCCGCTCGTCGGGCCGTCCTCGCCACGATCACCCGCGACGGGCGGGCGCGCCTCGTGCCGATCTGCTTCTGGATGCCCGACTGGATCCCCGACCCGGACGGCGCAAGCAGGCCGCTGCTCGTCTACTCCGCCCTCGACGAGAAGGCGAAGTCGGTGGCCGACCCGCTCCAGCTCGGCCGGGTCCGCGACCTGCTGGCCCGCCCGGCCGTGTCGCTCCTGATCGATCGCTGGGACGAGGACTGGCGCCGCCTGGCGTGGGTCCGCCTCGACGGTTCGGCGCGCATCCTGGGCCCAGCCCGGCCTGGCGCCGCCGACGCCGCCGAATGCGAGCTGGCCGTCGCGGGCCTGCGGGCGCGCTACCCCCAGTACCGGACGCACGATCTCGCCGCCCGGCCGCTCATCCGAGTGGTCGTGGAGCAGGCGACGGAATGGTCGGCCACCTGACGCCGGCGGCGGCCGGCACGGGCGACGAGGCGATCACGAGCCTCGTCGGCCACCTCCGGGCGCTGCTCCGCCTGCGCACCGTCAACCCGCCCGGCGACGAGATCGTGGCCGCCAGCTACCTGGCCGGCGTCCTTGCCGGGGCCGGCATCGCAACCCGGGTCCTGGAGCCGTTCCCCGGGCGCGGCGACGTCGTCGCCCGGCTGCGCGGCGATGGCTCGGGCGGGGGCCCGCTCCTCCTGCTGGGCCACCTCGATGTCGTGCCCGCCGATGCCGCACGGTGGACCCACGACCCGTTCGGCGGCGACCTCGACGACGGGTACCTCTACGGCCGCGGCGCCGTGGACATGAAGAGCATGGTCGCGATGTCGCTGCAGGTCATGCTGGACCTCGCCGCCGCCGCGACTGCCGCAGGCCGCGACCCCGCTCGGGACGCGATCCCCGGTCTGCGGCGCGACGTCATCTTCGCCGCCACGGCCGATGAGGAGACAGGCGGCCTCCTGGGTGCCGGCTGGCTGGTCGACCACGAGCCGGACCTGCTCCGCGCCGAGGCGTGCCTCACGGAGGCGGGCGGGGTCAGCGTCCAGGTCGGATCGGTGCGCCTATACCCGATCCAGGTGGCCGAGAAGGGCTACCACCGGATGCGGATCACGGTGCGCGGTGCGGCCGGCCACGCGGCCATGCCCCGGACGGACAGTGCCGCTGTCCGGGCCGCACGCCTCGTCGACCAGCTGGCGGTGCCCACACCGCAGCGCATCACGCCGCTCATGCGGCGGGCCCTCGAGCAGGTCGCCACGGCCATCCCTTCCGCGGCCGCCGCCGTGCGCCGGATCGGCGCCGCGACCGACACCGCGACCGGCCTGGCCGCCATCGACGAGCTGTGCCGCGAGCCCGAACGCCGTGCCCTGAAGGCGCTTCTGCGCGACACGATCAGCCCCACGATCATCCACGCCGGGCTCAAGGAGAACGTCCTGCCCGGCACCGCCGAGGTGGTGGTCGACTGTCGCCAGCTGCCGGGCACCACGGCGGCCCAGACAGAGGCGCTCGTGGCCGCTCAGGTCGACCCAGACCTGTGGCGCGACTGCTCGACGGAGGTGCTGAGCCACGGCGAACCGGTCGAGCAACCGCTCGACCATCCGCTGCTGGCCCTCCTCGGGGAGGTACTGCGCGCCCACGACTCCGCCGCGGTGCCGCTGCCCCTCCTTGCGCCGTTCGCCACGGACGCCAAGCACACGGTCCGCCTGGGCATCCCCACCTACGGCTTCTCGCCGCTCCGCCTGGACCCGGACGAGCCGTTCCTGGAGCGCTTCCACGGCGACGATGAGCGGGTCGCCGTCGAGGCCCTGCGCTGGGGCTACCCCGTCCTGGCCGAGGTCGTGCGCCGCTACTGCGGCTGACGCCTCGGCCCGACCATCCAGGCGACTCGCGCCCCCTGCGAGCGATGGCGTTCGGGTGTACGGTGCGGGGGTGTCGGCAGAGGTGACCCAGCCCACCCGATCGGCCGCGCGACGCGGTAGCCTGCTCCTGTCGCCGCTCGGGTTGACGTTGCTCGGTGTCGCCCAGCTCGCCGACTTCCTGACCTTCAAGATGATGCTGGCGGCACACGGCGCGGCCGCCGAGTCGAACCCCCTGGCCGTGTCGCTCCAGGCGGACGGCCTCTTCTACGCCCTGGTCGCGAAACTCACCGTCTGGGCGCTCGTTGCGGCGATCGTGGCGGTCCTGGTCAGGGAACGACCACGACTGGCCTGGGCGGTCCTTGCCTTCGGCATCCTCGTGGGCGTCGTCGGGGCGCTGAGCAACCTGGCCACGATCTGACAGCCATGCCCTGAAGCGGCGTGGCTTCAGCCGACCGGCGGCGCCTTGATCAGCCGGCCGCGCGGCGTCATGGCCCGGTCGGCCAGGATCGCCACGGCCACCGCCACCAGGGCCCGGTCGTCCACGGGGAGCGGCCGCACCACGGCGAGGAATTGGTCCGCCCGCGACCGGTCGATGGCGGCCACGAGCGCGGCTCCCTTGCCCGTCAGGCGGAGGACTCGTTGGCGTCGGTCGGCCACCTCCTCCACGGCCCCGGCCAGGCCGCGGGCCCGCAGGGAGCTCACGACCCGGCTCGCCGCGGATGGCGAGCGGCCGAGCACCTCGGCCAGGTCGCCCACGGTCAGCGACGAGCTGCCGGCGATGGCGTACAGGGCCGCCAGCTGGGTGAAGCCGAGGCCGAGCGTACCCAGCTGGCCGGCGAAGCCGATGACCAGGTCGCGCCACAGCGCCTTGCCCATGGCGATGGCATCGGACAGCTGGCGCGGGTTCTGCGGCGGCGGGGTGTCGCCCACACGGCGAGCCTAGCGCCCGTGCCGGATCTGTGCAAGCTTGCATACGATATGCGGGGTGGCAGGCGCCGGCCTGCTACAACTGCCGCGATGTACGCGCCCGTGGTCCGCACGTGAGCAGCGTCGCCTTCGTCTACCCCGGGCAGGGCTCGCAGAGCGTGGGCATGGCGCATCGCGTGGCCGATGCCTTCCCATCCGCGACCCAGGCCTTCGCGACGGCTGAGGCCACCCTGGCCGAGCCCCTCACGGCCCTTGCCTGGGACGGTCCCGCCGAGGAGCTCGACCTGACGGTCAACGCTCAACCAGCCCTCCTCGCTGCGTCGGTTGCCTTCCTGCGGGCCCTGCAAGAGGCCCGCGCGGCGGCCGGCGTGCCGCCGCTCGCGCCGGCCTTCCATGCCGGCCACTCCATGGGCCAGTACTCGGCGCTCGTGGCCGCGGGTGTCATCGACCTCCCGGCGGGGCTGCGCCTCGTGCGCGAACGCGGGCGGCAGATGCAGGACGCCGGCGGTGACGGGGCGATGGCGGCCGTCATCGGCCTCGACGACGCGCACCTGCCCGCGCTCGTGGCGGCCGGGCAGGCCCACGGGGTCTTCGGCGTGGCCAACCGCAACTCGCCCGGCCAGGTGGTCGTGAGCGGCCAACGCCGCGCGGTCGAGGCGGCCGTCGAGGCGGCGCGCGCCCTCGGCGCGCGGCGGGCGATCATGCTGCCCGTCAGCGTCGCGGCCCATAGCCCGCTCATGGCGCCGGCCGCCGCCGCGATGCGGCTGGCCTTGGCCCCGGTCCCCTTCGCCGACCCGCGTGCGCCGCTGCTGGCCAATGCCGACGGTCACGCCCTGACCAGTGGCGAGGCCTGCCGCGCCGAGCTGGTGGAGCACCTCACGACCGGCGTGGACTGGGTGGCCGCCATCCAGACGATGTCGGCGGCCGGCGTCACCACCTTCCTCGAGGTCGGCCCCGGCAAGGTCCTGACCGGCCTCATCCGCCGCATCGTGCCGCATGCCACGGCCATCGCCCTGGACGATCCCGCCGCGCCCCAGGGGCTCGCCCCCGAGGCCCTCACGCCTGACCCGACCAGCCCAGCCATCGCCCAGCCGAGCACCTAGGAGACCAGCCCGCCCATGCGTCGACCCGACTTCTCCCGCCGCGTGGCCGTCACCGGCCTCGGCATCATCAGCCCCGTCGGTCAGGACATCGCCACGGCCTGGACCAACCTCGTCGAGGGCCACAGCGGTCTGCGCCGCATCACCTACTGGGATCCCTCGAAGCTGGAGTGCCAGGCCGCCGGTGAGGTCCACGACTTCGACGCCAATGCGTGGATGGACTTCAAGGCCGTGCGGCGCACGGACAAGAACGTCGTGTTCGGCGTCGCCGCAGCCAAGCAGGCGGTAGCCGACTCCGGGCTGGGGATCCCGGCCATGAGCGAGGACGTCGGGGTGGTGTTCGGTTCCGGGGTCGGCGGCCCGGGCCTCATGATGGAGGCCATCCAGACGTGGGAGAACAAGGGCCCGCGCCTGGTCAGTCCCTTCTTCATCGCCAACATGCTGCCCGACACGGCCTCGGGCCAGATCGCCATCGAGACGGGCGCCCGGGGCGCCAACATGTGCGTCGTGACAGCCTGCTCGACCGGCACGCACAACATCGGCGAGGCGGCGGAAGGCATCCGCCGGGGCGACTTCGTGGCCGCCATCTGCGGCTCGACCGAGACGCCGCTGTTCGAGGTCGGTTACATCGGCTTCTCCAACATGCGCGGCATGGGCACGCCGCGCGAGGGCGAGCCGCTGGAGACCATCTCGCGGCCGTTCGACCGTACGCGCGACGGGTTCGTGCTCGGCGAGGGCGCCGGAGCCATGGTGGTCGAGGACCTCGAACACGCCCGGGCGCGTGGGGCGCGCATCTATGCCGAAGTGGTGGGCTTCGGCTCGGCGGCCGATGCGTGGGACCTCATCCAGCCGGTGGAGAAGGGCGACGGGACGCGGCGAGCCATCGAGATGGCCCTGGCGCGCCATGGCGTGCCCCGCGACGAGGTCGATCTCATCAACCCGCACGGGACCTCCACGCCGCTCGGTGACCTGCGCGAGGCGCAGGCCTTCTGGGCCGTCTTCGGCGAGCGCACCCCGGAGATCGCCATCAGCGGCACGAAATCGATGACCGGCCACCTCATGGGGGCCGCCGGGGCGGTCGAAGGCATCTTCACCGTGCTCTCCGTCTACCACCAGTGCGCGCCGGCCACCCTGAACTACCGCGACCCGGATCCGGAGATCAACCTCAACGTCGTGCACGGGTCATCGCGGTCCATGTCCATCCGCTACGCGGTCAGCGACAACGTGGGCCTGGGTGGCCACAATGGCGCGGTGATCTTCAAGCGCTACGACGGGGACTGACGGATGGCTGACGCGGGCGCGCCCGTGACCGTGGCCTATTTCTACCGCGTACGGTGGGGCGCCCAGGAGGAGTTCCTGGAGCTGTTCGAGCGCAACCACTGGCCCCTGCTGCGCGAGCAGCTGGCGGCAGGGCGCTTCCTGGACGTACAGGCCTGCGTGCCGCGGTTCCACGGCGACGGCCGGGCCGACTGGACGTTCATGGTGACCATCACCTACCGCGACTGGGCGGCCATGGAGGCTCACAGCGAGGCGGCCATCGCCGCCCGCCTCTTCCCCGACCAGGCACGCTACCGCGCCGAGGAGCGCCATCGCTTCGAGCTGCTGGAGGCCCATTGGGACGTGCCCCTGGAACCACGGGCGCTGCCGCGCTGAAACCCGATCCCGTCCTGGGTTTCTACGGGCCGGGGAGCTGCATGTGGCGCATCAACCGTGAGGCGGTGCTGCTCGGTGCTGGCCCCACGGCCCTCTTGCTGCAGCTGGCGCACCCCCTCGTGGCCGAGGGCGTGGCGGCCCACAGCGGCTTCGAGGCCGATCCGGCCGGCCGACTGCGCCGCACGCTGCGCACGACGCTGGCCCTGGTCTTCGGCGACGGCCCGGCGGCCGAAGCGGCCGTGCGCCGCCTGAACGGGGTGCACGCCACGGTGCGCGGCAAGTCGGCCGATCCGGACGCTCGCGCGCTGGCGGAGCGCTACCGCGCCCTGGATCCGGCGCTCCTCCTGTGGGTGCAGGCGACGCTCATCTGGACGAGCGTGCAGGCCTATGAGCGATGGGTCGAGCCCCTCACCACGGAGGATCGTGAGGCGTTCTGGGGCGAGGCGCGGCTAGTCGGGGCGCGGCTCGGCATCCCGCCGGCCGACAGTCCGGCCGACTGGCCCGCGTTCGAAGCGTACATGCGCCGGATGCTGGGTCCCGCGGGGCCCATCCGCGTGACGGCGACCGGGCGGCGGCTGGGCCACGTCGTGGTGCGCTCCCCCCTGCCCTTCCTGCCCGGACCCGTGGCGGCCCTCATGACGCTGCCGGCGGTGGCGCTGCTGCCCGCATCGGTCCGCGACGGCTATGGGCTGACCTGGGGGCCCGGCCGGGCGCGGGTGGCCCGCGCCCTGGACCGGGCGGTCCGCCTGTGGGTCCACGTCGTGCCGCCGGCGTGGCGGGCGATGCCGCAGGCCCGGGCGGCCGACGGCCGGGCCGCTCGCGGGGGTCGCGGCGCGCGGTACGATCGGGTCGCCCATCCCAGAAGTGAGGCCGGCCGTGCCTGAGCAGGATCTCGCCCGTCGCGCCGTGGTCACCGGCCTGGGCGCCATCACGCCCATCGGCAACGACCACCCCACCTTCTGGCGCAACCTCGTGGCCGGCGTCAACGGCGGCGGGTTGATCACCAGCTTCGATGCCAGCCGCTACGAGGTGCGCATCGCCGCCGAGGTCAAGGACTTCGACCCGACGACGGTCATGGACCGCAAGATGGCCCGCCGCATGAGCCGCTTCATCCACCTGGCCATGGCGGCCGGGAAGGAAGCGGTCGCCGACAGCGGCCTGGACTTCGCGACCTGGTCCCCGGAGCAGCGCGACCGCGTGGCCGTCGCCTTCAACACCGGCGGCGGCGGCCTGGAGCAGATCGTGGACGGGACGCACACGGTCGAGCAGCGCGGGCCCCAGTTCGTCAGCCCGTTCGCCATCCCCGCCCTCTCCGGCTCCATGGCCGCCTGCCAGCTGTCCATGGAGTACGGCCTCACGGGCCCCGTCATCACCCAGGTGGCGGCCTGTGCCAGCTCCGTCATCGCCTTCCTGGACGGCCTGCGGATGATCCAGCGCGGCGAGGTCGACGTCGTGCTCGCCGGTGGTTCGGAGGCCCCCCTGCTGCCGATCGGCTTCGCCGCCCTGGGCAACATGGGCGCCCTGTCCAAGCGCAACGACGATCCGACCCACGCGTCGCGCCCCTTCGATCGCGATCGCGACGGCTTCCTCTTTGGCGAGGGGGCCGGTGCGGTCGTGCTCGAGACCGCGGCCCACGCCCTGGCGCGCGGCGCGACCATCCAGGCCGAGCTCATCGGGGCGGCCCTCACCGCCGATGCCTTCCACATCAGCGCCCCCGAGCCGACCGGGCGGGGCGCGGCCCGGGCCATGATCGCGGCCATGCGCGACGCCGGCGTGGCCCCCGACGAGGTCGACTACATCGTCGCCCACGGCACCTCCACGCCGCTCAACGACGTGACCGAGACGCGGGCCATCAAGGCCGCCTTCGGGGCGCACGCCTACGGGCGCCCCATCAGCTCGCCCAAGTCGATGGTCGGGCACCTGCTCGGCGCGGCGGGTGTCATCAGCGCCCTCACCGCGCTGGGCGCCATCCGGGAAGGCGTCATCGCCCCGACGGCCAACCTGGAGCACCCCGACCTGCCGGAGTGCGACCTGGATTACGTGCCCCTGGTGGCCCGTCACCAGCGGGTCGACACGGCCATGATCAACGGCTTCGGCTTCGGCGGCCAGAACGCGGTGGCCATCTTCCGGCGCTTCCGGCCCTGACCGCTCGCCCCATGGGCCGCGGCTAGACTCCGCCGATGCAGGTCGTCCGCACGATCACTCGGGCCCGGGCCGCCGTGGCCGACCTGCGCCGCGAGGCCGGCGGTCCGGTCGGCCTGGTGCCGACGATGGGGGCCCTGCACGCCGGTCACCGCGCCCTCCTGGACGCCGCCCGGGCCGAGTGCTCGACGGTCGTCATGAGCCTCTTCGTCAACCCGGCCCAGTTCGGCGAGAGGGCCGATCTGGCGGCCTATCCGCGTGATGAGCCACGGGATCTCGCCGCGGCCCAGGCGGCCGGCGTGGACCTCGTCTTCGCCCCCGACGCCGACGAGCTCTACCCACCCGGGTTCCAGACGTGGATCGAAGCCGAGCGCCTGGGGTCGATCCTGGAAGGCGCCCACCGCCCGGGCCACTTCCGCGGCGTGGCCACCATCGTCGTCAAGCTGCTCCACATCGTGGCCCCCGACCTGGCCTACTTCGGCCAGAAGGACGCCCAGCAGGTCGCCGTCATCCGGACCGTGCTGCGGGACCTGGACCTGCCCGTGCGCCTGCGCGTCGTGCCGACCGTTCGCGATGCGGATGGCCTCGCCCTCTCCTCCCGGAACGCCCGCCTGTCGCCGGCCGAACGGACGCAGGCGGCCGCCCTCCCGCGCGCCCTGGCGACCGGTGATCGCGCCGCCGCCCTGGCCATCCTGCGGGATGCCGGCCTTCAGCCCGACTACGTCGAGGTCGCCGACCTGGAGCCCCGCGTCCTCGCGGCGGCGGTGCGGGTGGGTTCGACACGGCTCATCGATAATGTGCCCCTCGATCCGCCGCCACCGGAGGACCAGCCGCGATGACGACCACCGCCCGGCCCCGCGCGGACGCCTCGGCCATGAGCGCCGCCCGCGCCATGCACCTGCAGCTGACCGCCTTCAGCGAGCTGAAGGCGCGGCGCGAGCCGATCGTCATGGTCACCGCCTACGACGCGCCGAGCGCCCGTCTGGCCGACGAGGCCGGGGTGGACATCATCCTCGTCGGCGACTCGGCGGCCAACAACATGCTCGGGTACGACGGCACGACGCCGGTGACGATGGACGAGATGGTGATGCTCACCCGTGCGGCCCGCCGGGGCACGAAGCATGCCTTCCTCCTCGGGGACCTGCCGTTCGGTTCGTACCAGGTCTCCGACCAGCAGGCCATCGAGAACGGCATCCGGCTGGTCAAGGAGGCCGGCGCCGATGGGGTCAAGCTGGAGGGCGCCGGCCCGTCGGTCGACCGGGCGCGGGCCCTGGCCCAGGCCGGCATCCCCGTGATGGGCCACCTGGGCCTGACCCCCCAGAGCGTGACGATGCTGGGCGGTTTCAAGGCGCAGGGCCGGACCGCGGCGAAGGCCATGCGCATCCTGGAGGACGCCGTGGCCCTCCAGGAGGCGGGCTGTTTCGCGATCGTCCTGGAGGCGGTCTCGGCGCCGGCCGCGGAACGCATCAGCCGGCTCCTCCATGTCCCCACCATCGGCATCGGCTCGGGGGCCGGCTGCGACGGCCAGGTCCTCGTGTGGCACGACCTCGTCGGCCTCAGCCAGGGCCAGGCGCCGCGGTTCGTCAAGGCCTACGCCGACCTGGCAGGGGCCACCCGGGCCGCGCTGGAGGCCTACGCCGCCGACGTGCGCGGCCGGGCTTTCCCCGAGGAACGCCATACATACGGCTTGCCCGACGAGGAGCTGGCCGCCTTCGAGGCAGCCCTGGCGGCCCGCCGGAGCGGACCGCCTAGGTAAGGGGCCGGGGCGGGATCGGCCGCCCCTCGTACGCCTCCAGGGCCCGCACCATCTCCGGATCCAGGCGCGTCGCCCGGCCTGCCGCGTAGTCGTAGGCCACCTGGATCGTCTCGCCGTCGGCGAGCAGGCGCCCGCCGCCGCGCGGTGAGTCCTCCGCCGCGATCAGGCGGTACTCGAGCGAGAACGAGGAGCGGCTGACCCACGCGGCGCGACAGGCCACCACGACCGTCTCGCCGAAGAAGGTCGGTGCGCGGTACTCCACGCGAGCGTGGGCCATGATGAGCGACCGGTCCGTCTCGGCGAGCGTCTCGAAGACGCGGCCCGTCACGGCCCGGTAGTAGCCCGCCCTGGCCAGCTCGAAGTAGGTCAGGTACACGGCGTTGTTGACGTGGCCCATCGCGTCCGTGTCGCTGAAGCGCACCTCGATGGGGTGCTGGTAGCGGAAGGGACCGGGCGGCGGGTCGTGGCGGGCGCTCACGCCCGCATCATCGCCTATGGCGTGGTGAGGGTCACCGTCTGGCACGATACGGCCCGATGACCCTGGATCCCGGCGCCGACAGCGCGTCCTCGGCGACCATCGCCTCTGCCTGGGGCCCGGTGGCGCTCGTCGCCACGTCCCGAGGAGTCCTCGCGGTCGAGCTCCGCAGCTCAGCGGAGGCGGTCCGGAGACTGCTCCGTCGACGGCTTGGCGCCGACGGGGGACTGGTCGATGGCGTGGCCCCGGCCGGCGCTGGCCGGTTCCTGGAGCAGGCCGTTAGTGCCGTCGCCGCCGCGCTCGACGGTGTTCCCGCGCCCCTCGAGGAGATCCCGCTTGACTGGACGGGCATCGCTGGATGGGACCGGCGTGTCCTCGAAGGCGCTCGCACGATCGGGCGCGGCCAGGTGACGAGCTACGGCCGCCTCGCTCGCCGCATCGGCGCCCCGGGTGCCGCCCGGGCCGTGGGCGCGGCGATGGGCCGCAACCCGTTCTGGCTGCTGGTACCGTGCCATCGCGTCGTCGCCGGCGACGGGTCCATCGGCGGCTACGGCGACGATCCTGACGGCACGGAGATCAAGCGGGACCTGTTGGCTCTGGAGGGCATCGCCCTCCCGGTGGCCGACCTGATCGACTGAGGGACCTCAGGTCCGCACGACAGGTCGCATCGGGAAGACGCCGATGACGATCGACACCTGCGGGTCCCGGCATAGCTCCAGGCCCACGTCGCCGCAGCGCACGAGCTCGGCCAGCAGGTCCGATTCGCGCTGGGGAAGGCCCACGTAGACGAGGCCGTCAGGGACGCGCACCGGGCACACGTCGTCGGCCTGCCCGTTCAACTCGAAGCGGCGGCGCAGCTCGTGGAGGGGTACGTAGGGGCGGGACTTGATGAAGCGGCGCAGCTGGGCTGCGGTCGCGGCGTGCGGGGGCTGTTCGCCGGGGCCGCTCGATCCGGGGACCGAGGGCGCCGGTGCGTCGAGGGCGGGCTGGTCGGTCCGGCCGGCCGGCTCGCTGGGAGGGCTATCCATCTCCGATTCGATCCGGGCACATCGAGGAGTCGGGTCACACCAGGAGCGACGCGGTCACGCGCGTCGGGTGGCCGGGATGATAGCACCGGCGGATCCCGGGCCCGGTGGGAACTGCCGGCCGATCGGACGCCGGACGAAGCCCGACCGCCTCAAAGCCCGCTCACCACGAACAGGTCGCGCGGCGTCGTGTCCAGCACGTCGGCCCCCTGGGCGGTGCACACGACGATGTCCTCGATGCGCGCGCCGTAGCGGCCCTCGATGTAGATGCCGGGCTCGATGCTGAAGGCATGGCCCGCCGCCAGCGGCTCGCGGTTGCCGGCCACGAGGTAGG
>Ga0187779_10001940_pt1 | contig 12811 bp, 7 predicted proteins | sample 1015_Q2_SP10_10__FD_132435 | JGI IMG/M metagenome (GOLD analysis project Ga0187779, IMG submission 132435) | Tropical peat soil microbial communities from peatlands in Department of Meta, Colombia - 1015_Q2_SP10_10_MG | ecosystem: Environmental > Terrestrial > Soil > Wetlands > Peat | place... | reverse complement strand
TTGTTGATGATGATGGTCCAACTCACGAGCGAGAAGATAAGCAACACCGCGATGGTGATCTTGCCTTCCAATGTCGCGTGGCTCAGCGCAAACGCCACGCCCCCTGAACTCATATCCATCTGCACATCACCTATTGTTGGTCAAAACACAGCCTCAAGCGAAAAGTGTCCGTAGTACGAGCCGGTCGGCGTGAACGGACCAGTTCTGAGCGTCCAGGCTGCGTCGTACCGGAAGCGGAGATGGTCGCTCAGCGTGAATCTTGCCCCAAAGCCGGCCCCTTCCAGCGTTTGACGAGCGATCTGCCCGGGAATCGGGTCCCTGATCCACAGAAACGCCATGTCGTAAAACGCCACGAAATTAAGGGTGCGCCGGATGTTCTCCCTGAAAAATTGCGGGATCGGCGGGCTGCTGACTTCGACGCTGGCATGGAATGCATTGTCTCCGACCGCTTCATATTCGCGATAGCCGCGCACGGACTCCATGCCGCCGGCGAAATACTGCTCCGTGGGAATCACCGGCTCGCTGACCCATTGCCCGTCTACTTTGGTTGAAAGGCCGAACTCCTGGGGCAGCCTCTGGTATCGATCGATCCAGCCCTGCACGACCAGAAATGTGCCTGTCGAACCGTGACGCACTCCCGGCATATTGAGCGGATTGTTGACATCTCCCTCAAAATCTTGCCTCGAACCTCCGGGAACCAAACCGGCCACATACCCTCTGGTGGAGAGCGTGCCTTTGGTAAAGCTCCATTCGTCTTGATGCACGCCGATGTATCCAATCGACGCAGGTGTGTAGGTGATGGCATTGCTGACGGTAACAGTGGTCCCATCGGGAGCTTGCGCCTGGCTCTGGTCGAGATGTTTGTAATCTACGCCAAGTGACAACTGGTGCTTGATCGATGCCCAGACACCCAGTGGAAATTGATAGCGCCCGCCTGCAATGACCGCATTTCCGATGATGTCAAGTCCTCCGCCAACCGGAAGTGGGCTCGCACTCAGCCTGGCATTGCTGTGTGCAGTGGCACCGTAGAACACAAGCTGCTGATCGGGCGAGCCCAGCGGCATCACATAGTTGCCGCTGTACACTTCCACCGCCCCCCAATCTTGCGGTGTCTGACTGGTCTGCAGCGTGATCGAATGGTCCGCATCAAACAGGTTGGTATATTGCACTGCGGCGTTCAGCCTGAGCCGCGGCGTCGTTGGTACTCCTCGGTTGTTCAACTCAATCTTGCCGTGCACCGGCGGTCGATCATTCGCTTTCAATTCAAGATTTAATTGCTCGGGATCATCAGTGGGTCTGAGAATTGGCACGACTTTCAAGTCTGGATTCGTGTTGAGAGCATCCAGCTGCTTCAACACGGTCGGCTCGTATAACAATGCACCGACCCCGATTGCGGGCAATTTATTACGAATGTACCCTTCCGAAAAGAACCGCGCATTGGTGACTTCGATAGACTTCAGCCTCCCTTCGTACACCCTGAGTGAAACGACACCGTATGTGACGGTTTGTTCGGGCACCGTGACTGCCACAGTGGGATAGCCCAGTTGCCGATAGGCCTGCTCGAGCGTGGCGCGAGCTTGCTCAATATCACTGAATCGACGTTTTGGGCCTCGAAAGGGGAACAGGATGGCCTCGACCCGATCTGGCGACAACAGCGTATTCCCCTCGACGAAGAAGTCCCAGATAGCAAATGGCGACTCCTCGACTTGGGGAGGAGCCGCTTGCTGAGTGGTGGGATTGGAACTTGAAGACGCTCCTGGTGACTTGCCATCACGATCCGACCGCGGCTGATCCGAGTCAGATACGCTGTTCTTACGACCGTTGGCACTCGGAGCCTGCGTCGAGCCAGATGCTTCCTCGTATGGGGCGCCGCCGGCACTATAGAGTGGGTCGATCCATGCTGCAAGAGCGAAGGCAGCAGTCATGAATGCCAGACACTCCTTCCGACCACGTCTCTTGTCGCCAACGCCCATTGGTGCCAAGACTTGTCGAGGTTGTTGCGAGTTTACCGGTCACGCTCCCTCCAAGCCTGGAGGAACCGATTATGCTTTTGACTCGTTTCGCTTCCTTTCGAGAACGCGTCCCATTCCAATCAAACCTGTGAGAAACAAAATCGCGGCTCCCGGTAGAGGCACAGCGGCCACTTGAGCCATTCCTTGGAGAGTAAAGCTTCCCGAGGTCAGATGCGGAATACCCGTGAACGCATGGGTCCAGGAAATATTAAATGCGTCCGTCGTCTGATTGAACGACCCGGCCGCAATACCGCCGATGTTCAGCGACCACCACGTGGGCCCGCTCATCCAACCCCACTTCGTACTGCTCAACCCTGTAAACAATGACGAAAGATCCACCGTTATCGTCGCCCCCGATGTCGTTCCTGACGGCGGCGGAAAATTAAACGTTGGTTGCCCCGAGCTCGTAAAGATGGAAAATGTGAGATGGGAAATTGTGATCGGGGGAAAAATGTTCGGGGGCGGCTGGTACTGCCCCATGAGCAATTGACCATTTTGCGTGAATGTGCCGGAGACGGTACCCAGCGAACCAAAGTTTAAACTGATCGACCCACCGGTGATGTCCAACTCTGTGACCGTCGCAGCCTCTCCAGCCGTATAGAGCAAGACCGTCAATGCCAATATCAGCACGCAACAGAGAAACAGTCGTTGTGTAAACATCGTCTATTCCTTTCACCGTGAGGCGCCACGAAGCGCCTCACGACTGCCGTCGCGGCACCGTTGCGCCGCGACGGCACGCAATCTCCTGCATTACCGGCAAGCCGTGTTAAACCCTGGGTTATACTGGGTCGGCCCCTTCACTGGCCCTTTTTGAATTGACATTTCGCTGACCACCGGATTTCCAGGTTGCCGGAGATCTTCTGCCCAGAAGAATCCAGCCGGCGTTAGCGACAGGTTTTGAGCAATGAGGTTGACGTATTGCGTCCAGAGCGCCTGGTTCGCATCAACCGGCGATGTCCGTTGAATACCGACCCAGTCAGACCAGAAGGAATAGCGCCCGCAGCGGAAATCCTTTTGCGACGTCGCACGTTCCGTCGCCGTGGGAGCCTGAATGTTCCCGGGCTTGACATAATTGCTGGGCAGGTCTCCATCAAGCGGCACCGGATATCCGCCGTTCATCTTTCCGACATTGCCGGCACCAAAGTCTGTCGAATTGGACGCCTCATCGGCACGGTTGTAGGAAATCGCGTTTGGATTCGCAGTGCTCGTCGGCGACGGGGTGGTTCTTCCCTGTACACAGGTGAGACCGTCCATAACCGTCGGTGCAAGGTAATTATGATCGCCCTCGAATGGTACAAAGGGCGTTCCGCCCGCCACTATCCCATAGGTTAGCTGAGCAGCATCCCGCATCACGATCGAGTCAAAGATGATACGGGTCCCAGCGGTGATGGGCCGGGAACAGGTCACCACCAGCTGATCCACCGACGCGTTGAAGACAGTTCCGATCGGGTCGAGATTGGGGAATCCGTCACCATCGGTATCCGTCGCAGGATAGACGCAATAGCCGAGTTGATTCCAACTCGACACTTGTCCACTGAAGATCGCTTCGACTTGCGAGCGGGTCAGCGTAATTTTTCCGTTCGCACTGTTGTCAGTCGGATTGCACTTCTGCACCCCATTGCCGACGATCATCACGAAGGGAGTGGCGGTAATCGGGAAGGATTGGACTCCCGTATCAAGAATGGGCGCAGCACAGGCACCCGTCTGGTCGCACATAGTCGCCGCAAAGTTCGTCCCCTTCGTATCGGAGGTCGCGAAATTAGCGTTAAAAGGGGGGCTGGCGAGTTGGGTACAGCTTTGAAAGCTGTTGTACTTCAATCCTGTTCCAGGATCGGTTTGCGGGTTCCCGGCAACAGCAGTGCATCCTGTACCGCCCGGGACGATCGAGGTGAACTGCGAGCCGGTAGAAGTCAACGGCTGCTTGATCGCGTTGTAGGCGAAGGCGGAAAAGCCTCCCGTGTAACGAAACGTGAAGTTGGGAACGCCATTCAACGTGCACACCCAGACAATCGAAGTGTTGGCCGGCATGACGACGCCTGGTTGGAGTGGGTCCGAGAGGTTCGCCGCGTTGGTATAGCGGTTCGGGGTCGGGGCACCGCTGCTGGGAGGGTCACAGAGGGCGAGTGGGACCGCGTAGGCGGCACCGGCCGGAACAGGCGGAGGGCCAACCACGGCGTTCGGATTGGTCACTCCCTGATAATTTTGTCCGTGCGTCGAGCCGACGATGTTCAAGTCGGCGAAGGCGACATTGACTGGCCCGCTTGCCACGGCCACGAAGACCAGGGCAATCAGACAGAAGGCTGTGCATCTTTTCTGGTACTTCCACGTCAACATATCCATCGGTATTCTCCTCGTCGTGATGATGGTTCGAATTTCTGTGCCCGAATCAGTTTTGCTGACACCCCTCTCCTAGTTGAGCTTCCGACGCGCGATGGTGACCAGACCAACAAGCCCGGTCCCAAAGAGCACAGCAGCCGCTGGCAGTGGGACCGCCGAAGGTGTGCAACCAGCGCCACCACAAATAAGCAGTTGTCCGTTGGCCATCAAGACCGCAGCCCCAGCGTCACTGAGGACATTGCCGGACACCACGCCCTGAAGGATCGTCAACGTCGTCCCTAACGTCCCCTGCATGCCAAACCCAGTGAATGAGCCCTTCAAACTGCCGTCCACTCCCATGGTCGAGGTGAAGGAAGCTGGATCGCTCGCCGCGAGCAAGAGCTCATTACCAAGAGGCGCTGAGACGCTGCTAATAAGACCCTGCCAGGACCTAATGGCCCCGTTGGTCTGGGACACGGAGTACGAGTTTCCTGATGCCAGCGTGTCTGCCGTGTTCAGTTGCGAGCCGGCATTGATGAAGGTACTGGACGCGGGGATACCGGACCCGAATGTGTTTCTCACGAGGGTAAATTCGACCGGGTTGGTTCCACCAACCGCTAACATAGGATTCAATGTGCTGAGATTGAGATCGACGAGCGTTTGGGTCGCCGGGGTAAGCAATGACGACGCGGGACCCAGGTCTCGATAGTATTCCGTGCCGTTGCCATAGACCGACAGGACCAAGTCACCGCTGTTAATCGTAAACGCTCGAGCTTCGGACCCGAACCCGCCGATTCCCATGGTTGCCGCGAACATGACAACCAGGATCTTGGCTTGGGCTCTCCAGAATCTCTGAGCCAAACTCTGTGCCATGGTGTTCCTCCTTTAATTCCATATATGAATGTGACACTTGCTATCTCAAGGCGAACGTTGAATGAGTGTTGTTCCCTGCTCCGACCTCCTTTCATGAAGCTCACACGCCGCCCGTCGTGTTTGCCGTTTGTGATTATCGCTGTTCCCACCCTTCGCTCATCATGTCCAAGTTCTCGCTCACCTCACCTATTCCGATTTTGTCTCAACTTTGATCCTGACTTTGTCCTTGACACGCAGCGACCCCGTCGCTGCCTGCTGCTTACTCTTCTTGCCCGATCGATCGGAGACGGTTTTTGCACTGCCCACTGGTTCAGAAGACTTGGCATCGTCGGCAGCCTTTGAACTGGTCATCGACGTGGTGGCCACGGCGGCCATCACTGAGGAACCGGGAGTGATGGCGCCGACACTGCCGCTAATGGACCCAAGGTTCAGTGTGCCTCCGCCTGTCCCGCCTGAGAGGCCGCCGAGATTCACCGTGAACGATCCCACAAAGCTACTGAGACTCCCGACGACGGATCCGCCCGCCGTGACGTTTGCCCTTCCTTCAATCGTTCCCCCGTTCAGGTCGAGATTGCGGCCCGCCTCGATCGTGATCAGTCTCCCACGGATGCCGGCCGGAGGAACCACGACATCACGCGCCGCAATCAAAGTGACGTCGCCGAGCTTCAAAGGTGCGATGAACTGGTTGAAGGTTTGGTTGTACTGCGCGATCCAGGCATCATGCGCAGCGGGAATCTGGGGCAGAAGTGTTGAGACGTCATGCCCCAGGAATTGCGCGAGCATCACCTGCTTTTCAAACGGTGAGAGGGGATTGAAGACTGGATAATTCAGCGGCGAGGGATCGTCAGGATGGAAGGTAAAGATCCCGCTGCCTGGAACCGTCGGCGTGAATAGTACATCTACCGGCTGCCCGAGTGCATTGACTTCCGGCTTTCCGGTCTTGGGGTCTATTGCCTGCACTCCTGTGTCAATGACGTACTGCACCATCTGATCTCTGCCTCCACTTCCCGCATTGATATCCCCTGCTGTCGAGGTGAGGGAGATGTTGCCGCCGCCGAAGGAGGCGATGCGCGAGAGTTGCACATCGATGTCACCCATCGATTTAATCTGGATGGCGCCGCCTCGCATCGTCAGAATCCCTGTCGCAGCATTGAAGCCACTGTTCTGGTTCGTTCCCACCAAGACCTGACCACCTACCGGCCGCTCGATCGAGACCGAGCGGGCGTCCACCAGCGAAACTTGTCCCCCTACGATCAGCACTAGGTTCCCGTTCACCAGGACCGGTTTCCCCTGGTAGATGACTGGCGCTACAGTATTCCCATTGAACGTTTGTGCCGGAAATTGGTCGAGCAGGAGACCGGTCGTGGTGATTACGGGCTCCGAGCCGGTGAGTACCAGGGGTTTCCCGGTGTTCGGATTCAGAACCGAGTTCCCACCGACGACCACGACATTTCCGCCAGAGACCGTCTGCGTGCTGGCCTGCGACACCACAGGTAGCCCGTTGAAGATGGTTGGGTTGCCAGACGCATCTACCGCTGCATCCTGGCCGATTCCGTGGATCCAGATGCTGGCACCGTTATCGGTTTCGATCCGGGACTGGCTCATCAGAAGATTGCCGCCGATGTTGATATCCAAGAGACCGCCTTTGTTGGAATCGAGCGTGGGGGTGATACTCGATCTCATAAGGATCCCCTGACTGTTCGCGAGATTCAGATCTCCCCCGGCTGAAATCTTGGCGGTGCCGGTACCCACGAAGGTGAAGCCAGACACGGTGAACTGTGAGGTGGGCGTCGTCAAGTCGATGTTCCGAGCAGCGGAGATGATGGCGCTGGGGATCGGATTCCCAGCAGCATCTGTAAGTGTATTCCCGGCGGCATCTGTTAGCACCGGCACGGGAATTGATGTGAATAACACGTTCGTCAGATCTCTCCCGGATGCGATGGTCACGGTCGGGAGGATATTGACTACCGGGCTGGCCAGATCGAATTTCAAGCCACTGATATCACCGGTGGTCGTAGTAAAGCTGATCGAACCAGGTTGCTGAGCGCTCCCAGTCGCGATCGTGGGACAGGTCTGACAGAGCGAGATCGTGCTCCCCAACCCTGTGCTACCAATCGTGCCCTGGATACTGTTCCCGGCTGAAAACGCCAGGTTCCCCACTGAGGAGGGCCAAAAATCGAGATTTTCTGTTTGAACGGTGATACTTCCGTTTGGTGCCGAGACTGTGAAGCTCGGGGGTAACACATGTGCCCAGCTTTGGCCCAAGTTGAAGTTGTCCTGAGGACTCAGGAAGATGTTGCCGTTTTGGGCGATAAACGTCGCAGAGCTCGCAGGATTGACGGTAAGCGCGCTGAATGCATTTTGCGCGAATCCTTCCCCAGCTCCCCAATCCTGGACGTTGTTGATATAAATGTTGCAAGGAGGCAGGGAACAATTCGTACCAGCGGTCACGTTGATATGCGCAGGAGGCCCAGGCACGCCTAGGAAGGTCGCAGATGTGCTACTGTTGTCGATAGTAAGCGACCCGTTCCCCAGCATGAAGGTGGCATACCCGTTGGGAGGCCCATTGGGATTGGGAGTACCAGGAACATAGATGGAGCCTAGATTGCCGCCCACGTTCACAGTGGCCGTTCCGTTCGCGATATAGAATCCAGGTCCCGTAGGCAGCCCTCCTTCGAGTCCACCTAAAAAGTCCCCACCGGTTGTGATGCTCAGATTGCCGGTACCTTGCAGGCGGATGCCAGCATAGGACCCGTTTGACGAAAGTGGAGTTGCGAAGGGAGCAATGAGATTCAGCCCTGCATTGATCGTGATGTCTCCACCGAAGGTCCGGATTGTAGTGAACTGGGTGCTGCCTCCATCCGGAGCAAGCTTGATATTGCCGGTTGCATTGAGGGTGATGGAGCCTCCGAGACTTGTCGACAATGTGGAATTGTTCAACACGATATCGACCGGGGTCTTTGTCGTGTTGTTCTGTGCGGTCGCGACGATATTCCACCCGTTGAGAGCGCCTTTGATCGCACCAGTAGGACCAGGGTTCTGTCCATTTTGAATTGACGTGTTGTTAAAGGTCAGATTGTTCCCGCTTATGAATTGCAAAGTGCCGATCTGAGTGGGCGAGGTAAGCGCTCCTACGTTAACGAGGTTATAATTCGCATTCACCACGAGGTCCGTTCCGTCAACGGATGAAAACGTGATGTTCGACACGCCGCTGCCGGTGAAACTTTGGAAATCGGCCGTGGTCACTGGCGTCGACGGATCGATGAGAACGCTTCCACCAGTGAAACCGGGCAGCGCACGACCAAGAAATTGTCCCGCCAGCGTGACTGAGGCCCCGCTCACCTCCACAGTTCCTCCGTTGCCTCCGTTCACTCCCCCGGAGACGTCAAGCACAGCGCCCTGTTGAAATGTTGTCTGACCGGTTGTGAGATCCGACTTCACAAGGATCGAGCCGCCGTCCGAAACCCCCTGCGAATTGCCCGCCGCTCTCGTCACACTTCCAGGCGTGAGAGTGATTCGCTCACTGGCCACAAGTTCGATTTTCCCGTTTTGTTGTCGCACGCTGTTTGCTTGCACGACGCCGCTTTGTGTCACTAACCGTCCAATCATACTGACCTGTCCGCCGTCAGCGACCAGGCTTTTGAGATTTAAGGCTTCGCCCGCAGGCGCCGTGACCTCTACGATAAACCCGCGCCCATCCGCTCGATCCGAGAGGTAGGCCGTGGTGCCGGCGGCCAACGCGATGGTGCCGCCCGGGCTTGTGATCACCCCGTTGTTCGTCACATTCGGCGCGAGCAGATAGACGCCGAACGGGCCGGAGGAGATCTGGCCTTCGTTCCGCACAGGGCCGTTGGTCGAAGTCCCTGAGAATTGATATTGGCCGTTCACAAAATTGGCGTTCGTCATATTCAGAGAGGACGCAATCAACCCGTTCACATTCACCTGTGAATTGGGACCGAAGAACACGCCGTTCGGATTAATGATGATGACCGATCCGTTCGCAACCAACGAACCGAGAAATTGACTGGGGTCGCTTCCCACAATGCGGTTGAGCGCAATCGCGCTGGTCGAAGGCTGGACAAACCTGAGGATCTCGCCGTGATTGTTCCCAAGGCTGTTCCAGTTGATCCCCAGCAGTTGTGTTGACTGGTTCACTGTCACATTCGATGTGCCGAGCCCGGAAACCGTTCCGCTTCCCAGCTGCACAACCGGATTGGTGGCAACGGTCGACTTGGCCTGTACGAGTGGAGGCAACTCCGAGCCCATTGACATAAGAACACCGGTGCACGCGAGAACGATGCTCCAACTCCTTGCACGAGCTGATGCGGACATACTATGAACGCTGTCATTCTTGACGGAGGCCGGTTGCTTTTGTCTTCGAGACGTCATGGTCCCCTGCCTTACGCAGCAATGCCCCTGGTAGATCTCGCCAGAGCCGCTTTGTGACGTATATGGCTATAGGAGTCATAACGTCAAGTATCCTGAATCATATTTGATAGCGCTGTAACACGACCGCAATCTTCAGCCGGTGTTCCTGTTGACCTCTCCATCGTTCATGTCGTCTATCGATTACACAATCCATCATAATTGACTTAGGATATTGTGTGTATATGCATACTTGACATTTCTGTCAGCTATTGTGTATCCGTATCTTCCCGCTCGCGAACCCGTTGAACCGCGCGAAGACTAGAGTTGAGGCTGGCCGATGTCGTTACCAATTCATAGCAGCCCATTCCTCTCCGTATTTCTGTTTTCAATCCTTGGAGCTCTCCTCACCGATTGTGCTCGCCTGCCGGAAACAACGAGAGTGCTGCACGACGACGATCGCGTCATGGTGACACTGGAAACAGATTTCCATGCCCCTTCAGGCAGTCGCACAAGTCCAACAGACATTTCAGCTGAACAATTGACAAAGCTATTGCGCGGCTTTTCCGTTCGCCCGATCTCTCGCCTTCCGATTCCGGTCCTGGCCGATGAACGGCCGCCTCGGAAGCTGCTACGCGAAAGAGAACTCGAGGTGCTAGCCCCTGTTCTTCATGAAGCTCTGTTAAAAGTCGGCTTCCATGAGCGGGTTCGATTCGAGGTCGTGTCACCAGGACGCAATCCACGGTACTGGCGAGACGTGACCGGAGGGTGGATCAGGATTCGGGACCGATATTTTCACCTGCACGTGGACTACTACCACGTAGAACAGCCGATTCGTAAGATTGACGCGTACGATCCCTATTACCCCAGTCCGTGGACCCCCGAACAGAATTATGCCGTGTACTACGAGCCTCAGGGGCTCTATGTGACCGATCCCATGCTCGATCAATCTGCCGTGGATTTAGAGAGGTTTTTCGAAAGGGCGTCGCCATAAAGACGGAAGGATTTCCGTGTCGTTGCCCGCGTATCGGACCCAGTGAAAAGGTCCCAATGAACGCGAAGCCGTCACGCGTCTTGCCATGTGGTGTACCAGAACCTTGGGCGTCCTGTATGACGTATGGACGACGTCAACAGGTGGATGGAAAGGAACATTGCTGATGGTCCTCGTGTGCGCGAGCCTGGGACATGGGCTGTGCGATAGATCTGAGGCCGCGAACGGAGATTCGCCTCGCTCAATGCAGCAAGACGGACCGCTACCGGCAATCGATGAGATAGACCCGATCACCAAATTTCTTCTGGATGATGCCTATGCGCAGGGACGCATAACTCAGCAGCGGTACGCGGCTCTCGTGCGGGAGTATGAGGAGCAGGCCTATATCCGCCAACCATCTTACAAATTCTGGTATGAGCGGGGGTTCAACCTAAGCACGAATGATAATGCATTCCTCCTACGCATTCGCGGGAGACTCGATACGCAGTTCGTCCAGCAGTATCGCAATTCAGCCTGGCGAAACCCCGGCGACGCGAAGGACTTTCCGGACATTGACGGTGTGTTTGGCGACTACCGCATCAACCGGTTTGACGGCGAATCTTCGACGGCGAACCTGCGACGAGCCCGCCTCTATTTTATGGGACATGTGTTTAGTCCGGACATGAAGTACTACGTCCAGCTGTCAATGGATTCTGCAAGTGGCAGTTCGCAGACCCAAAGCAATGTTCAACTGCTCGACTACTTTGCACTGAACACCATGGTGCCCTGGCTGAACGTCCAGGTCGGCCAATACAAGGTCTACTTCAACCGGTCCCAGATTAATTCCACCGCGTCGATGCAGTTTGCAGAGCGCGCGCTGGCGATGGATGCCTTTCCGGCGAGCGGATTGGATAGGCGTGATATAGGTCTTACCATCATGAACGACGAGGAACGGTATCCCCTGAATTACTATTTTGGAGTCTTCGGAGGCTCGGGCCCCAACTTTACCACCCTTGGGAACACTGAAAGCGAGCAGGTTCAGCAGAATTGCCCCGGCGGCCAAACACCAACCAATGTTCCTCTTCCCACCACCACAAACTGCCTATTGGCTGGTCCTCCTTTGAATCAGACCAATCCACTTCAGCGCAACCTGAACGCGGATACCCGCACAAACCTCAATCGCCTCATGTTCTCCGCTCGATTGAACTGGAACGTCATGGGTCGCCCCGGCTACGGCGAAGGAGACATTGCCTACTCGGAACGGCCTCAGTTGGCTATCGGCGGTGGATACGCCTACAATCCTAAGGTCAATACCAGCACGAACAACGCGTTCATCGGCGAGGACCTGGCGAATTTGACCATTCGTCGTCTGATCGCCGCGAGCGGCAACGGACGAGAATTGGGCTGGGGGACCGTCGATTTTTCTACTTGGACGGTTGATGGCGTATTCAAGTACCGGGGCTTCTCTCTGCAAGGTGAGTTTGATTTCAAGAATGTGAACCGCCGCCAGAAGGGTCCACCCTGCGTTCAGTTCCTCCAGGAGATTGTCGATACCGGACCCATTACCTGCACGGCGTTCGCCCCTCAACAACTGGGCAATGCTTTCGGCTGGTCGGTCCAAAGCGGGTACTACATCATTCCGCGCTATGTCGAAGTGGCTGCCCGTTATGCCTATTGGGACCCGGACACCAATGCTCCAGGTGATCTGATCAAAGAAGTCAATGTCTCGCTCAACTGGTTCCTCAATGGAACGTACGACCATTCGATCCTCATCACCTATAGCAACATCTCCATGGGGACAGGCGGGTATGCCATCGGGCGGAGCAATCCAATGCCACTCGCGCAGACCGTTGGTTCTTCAACCCCATCAATATTCTATCCCAACGGACCTGTTCCCGTTGACGCCGTCGGCGGCACGTTGATTCAAAACGCGATCACAGTTCAGTACCAACTGTTTTTTTGAGCAAGGGGTACGTGAAAGAAATGGCAGAACCTCGCTTGAACAATCTCGAAGTAAGGAGGTCACTATGTCCGAACTAGACGAAGAGCTTTCTAGGCAAAAGGATGGCCATACGGTCCGCTGGTTCGGTTCTGCCGATCTGTCGGGACCACCTTCATGCAACGTGCTGACCGGGGTTGTGACGTCTCGAATGAAAGGATTGACTCGGACCACGCTGCGGATTCGTGTGGGTGAACGAACAGACCTTCGCGTTCGGTGGTCGGCAGCTTCAGAGTCAGAGGATGCCGTCGATATCGGGCACCCAGTTGGTCTCAC
>Ga0187779_10001939_pt1 | contig 12812 bp, 11 predicted proteins | sample 1015_Q2_SP10_10__FD_132435 | JGI IMG/M metagenome (GOLD analysis project Ga0187779, IMG submission 132435) | Tropical peat soil microbial communities from peatlands in Department of Meta, Colombia - 1015_Q2_SP10_10_MG | ecosystem: Environmental > Terrestrial > Soil > Wetlands > Peat | place... | reverse complement strand
CTCCACGTGGCCCTCCGCGCCCCGAAGGGCGCCTCCATCCGGGTGGATGGGGAGGACGTGGTGCCCCAGGTGCACGCCGTGCTGGACAAGATGTCCGCCTTCGCCGAGCGGGTGCGCGGCGGCACCTGGAAGGGACACACCGGGAAGCGCATCCGCAACGTGGTCAACGTCGGGATCGGCGGCTCCGACCTCGGCCCGGTGATGGCCTACGAGGCCCTCCGCCACTTCAGCGAGCGGACGATGATTTTCCGCTTCGTCTCCAACGTCGACGGGACCGACTTCGTCGAGGCGACCCGCGACCTGGATCCGGCGGAGACCCTGTTCATCATTTCCTCGAAGACCTTCACCACCCTGGAGACGATGACCAACGCCCAGGATGCCCGTGCCTGGGCGCTTCAGGGGCTGGGCGGGGACCCGAAGGCGGTGGCCAAGCACTTCGTCGCCGTGTCGACCAACGCCGAGAAGGTCTCCGAGTTCGGCATCGACACCGCCAACATGTTCGGGTTCTGGGACTGGGTCGGCGGCCGCTACTCGATGGATTCGGCCATCGGTCTGTCCACCATGCTGGCAGTCGGGCCGGCCGGGTTCCGGGAGATGCTCGCCGGCTTTCACGAGATCGACGAGCACTTCCGCAGCGCACCCTTCGAGCGAAACCTCCCCGTGCTCATGGGGCTGCTCTCGGTCTGGTACAACGACTTCTTCGGCGCTCAGACGGTGGCCGTGCTTCCCTACGAGCAATACTTGAAGCGCTTCCCCGCCTACCTCCAGCAGCTGACGATGGAGAGCAACGGGAAGCACGTCACCCTCGAGGGCCAGGCGGTCGAGGCAGCCACCGGGCCGATCTACTGGGGCGAGCCGGGGACCAACGGACAGCACTCCTTCTACCAGCTCATCCACCAGGGCACCCGGCTCATCCCGGCCGACTTCATCGCCTTCACCGACACCCTGAACCCGCTCGGGCGCCACCACGACATGCTCCTGGCCAACGTCTTTGCCCAGACCGAGGCCCTGGCCTTCGGCAAGACCCCCGAGGAGGTGAAGGCGGAGGGCACACCGGACTGGCTGGTGCCCCACCGGGTGTTCGAGGGGAACCGGCCGTCCAACACGCTCCTCCTCGACCGCCTTGGCCCGGCGTCGCTGGGGAGGCTGGTGGCCCTCTACGAGCACAGCGTCTTCACGCAAGGGGCGATCTGGAGCATCGACTCCTTCGACCAGTGGGGAGTGGAGCTGGGGAAGGTGCTCGCCCAGCGCATCATTCCCGAGCTGGAGAGCAGGCAGGAGCCGAAGCTCGGGCACGACAGCTCGACCAACGCGCTCATCCGGCGCTACCGGAAGAAGAAGGGGGCGTCGCGATGACGCGCGGGTACGACCGTCCGCTCTACGTCCTGCCCTTCGACCATCGCGGGTCGTTCCAGACGAAGATGTTCGGCTGGGAGGGCACCCTCAGCGCCGCCCAGACCGCCGAGATCGCGGCCGCCAAGCGCATCGTCTACGACGGCTTCCGGTCGGCGCTGGCCGCCGGCGTGCCGAAGGACAGGGCGGGCATCCTGGTCGACGAGCAGTTCGGCGCGGACATCCTTCGCGACGCGGCGGCCGAGGGTTACACCACCGCCTGTCCGGCCGAAAAGAGCGGCCAGGACGAGTTCGACTTCGAGTACGGCGAGGACTTCGCCCGCCACGTCGAGGTGTTCCATCCCACCTTCTGCAAGGTGCTCGTCCGCTACAACCCGGAGGGGGATCGGGCGCTGAACCAGCACCAGGCGGGCCGGCTGGCGCGGCTCTCGCGCACCCTGGCCTCGGCGGCCGGGAGCCGGTTCATGTTCGAGCTGCTCGTCCCGGCGGAGAAGGCGCAGCTGGAGCGTCTCGGGAGCGACCGGAAGGCCTATGATCGCGAGGTTCGCCCCGGGCTGATGGTCCGGGCCATCGAGGAACTCCAGCGGGCCGGGGTGGAGCCGGACGTCTGGAAGATCGAGGGCCTCGACCGGCGGGAGGACTGCTCCCGGGTGGTGGCCGCGGCGCGGCAGGGCGGCCGGGAGCGGGTGGGCTGTATCCTCCTCGGCCGCGGGGAGGACGACCAGAAGGTGCGTGCCTGGCTGACCACCGCCGCCGGGGTGCCCGGATTCATCGGGTTCGCCGTGGGCAGGACGTCCTTCTGGGAGCCGCTGGTGCAATTCCGCGCCCGCGCCATGACGCGGGAGGCAGCGGTGGCGGAGATTGCTCGACGCTACCGGGAATTCGTGAACATCTTCGAGCGGGGGCAGCGCGGGCGCGCCTGACCGTCGTCACGCGCCACCTTGGGATTCGGGGAGGACTCGTCATGCAAATCGCGATGATCGGACTGGGTCGGATGGGCGCCAACATGGTGCGGCGTCTCCTCCGGGCCGGGCACGAGTGCGTCGTCTTCGACATGTCTCCGAAGGCCATCCAGGACCTGGTCAAGGAGAAGGCCAGCGGAGCGTCCTCCCTCGGCGACCTGGTCAAGAAGGTGAAGAAGCCGCGGGCGGTGTGGATGATGGTCCCGGCGGCAGTGGTCGACCGGACCATCGCCGACCTGGTTCCGTCGCTGGAGAAGGGTGACATCCTCATCGACGGCGGCAACTCGTACTACGTCGATGACATCCGCCGGGCGAAGGAGCTCGCCTCGCGGGGCATCCACTACGTGGACGTGGGCACCAGCGGTGGCGTGTGGGGCCTGGAGCGGGGCTACTGCCAGATGATCGGCGGCGAGGTCCCGGTGGTGAAGCAGCTGGACCCGATCTTCTCCGCGCTCGCTCCGGAGGTGGGCTCGGCGCCGCGCACTCCGGGCCGGGAGAAGGTGAAGGGGAGCACCGCCGAGCATGGCTACCTCCACTGCGGGCCCAGCGGCGCGGGGCACTTCGTGAAGATGGTCCACAACGGGATCGAGTACGGCATCATGGCCGCCTACGCCGAGGGGCTGAACATCCTCCGGGGGGCCAACGCCGGAAAGACGAAGCGCGAGGTCGACGCCGAGACGACGCCGCTCCGGGACCCGGAGCATTACCAGTACGATCTGAACCTCCCCGACGTGGCCGAGGTATGGAGGAGGGGAAGCGTCATCGGCTCCTGGCTGCTCGACCTGACCGCCAGCGAGCTGCTCCAGGATCCGGAGCTCAAGACCTTCGCCGGGCGGGTCTCCGACTCCGGCGAGGGGCGGTGGACGATCCACGCCGCGGTGGACGAGGGAGTGCCGGCGCCGGTGCTCACCTCGGCCCTCTACACCCGCTTCTCCTCGCGCGGCGACGGTGACTTCGCCGACAAGCTGCTCTCCGCCATGCGCTACGCCTTCGGCGGCCATCTGGAGAAGAAGTCGTGAGCGCTGCTCCGGCCGATGCGCTCGTCTTCTTCGGGGCAACCGGGGACCTGGCCTACAAGAAGATCTTCCCCGCCCTCCAGAGCATGGTCCGCCGCGGCGTCCTCGACGTGCCGGTCATCGGCGTGGCCAAGCAGGGCTGGAAGCTGCCCGACCTCCAGGCGCGGGCCAAGGACAGCGTGGAGAAGCACGGCGGGGGAGTGGACAGGGACGCTTTCCCGAAGCTCCTCAAGCTCCTCCGCTACGTGGATGGGGACTACGCGGATGCCGCCACCTTCGAGGGGCTGAGGAAGGAGCTCGGCGGCGCCAAGCTGCCGGTCCATTACATGGCCATCCCCCAGGGTCTGTTCGGCCTCGTCGGCCAGCAGCTGGCCAAGGCGGGGTGCGCCAAGAATGCCCGGCTGGTGGTGGAGAAGCCGTTCGGGAGCGACCTGGCCTCGGCCCAGGCGCTGAACGAGACGCTGCACCAGGTCTTCCCCGAGAGCTGCATCTTCCGCATCGACCACTATCTCGGGAAGGGGACGGTCCAGAACCTGGTCGTCTTCCGCTTCGCCAACGCCTTCCTCGAGCCGATCTGGAACAGCAACTACGTCCGCAGCGTGCAGATCACCATGGCCGAGGACTTCGGCGTCCAGGGCCGGGGCGGCTTCTACGACAAGGCCGGCACCATCCGGGACGTGGTGCAGAACCACCTCCTCCAGGTCATCTCCAACGTGGCCATGGAACCGCCCCCCAGGAGCCACGATGTGGAGACCATCCGCGCCGAGAAGGTCAAGGTGCTGAAGGGCATCCCGGCCATCGACCCGAAGGAGATGGTCAGGGGCCAGTTCCGCGGCTATCGAAAGGAGCCCGGGGTCGCTCCCAACTCGACGGTGGAGACCTTCGTCGCCCTGCGCCTGCACGTGAACACCTGGCGCTGGCAGGGAGTTCCCTTCTTCATCCGGGCCGGGAAGTGCCTCCCGGTGACTCGCACCGAGGTGGTGGCCCGCCTGAGGACGCCGCCGCCCATCGTCGAGGGCATCGCCCTGCCTCCCAACTACCTCCGCTTCCGGCTCAGCCCGGAGTTCGTCATCGGCCTGGGCGCGGTGATCAAGGCTCCCGGAGACCGCCTGATGGCCGAGCAGGTGGAGCTCGACCTTCTGCACAGCCTGGCCGGGGACATCGAGCCCTACGAGGAGCTGCTCGGGGACGCGATGCGAGGCGACGCCTTCCGCTTCGCGCGCGAGGACTACGTCGAGGAGGCGTGGCGCATCGTCGACCCGGCGATCAAGGCCAACACCCAGGTCTTCGAGTACGAACCGGGGACCTGGGGTCCGAAGGAGGCCGAGGCGATGGTCCCGGGCGGCTGGTTCGTGGCCAAGAGCTAGGAGGGCAGGGGGATGGGAGAGCTCTGGCTGGTCCGTCACGGGGAGACGGCCTGGAGCGTCAGCGGCCAGCACACCGGGCGCACTGACATCCCCCTCACCCCGCGCGGGCGCCAGCAGGCGGAGCTCCTCGCTCGCCGGCTGATGAGGAAGACCTTCGCCCTGGTCCTCACCAGCCCGCTCGCCCGGGCGCGCGACACCTGTCAGCTGGCCGGCCAGGCGGCCTCCGCCGTCGTCGACCCGGACCTCATGGAGTGGGACTACGGCGCCTACGAGGGAAGGACCAGCGCCGACATCCGCAGGGAGGCTCCCGGCTGGACCATCTGGAGCGGGGGCCCGCGCGGCGGCGAGTCGGCCGACCAGGTGGGCGAGCGCGTGGACCGGGTCATCGCCCGGTCCGCCGCCGTCGAGGGGGACGTGGCGCTGTTCGCGCACGGGCACGTGCTCCGCATCCTGGCCGCGCGCTGGCTCGGCCTGGCAGCCGCCGCCGGACGCTTCCTGGCCCTGGATACCGCCTCGCTGAGCAAGCTCGGTTACGAGCGCGATCAGCGGGTCGTCCGCGCCTGGAACGAGAGCTACGACTTGCTGGAGGTACCATGAAGGTCGACATCCTTCCCGACGCCGACCATGTCGCGCAGGCGGCCGCCCGCTTCATCGCCGCCACGGCGCGCTCGGCGGTGGCCATGCGCGGCCGCTTCACCCTGGCGGTGAGCGGCGGGCACACGCCCTGGCAGATGCTGCGGGCGCTGGCGCGCGAGGACGTCCCCTGGAGCGGAGTGCACCTCTTCCAGGTCGACGAGCGGGTCGCTCCGGCCGGAGATCCGGACCGGAACCTGACCCACATCCAGGAGAGCCTCCTGGCCACGGTCAAACTGGCCGCCGGCCATCTGCATCCCATGCCGGTCGAGGCCGAGGACCTGGCCGCCGCCGCGGCGCGCTACGCCCACGAGCTGGAGGCGGTGGCTGGCTCGCCGGCCGTCCTGGACCTGGTCCATCTCGGACTGGGGCCGGACGGCCACACCGCCTCGCTCGTCCCGGGAGATCGCTCGCTCGAGGTGACCGGAGCGGACGTCACTCTCTCCGGTCCGTACCAGGGGCGGCTGCGGATGACGCTCACCTACCCGGTGCTCGACCGCGCCCGGACCATCCTCTGGGTGGTGACCGGCGCCGAGAAGATCCCCATGCTGCAGAAGCTCCGGGCCGGGGACCGGAGCATTCCCGCCGGCCGCGTGCGGGCAGAGGCGGCAGCGGTGCTGGCCGATGCCGCCGCCGCGGGCGGCGAACCCCGGAAGTGACGGAGGCCCCGATGGGACCGGCAGCCGACCTCGACACGCTGTGCATCAACACCATCCGGACGCTCTCCATCGACGCCGTCCAGCAGGCCAAGTCCGGCCATCCCGGCACGCCGATGGGGCTGGCGCCGCTGGTCTACACCCTCTGGAACCGGGTAATGCGGTTCGATCCGCTCGACCCCATCTGGCCGAATCGCGACCGCTTCGTCCTCTCCAACGGGCACGCCTCGATGCTCCTCTGGTCGGTCCTTCATCTCACCGGCACCCGGGCGGTGAACGCCGAATACGAGCGGCTCGGCCAGCCGTCGGTGACGCTGGACGACATCCGCCGCTTTCGGCAGCTGGAGAGCAAGGCTCCCGGGCATCCGGAATACCGCTGGGTCTCCGGCGTGGAGACCACCACCGGGCCGCTCGGGCAGGGGATCGCCACCAGCGTGGGAATGGCCATCGCCGAGAAATGGCTGGCCACCCGCTACAACCGACCCGGCTTCCCCATCGTCGACTACGACGTCTACGCCGTCTGCGGCGACGGCTGCCTCATGGAGGGGGTGGGCGCGGAGGCGGCCTCCCTCGCCGCCCACCTCGGGCTCGACAACCTGGCCTGGGTCTACGACAACAACCACATCACCATCGAGGGCAGCACGCGCATCGCCTTCACCGAGGATGTCGCCGCGCGCTTCCTCGGCTACGGGTGGAATGTGCTGCGTGTCGGCGACGCCAACGACATCGGTCGGATCGAGCATGCCTTCGGCCTGTTCAAGAGGACCAAGGAGCGCCCGACGCTGATCATCCTCGACAGCCACATCGGCTACGGCTCGCCGGGGAAGCAGGACACGGCCGCCGCCCACGGCGAGCCGCTCGGCGAAGACGAGTGCCGCCTCACCAAGCGCGCCTACGGCTGGCCGGAGGATGCCAAGTTCCTCGTGCCGGAGGGGGTCCGCGATCACTTCACCGCCGGGATCGGCGCCCGCGGCGCGGCCGCTCGGCGCGCCTGGACCGAGCTCTTCTCCGGCTACCGGGCGAAGTTTCCGGAGCTGGCCCAGGAGATCGACCAGATGCAGCGCCGTGAGCTCCCGGCCGGCTGGGACCGCAATCTTCCGGTCTTTCCTCCGGACCCCAAGGGCCTCGCCGGGCGGGATGCCTCCGGTCGCGTGCTCAACGTCATCGCCCAGAACATCCCCTGGTTCCTGGGAGGCTCGGCCGACCTCGGACCCTCCAACAAGACGACCCTCACCTACGAGGGGGCCGGAGATTTCCAAGCCGAGAGCCCGGGCGGGAAGAATCTGCACTTCGGGATCCGCGAGCACGCCATGGCGGCCATCGTCAACGGCCTCTCGCTCTCCAAGCTGCGCCCCTTCGGGGCCACCTTCTTCATCTTCAGCGACTATGCCCGCCCCGCCATCCGGCTCTCGGCGCTGATGGAGCTGCCCACCATCTTCGTCTTCACCCACGACGCCATGGGCGACGGCGAGGATGGGCCGACGCACCAGCCGGTCGAGCAGCTCGCCTCCCTGCGGGCCATTCCGGGGCTGATGACGCTCCGCCCCGGCGACGCCAACGAGGTGGTGGAGGCCTACCGGGTCATCCTCCAGCTCCGCCACCAGCCGGCGGTGCTGGCCCTTTCCCGCCAGCCGCTCCCCACCCTGGACAGGAAGCGATACGCCCCGGCCTCGGGATTGGCCCGGGGGGCGTACGTGCTCGGCGACGCCCCGGGCGGCAAGCCGGAGATCATCCTCATCGCCACCGGCAGCGAGCTCGCCCTGGCCGTCGAGTCGCACGAGCAGCTCCTCGCCCAGGGCATCCGCTCGCGGGTGGTCTCCATGCCCTCCTGGGACCTCTTCGAGCACCAGCCCCCGGAATACCGGGACAGCGTGCTTCTCCCCGAGGTGACGGCCCGGGTGGCGGTGGAGCAGGCGGCCACCTTCGGCTGGGAGCGCTACCTCGGGCCCCGGGGAAGGATGATCGGCATGAACACCTTCGGCGCCTCCGCCCCGCTCAAGGAGCTCCAGAAGCACTTCGGCTTCGAGCCGGAACGGGTGGTGGCGGTGGCCAAAGAGCTGCTCGCCCGGAGGTGAGCGTGACGGCCTCCCGGGGCGTGCTCGACGATCCGGCCGCGCGCAGGCTCGCCGCCGGAGAGCTCGAGGCTCTCTTCCTTCCGGGATACGGCATGCTCGGCGCCTCGCTTCGCCACCGGGGGGTGGAGCTGCTCGGCCGGGTCTCCGACCTGGATGCGGCCGCGGCGAAGGGGAGCACTGCCGGCATCCCTTTCCTGCATCCCTGGGCGAACCGGCTCGAGGGGTGGCGCTACCGGGCGAGCGGAAGGGAGGTGCAGCTCGATCCGGCCTCGCCGCTGCTCCACGCGGACGAGCGGGGCCTTCCCATCCATGGTGTACCCTGGTCGCGGCTGTCGTGGGCGGTGACCGGGAGCACGGCGGCCGCCGTTCAGGCGCGGCTGGACTGGACGACCGGCGAGCTACTCGCCGTCTTTCCCTTCCCGCATCGGATGGAGCTGGCGGCGACGCTCGGCCCCGGCGGGCTCACGCTGGAGACGCGCCTGGCACCGCTGGCGGAGACGCCGGTGCCGGTGAGCTTCGGCTTTCACCCTTACCTCGCCCTGCCCGGGCTCCCCCGGTCAGCCTGGCGCCTGGCGCTTCCGCCGATGCGGCGGCTCGTCCTCGATGCCCGGGGGATCCCCACCGGGAGCGAGGCACCCTTCGCCGGCGGCGATGCCCCCCTCGGCCGCCGGTCCTGGGACGACGGGTTCGCGCTTCCCGACGCGCAGGGGGCGGCGTTCTCGCTGCGGGGGGCCGGACGTCGTCTGACCGTCGAGCTGCTCGGCGGCTTCGGCTACGCCCAGGTGTTCGCTCCGCCGGACCGGGACTTCGTCGCCCTCGAGCCGATGACGGCCCCGACCGGCGCCCTCGGTCGTGGCGTCGGCTACGGCACCGTCGACCCGGGTGGTACCTTTCGCGCTGCGTTTCGCATCCGGGTCGAGGAGGACGGCTGACGCTCGCTTCCCGGGCAGCCGGCGTCAGAGCAGGCCCGGGACGAGCGCGCGCCGCCGGGCGGGATATCCAGCGAAGCTCCGCCGGTACCAGGCATGGTGGGTCATCGCCCGGGGGCCGAGATTGGCGGCGGTGTAGATGGCGAACGCCAGCCCCGCCCAGGACCAGGTGGCGAGCGCCCAGCCGAACCACTCCACGATCTCCCCCAGGTAGTTGGGGCAGGACACCCACTCGAAGAGTCCGCCTCGCGGGACACGGTACTCGGTCTCGCCGGGCGCGCGGAGCCGGAGGAGCGTCCGGTCCGAGGTGACGTTGATCGCCAGCCCGCCGAGGAAGAGCGCCGCGCCGGCCAGGAACCGGCCGTCGCCGAGCCAGGCCAGCGGATAGGCGCCGAGCTCCGAGATCCATCGCGCGTTGATGTACCCGTTCAGGAGATTGAACGTGACGCCGAGACCGACGACGAGGATCGGCATCCGCCTCGCCGAGGGCCGGAGCCGGAACGGGAAGAGAAGCCAGCGCTGGAGGTAGTGCAGCATCCAGAGGGCGAGCAGGACGAGCGGCACCGGGGCGCCCCGCTGGCTTCCAGCGAGGTAGACGGCGCCGACGAAGAGCACCGCCGGGCTCTCCATGATCAGCCATCCGGTGCGCGTGGAGACGGTCGGACCCCATCCGGGCCGGGCGTGGCGGCCGTAGGGAGCGGGGACGAGCCGGAGGGCGACGAAGGTGATCGCCGCCAGCCCCAGCTCGAGCCACACCAGCGCCCAGTAGACCAACGAATTTCCCCAAAAACCGTGAGGCCCCACGGTACAGTCGCCCGACTTCGTCACACCAGGGGATTCATGTCCGGGTTGCGTCCAGCGGTCGCCGTCCTGGTCCTGGTTGCGCTTGCGGCACCCGGCCCGGTGCGAGGCCAGACGCCCCCCACCGAGGAGCCCGCCACCCCGTCCGACCGGCCGGCGGCCTCCCCGCCACCGACGCAGCAGCAGCAGCTAGAGCTGGAGACGGAGCGGAAGCACGTCACCCGCTATCTCCCCACCAAGGCGCTTGGTGCGGCCTGCACGACGAGCACGTCCTGCGCGGAGCAGAACGGTTACGGCAGCGTCTGCTTCGACGGCCATTGCCGCGACTACGAGGACGAGACCGACATCTTCACCATGCTGCACATGTCGCAGCCCGGGCGAATCGTCCCCAAGCCGTTCGTGATGTACCCGTCCATCGTCCCGGCCATCGGGTACAACCCGGCGCTCGGCTTCCTCATCGGGGCCACCGCGTTCCTGGGCATGTACCTGGGCGATCCGGACACCACCACCATCTCCAATGCGCAGCCGGTGTTCCTCTACACGTCCATGAATCAGATCGTCATCCAGCTGGTAAGCACGCTGATGACCGCGGAGAACGAGTGGGAGCTCCAGGGGGATTACCGGTTCCTGATCTACAACCAGGACACCTACGGGCTGGGAACCGGGCCGATCCCGGTGGCCGGCGGGATCACCATCGGCGGGTGGGGCGAGACGGCCGCCGTGCCCGGGGCGCAGCCGATGAACTGGGACCTCCTCCGGTTCCACCAGTCCGTGCTGAAGAAGGTCGCCGGCCCGCTCTACATCGGCGGGGCGTTCCGGTTCGACCGCTACTATTCCATCGAGGACCTGAACCTCAATCTGGCCGCCAACCCGCCCGTCGTCACCAGCTCCTACGCCTACAGCCGCTACTTCGGCTTCAACCCGGATCAGTACAACACGGTGAGCGTCGGCGTTCAGGTCCTCTACGACAGCCGCGACTCGACGGTGAACCCCTACCGGGGCATCTACGCCGACTTCGTCTTCCGCGGGAACCCCACCTGGCTGGGCAGCTCCCAGGACTCCACCCAGCTCTACGGCGAGTTCCGGACCTACCTCGGCCTCGACGACGCGGTGCCCCGCAACGTGCTCGCCTTCTGGGTCATCGCCCAGGGGGTGACCACCGGGGCGCTGCCCTACCTGCAGCTTCCCGCCATCGGCTGGGATGCGCGGGGCCGCACCGGGCGGGGGTACATCGCCGGCCGCTTCCGGGGCACGGCGGAGGTGTACCTCGAGTCCGAGCTGCGCTTCCGCATCACCAGCGACGGGTTTCTCGGCGGCGTGGTCTTCGCCAACGCCTCCACCTTCGCCCGTCCGGCGGTGACCATCACCGGCTATTCCAATCCGGGTGAGCACCTCTTCGAGTACATCCGTCCGGCGGGCGGCTTCGGGCTGCGCTTCATGATGAACCGCGCCTCGCGCACCAACGTCACCGTCGACTTCGCCTTCAGCCAGAGCGGCTTTGGCCTCTACCTGGGAGCGGGCGAAGCGTTCTGAGCCGCGTCCCGGATGCGCCGGCGGAGCAGCAGGAAGAGCAGGGCCACCACCCCATGTGCGGCGATGGAGAGCCCGCGGCTGGTGGCGCGCCCGGCCACCTGCAGGTCGACGAAGAGCAGGGGGAGGACGTTGGCCAGGTTCCATCCCCAGTGGAGCCCGATGGCCGCCCAGAGCGAGCCGGTGACCCACAGCGCCGTCGCATAGGCGGCGCCGAAGGCGAGGAGCAGGGCCCACTCTCCCGGGCCGGCGGCCAGCCGGAAGATGTGGTTGACCAGGTAGACCGCCGAGGAGAAGGCGATGAAGCGCCAGCCCGACCGGAAGAGCCGGACGAAGAGCCCCCGGGTGAGGATGTCCTCGGCCGCCGACGGGAGGAAGGTGGCCACCAGCGCGGCGACGAGGTCGAAGGCGAGCGTGGAACCGGAGGGTCGACCCTCCAGGGGCCGCATCCGGTAGGCCCCCAGCGCCAGGCCGGCTCCGAGCGAGAGGGCCTTGGCCGCCAGTCCCAGGGCGAGCGTCGCCGCGAGAAGGCGGGACCAGCCGGGACGGAGGTCGAGCCGGTAGGCGTCGAAGCCCCGGAAGCCGAGCCATCGGCCGGTCCCGTGGGCGACCAGGTAGAAGCCGGCCATGAGGAGAGCCTGCGCACCTCGGCTGTGCAGCGCGCGGAGGCCGAGCATCTCCGGGGCGTGGAAGAAGAAGGCCAGCAGCCCGAAGGCGAGGCCGGTGCGGACCCAGGGCCGCCGGAGGAGATCGTTCACTCGATGGTGACGATCCGGCAGCCGCTCCTCACCATCCAGTCGCGGAGCGCCTCCAGCTCCTCGTCGGTGGCCAGGGCGATGCAGCCTTGGGTCCAGTCGAACCGCGCGTTGACCGGCCCGGCCCAGCGGAAAGGACGGGTGGGCCCGTGGATGCCGACATCTCCGCCGGTGAATCCGCGCCGGGTCTGCTCCGGCGTGGGGTAGCCGATGGGGATGAAGATGCCGAAGCGCTCCGAGGGCCGGGCGTCACCGAGCTCGTAGACGCCGAGCGGCGTGCGGCGATCTCCCTGCCGCTGCTTCCCGATGCCGCCGGTTCCGAGCGACACCTTCGCCCTCTGCCGGATGCGGTCGTCCTCGCAGGCGAGGAGGACGTGGTCTCGCACGCGCACCACGATGCTCGTCGAACGGCCCCGGCAGGACATGTCCGGGGGTGAGGCGACGACGAAGGGAGCGAGGACGAGCGCAGCCAGGACGACGCCTGCGGCGTGTCGGAGCGTCCGTCGGCTGCGTCTCATTCAGAGAGCAAGCGTAAGCTGTCCCTTCTCGTCCTTCCAGCTGGGGAGCCAGAGCAGCCCGACCACTTGGACCGAGATGCGCGTGCGTGTGGGGCGCACGACCACCGAATCGAGCGTCTCCGTGCTCGGGTCGGCCGCCGTCTCGGCCTCGTGGAGCTCGGTCTGGAACTGTGCGTCCAGGTCGGCCTGCTTCGTGGCGATCTGCTCGACCGAGGCG
>Ga0187779_10001938_pt1 | contig 12814 bp, 10 predicted proteins | sample 1015_Q2_SP10_10__FD_132435 | JGI IMG/M metagenome (GOLD analysis project Ga0187779, IMG submission 132435) | Tropical peat soil microbial communities from peatlands in Department of Meta, Colombia - 1015_Q2_SP10_10_MG | ecosystem: Environmental > Terrestrial > Soil > Wetlands > Peat | place... | reverse complement strand
GGTCCTGGGTGCCACCAGCTACTTTGACCTCTGGACGCCGCTGCCGGAGCCGAGACACATGGAGTTTGTATCGCGCGAAGAGTTCGAGCGACGGAAAGCGCGGGCGCGTGGACGGGAAGAAGCGCTCATGGCGCAGCTCAACACGCTGCTCCCCTACATCAGCATCAACCGCCTGTTCGATTCGCGAACCGCGGATACGCTGCTTGAGGGAAGCGGCATCCGCTTCCCCGCCTACAACGACTACGCCGAGAGGATTCTCTCGTACTGCCTGAAGACCAACTGGGGGAAGATTCCCGCGTAGCGGGTGACGTCACATCTCCTTGCGCGCAGCGCGCAATTTCCACTTCTCAATCTCCGTGGTATAGACGATGTGCCGGGAATCGATCGCACGGTCGATGGCCAGAATGCCGTCCAGGTGATCGATCTCATGCTGCAGGAGCTCCGCCAGGGGACCCGAGGCCTCCAGCGCGTGGGACTTTCCTTCCGGGTCCTGAAATCGGATATGGACGGAGAGATGGCGCTTGAGCTTCACGGAGATATCAGGAAAGCTGAAGCAGTCGTCCCACAGCGTCATCATCGTGCGGCTTCGCCGGACGATCACCGGGTTGACGATCGCCCGAGGCGTGTCGACGTTCACCAAGAGGACGCGGCGGGGGTCTCCAAGCTGGGGCGCCGAGATGCCGCGCCCGAATCCGTGACGCGCGCGGAAGTCCGCGAGCGTATCTCGAAGGTCATTGACGAGCGCCTCCAGGTCGGGTGTACGGAACGACTTGACCCGGCTGCACTTGGCGCGAAGGACGGGATTACCGAGCAATAAGATCGGACGAATGCTCATATGCACCTCAATGGTGGTCAACTCACTGCCAAACCTGCGGGCTCTAGAACCCGCCGACGCGGTGAATCCTTCCCAGCTTCTTTCCCAAAAACCGTTCTCCGACCTCCGAAAAACGCGCCGGAAGGTCGCTGACGTAGAACTGCAGATTCGGCGCCTGGCGGCTCCCGTTGCGCAGACCGCTCTGCTCGAGGACACGCTCCACGTCCGCGGCAACGGCCTCCCCTGAGTCAATCAGCGTCACATTCCCGTCGATGGCGTCAGAGATGGCCTCGCGAAGCACCGGGTAATGCGTACACCCGAGAATCAGGGTGTCGATCTTTTCGAGCTTCAGCGGGAAAAGGTAATCTTTCGCGACGAGCGCAGTCACTTTGTGGTCCGTCCATCCCTCCTCGGCGAGCGGGACAAACAGGGGGCACGCCTTCGCGAACACCGTGACGTCGCCGTCCAGCTGGCGGATGGCGTTGCTGTATGCGCCGCTGTTCACCGTGGCGATGGTCCCGATTACCCCGACACGCTTCTTTTTCGTTGCGCGCACCGCCTCGCGCGCACCGGGCAGGATGACGGCAACGACCGGAACGTGCGCGCGTTTTTGAACAACGTCCAGGGCGACAGCCGAGACGGTGTTGCAGGCGATGACCACCATCTTCACCTGCTTGGAAACGAGGAAGTCCACGTCCTGCTGGGCGTACTCCCGCACCACCTGTGGTGACTTCGGGCCGTACGGGACGCGCGCGGTATCCCCGAAGTAGACGATGTTTTCGTAGGGGAGACGCTTGCTGAGGGCCCGCACGACGGTCAGTCCCCCGATCCCGCTGTCAAAGACCCCGATCGGTTGCGCGTTCATGTGGTGACGCCGAGCCCTTCGCTGGAGAGGCGCTGGATGGTTTCCAGGATTCGCCTCCGCACCGTTTCGCGCAGTGCGGGATCCTGGAGCGGCCGACCGGAACGGTCGAGCGTGTAGAAGGCATCCACGATTCCGTCCACGCGCGTGGCGATCTTCGCCAGCCGGATATCCAGCCCCATTTCGGAGATCGTTTCGGTGACCCGGTAGAGAAATCCCACCGAATCCGGCGCATAGACGTCGATGATCGTATAACGCGGGTTGTCCTCGAAGCAGACATCGGTCCTCGTCTCGGGATTCACGGGCGTCTTGGTGCGCCGCTTCCATTTCCTGTGGTGGTCGTGAAACAGCCGTTCGACGTCGAGCATGCCCGCCATGACCAGGCGCAGATCGGAGGCGATCTTCGCGCACCGGCGGTCTTCCAGGCGCTGTTTTGTCGTCGCGTCCGAGACGCGGAACCGGTCGATGATCAAGCCGTCGTCCCGCGTGAAGATGTTGGCATCAAAGATGTTCGCGTCGTTCGCCGAGAGCACCGCGCAGAATTTGGAGAGCGCGAACGGGGCATCGTGCGAGATAATGGTCGTCTCAGTAAATCCTTCCCCGTGGGCGAAGAGAACGGAAGCGGGCTCGTTCTCGGCAGCCCGCGCGATGTGCTGGGCGATCTCCTCTTCGCTGAACAGCGCGCTGTACGCGGCGCTGTCCATCCCCTGCAGGTGGCGTTCCACCTGCTCGCGCGGCATCGTGGCGCTGAGCGCGTCCACGACATTCTCGGCCGCCTCCTCATGCTTCTCCTGCTGGAACTGGTCGATCTCCTCGCCCCGCAGATGGCGCTGCAGAACTTCGGCGGTCCGCTGGTAGAGTTCCTGCAGCATCGCGGCCTTCCAGGTGGTCCAGACGTTCGCATTGAGCGCCGAGAGGTCCGCGTACGTCAGGACGTAAAGATAGTCGAGCAGCACGGGGTGCGAGAAGCGCGCCGCAAACTCCTTGAGTGTCTCCGGATCGTGCGCATTGCGGCGAAACGCCGTCTGCTCCATCACCAGATGGTTTCGCACCAAGAAGGAGACCTCCGGGATCATTTCCTGGAGACCGAGCCGCGTCAGGACAGCGCGGGAGATTTCGACGCCGGTCACTTCGTGGTCGGCGACGCCACGGGGCTTGCCGATATCGTGGAGGAACAGCGCGGCATAGAGGAGGTCCTTCCGGCGAAGACTGCGGAATACTTCGTGCAAGATTCCCTGGGATTCTCTGAGCGCCTCGGCGTTGGCGATGGCAATCAGCGTGTGTTCGTCGGCGGTAAAGTAATGATAGACGTTGTGCTGAAAGAAGGCGACCAGCTCGCCGAACTCGGGGATATAGCGCGGAAGGATGCCGCAGTCGTTCATCTCATGCAACGTCGCAGCGACCCGTTCTGAGCCCAGGATATGGCGGAAATGCGCTGCGAGCTCCGAGGAGGAGATGTCTTCGGCTCGGACGAGCGCCGCACTGCGCTCGAGGAGTCCTTCCAGTCGGATGTCGGGGGAGATATCTCTTTCTGCACAGAGGTGGAAGGTCTCGAAGACCTGCGCCGCATCTTTAAACGCTAGGAGCTCGGGTGTAGCCGAGAGAGCGTCCTCATACAGGATGAATGCAGACCCGATCCGTTCTCCATGGAGCTCCGTCGAGCGGGGACGCTCCACCGCCTCGCGAAAACGCTGACCGAGCATCTGCAGCAGTCGGTACACCGCGCGTGCATGGACATAGTAGTCGCGCATGAAGACTTCCACCGGCCGCCGGGGATCATCGGCCACATATCCTAAAGCAGCGGCAACGTCCCCCTGCAATGCGTACTCAAGCGTGTCGTGAAGCGATTCCCTCCGGTAGTGCATTTCATGCCGGGCGCGGAGGAGAAACTCCAGCGCCCGGAGGGACTCCGCATGCGCCTTGGCATCGAGGAGCCCGTCCTCGCGCAGACGGTCGATAAAGAGCGCGCTCGCACAGCGATCCGGCTCTTCGAGGGCGAAGTAAGAAGGGTCAGTCCCGCGGTACAGCCACATCGCCGCCTGCAGGTCGCGGAGGCCGCCTGCGCTTTTCTTGATGTTGGGCTCCAGGAGTTTGACCGAGCTTCCGTATCGCTCGTGCCTGCTCTTGACATCGGCCAGCACACCTTCGATGAACCAGTGCGGGGGCTGGGTCTCAATATGTTTGCGCATGAGATCCCGGAATTGTCCGGCCAGTCGGGCATTTCCGCAGAGGAAGCGGCTTTCCACCATGGACATCCAGGAGTCGAACGTAGCGCCGTGCAGGGCGAGAGCCTCGTCGATCGTCCGGACACTGTGTCCGACGTCGACCCCCGCGTCCCAGAGGATATGAAGGAAGGCGCGGGCCGCGTCGGAAGCTGCTTTTCGAGACTCCCCGGAGTCGCACAGAACCATCAGATCGATGTCCGAGAACGGGGACAGCTCCCGACGTCCGAATCCACCCAGGGTGAGGATGGCGATATGCTCGGTTTCCCGGGAAGCGAGTTGGGAAAAGGCGCCTCGGAGCGCCTCATCAAGGAGCGAGGAGAGGGCGAGGCAGGTCGAAAAGCCTTGCGCGCCAGCTCGGTGGGCGGCGGCGATTTCAGCCTTTTTGTCCTGAAGGAAGCGCTTGAGGGAGAGGAGATCGGTCTCCATGATCGAGAATATACCCATCACTTGAGGGAGATTCAACTGATGAGAAAACGTACACGATCTCCGTTCTGTTCTGCAGGACGCGCCATCTCCACATCTAGAGGCAGGAGCAGGATCAAAAGTGGAGCAGCGTCATAAGCGTATCAGTTTACGGTTGCTGTTTTTACTGGAAGTCTTTATCTGTTGAGCATTTGAAGGTTTTAAGGTCTGTTAACAGAGCTAAGGCTCCTCCAGTGGATAAAAATCTCCTCATCGTCATTGCCCGCGCTGTGGTGGATCAGAGGTCAAGTCGAACGGTCATCGTCTGATCCGAGAGCTCGATGTTGCGCAAGAGCTTTCTTGACAATCTACTCGAGGAGTGATACTTTCCCCTCACGGGAGCACGTCCCGGGCTCCTCCCCCTCCTCCAGTGCCCGATACACCTTCTGCGGACGTGCGATCCAAATGTGCAGTGGACCTCATTGCAAGGAGTCCGCCATGCATAGTGAAGACCTTTCGGAGCTCCTCCGTCAGCATCCCTTCCTCGCAGGGCTCGCAGATCACCACATGGAAATCCTGGTCGGCTGCGCCTCCAACGTCCGGATTCCCGAGGAATCATACGTCATTCAGGAAGGGCAGGTGGCCAACAAGTTCTTCCTGATCCGCGCGGGCCGCGTCGCCCTGGAAACCGAAATGCCGGGACGAGGCCGCATCCGGATCCAGACCGTCGGTCCAGGCGACGTGCTGGGATGGTCCTGGCTGATCTCTCCCTTCCGCGTCCACTTCACGGGCCGCGCTGTAACAGAGGTCCGCGCGCTCGTGCTCGACGGAGACTGCCTCCGGAAAAAGTGCGAGGATGACCGTGACCTGGGCTACGAGATTCTCTCCCGGCTCTCGGAGGTAATCGAGCGGCGACTGGAAGCGACGAGGATTCAGCTGCTCGATCTGTACGCAACCGAGCCGGCGGCGCTTCCGTAGCGGGCGCGCCGCCCGGAGCGCAAGGAAAAAAGAAAGCCCAACGCCTGTGGGGGCGATGGGCTTTTGCCTCTTGTGATGCACCGGAGCAGGCCTGCTCCGGCACCGCGCCTGAATTTGGTGCTAGGCGGCCAGCGCCTCTACCGCTACTTTCGCCAGTTCGGCCGGCGTGAACGGCTTCGGGATGAAATCGTACGCCCCGAGTTTCGTCGCTTCGATGGCCGTCTCGATCGTTCCGTGGCCGGTGATAATGATGACGGGAAGCTCTGGCCACTGCGTCTTGATCGATTTCAGGACTTCCATGCCGCTGCGCTTTGGCATCTTCAGATCGAGCAGCACGAGATCATAGTTGTGCATCCTCATCCGCTGCAGTGCCGCGTCGACGTCGAAAGCCTCCTCTACGGCGCAGCGCTGCTTGGAAAGAATCTTCCGTACGCTGTGGCAGACGATCGGTTCATCGTCCACGACAAGAACCGTGTACTTTGCCGTTGCATCCCTTCCGTAGAGACCCGCAAGCGGGATATCTGACCGCGTGAGACAGTTCAGATAATCGGCGCCCGTTACCCGTTCGACCTCGGCGGCTGAGAACGGCATGTCGACATCGATGAAATCCGTGGCCGCGCGCCGGACCTGCGTCGCACTTTTCGCGCGTTCTCTTTCCTTCTTCAGGAGCGGGCATTCCCCGGGGCACTCTCTCCCTTCGACCACGAGCCTGCGGCACTCGCGCTGTCCGGCGTAGCAGTACGCTTTCTCCGCCTTCTTTTTCGGCAGGGGGATATCGCTGTGTGTAAGTCTGTCGACGAATTCGGCGGAGGTTGCCTTCGCCACCTCGCGCGCGCTGAAGGGCATGTCGACGTCGATCTTCTCGTCCGGGAGATCCTCGGCCTGTGTACCCGCGCCCGGCGCCTTGGGCTCGGCGAGGCGGGCCAGTCGCGCGGCGAGCGTACTCTGCGTGACGCGGGTCAGTTCATCGGGAGTAAAGGGCTTCGGAAGATACGCAGCTGCGCCGAGGCGGGTCGCCTTTACGGCCGACTCGATGGAGGCGTAGCCGGTGATCATAATGACGTCGAGCTCGGGATAGTGGTCTCGAATCAGCTGCAGGAGCTCCATGCCGCTCGTCCCGGGGATCATCAGGTCGGTGATCACCAGATCGAACGTCATTTCCTTGATCAGCGCGATCGCATCATCAACGGTGAGGGCCTCTGACACGTCATAGCCCTTTCGGGAGAGGACTTTCTTCACACTGCCGCATACCGTCTCTTCATCATCAACAACGAGGATCTTTTCCGTTATCATCTGGGGTATCTCCTGGAGAATGAGGTCAACATCTTCATGGCTGTTGCATCCAAGGCCTGCAACACCCGTGCCAGGGAATATTCTCGTCCCGCATACGGCGTTATCTCATTCTCTGATTACGGCTTGGAGGCGAGGAGTGCTTCCGCACAGGCTAAAACAACTTACCAGGGGATGGAGCGTGAATCTGCCCCAAGTGATGCGGATTTGGAGAAAGGGGGACACGGGGGATGCATAAAACAAATATATGGATGCACATTTAGTTATGCAGGGGGATCGTGCTTCTTGATCCGATGTTTTCGGATGAGCGCCTGAAAATTCGACCTCTGCATGTTCACCTCCCGTGCGGCCCGGGAGACGTTCCAGTCATTGCGCTTGAGGGACTCCTCGACGAAGAGTTTTTCGATTTCCTGAACGGACGATTCCCGGATGTGCTTCTTGAGGTCACGGAGTTCGTCGCTGGTTTTTGGGATTACCGAATTGAGCGAGGACTCTGTTTTGTAGAGGGCCGCGGAGACCTGCACCGGCGTAATCTCCTCTCCTTCGGCGAGGATCGTCAGCCGCTCCACCGCGTGCTCGAGCTCCCGCACGTTCCCCGGCCAGTGATAGTTCATCAGGAGATCCATCACCTCGGCCCGTACGCGCGGTACGCTCCGGCCTGAGGCTGCGCAGTATTTCCGCAGGAAGTGGAGCGCCAGCTCCGGCACGTCCTCCCGCCGCTCGCGCAGAGGGGGAAGCCTGAGCGGGAAGACGTTGAGGCGGTAGTAGAGGTCTTCGCGAAAACTCCCCTCATCGGCGAGTTGCTTCAGATTCTGATTCGTTGCGAAGATAAGCCTGAGGTCCACCTTGCGCACGGCGGTGCTTCCCACGGGGAGGAACTCCTTTTCCTGCAGCACCCGCAGCAGACGTCCCTGAGTCTCCAGTGCGAGATTCCCGATCTCATCGAGGAATATCGTGCCGTGGTTGGCAGCCTCGAAGAGCCCGACGGTGTCCGCCGTAGCGCCGGTGAAGGATCCTTTCACGTGGCCAAAAAGCTCGCTTTCCAGAAGCGCCGTGGGGAGCGTCGAGATGTCAACCGCAAAGAAGCGGTGGGCTTTGCGCTTACTCCACTGGTGGATAGCCTTCGCCGTGAGGTCTTTCCCCGTGCCGCTCTCGCCGATGATCAGGACCGTGCTGTCGGTTGGTCCCACTTTGCGTATGAGGCTGAACACTTCGCGCATCGCCGGGCTCGCCCCGATCAACCCCTCGAATTCTCCGGCGGCATCCTCCTCGGCCTCCCCTTCGGTCAGCCGCAGAAGCTTGCGTTTCTCCAACGCGCGGTTCAGCACGGCAATCAGCTCCCCCGCGGTGAAGGGCTTGGGGAGATAATCGAAGGCGCCCGAGCGCATCGTCTCGACCGCCGAGGCGATCGTCGCATAGCCGGTGATGATCACCACGACTGTACTCGGGTACTTTTCCTGGACCGTGCGCAGGACCTCGAGTCCCCCCATGTCCATCATCTTCAGATCCGTGAAGACGACATCGAAGGTTTCCGATTCCAAACGGCGGATGGCCTCTCTCCCGGAGGTGGCGAAGGCAGTCGTATGGCCTGAGCGCTGGAACACCTTTTCGCAGCTCTTGCAGATCACCAGCTCATCGTCCACGATCAGAATGTGCGCCTTCATTGGACGTCCCCCCCCGACAGGGGAAGCTGGATGATGAAGGTCGAGCCTTTGCCCAGCGTGCTCTCGACGCTGATCCTCCCGCCATGCTGTTCCACGATGCCGTAACTGATCGCCAGCCCGAGCCCGGTCCCGTGCTCTTTGGTCGTATAGAAGGGATCGAAGATCCGCTCGCGGATCGTCTCGTCGATGCCCGGTCCCGAATCCGATATACTTATCACAATCGATCGGCCGCCGTCGCCCGAGGCGGATTGGATAAGGAGCGTCCCCCCCTTGGTCATGGCTTCAGCCGCGTTCAGGATAATGTTGACAAACACCTGCTGGATCTGATCGGGGTCGACCAGGACATCAGGGAGGCCCTCGCAGAGCCTCTTCTCTATCGTGATGTTCCGGAACGAGGCCTGATTGCGGACCAGGAGGATGATCGTTTCGAGGAGTGAATTGATGTTCGCCGTCCTCTTCTGGGGCTTCGATTGTTTGGCGAAGTCGAGGAGTCGCTTGACGATTTCCCGGCAGCGGACCGTTTCCTTGACCATCACTTCGACGTCTTCCCGGTGGGGATCGTCCTGCGCAAGGTCTTCCAGCAGGAGGCTGCTGTTCGTCAGAATGCCGGTCAGGGGGTTATTGATCTCGTGCGCCACGCCCGCGGCCAGCTTCCCCAGGGAGGCAAGCTTTTCCGAGCGGAACAGCTGGGAATGGATCTTCTTCATCTCCTCCGTTCGCTCGGCGACCTTGCGTTCCAGCGTGCCGCCCCATTCTTCCAGCTCCCTCTTCTCGGTCTCCAGCTCGCGCGCCATGTGATCGAGGGAGGTGGCCAGGTGCTCGATTTCCAGCGGCCCCTTCACGCGGACTTCGTGGCGATAGTTGCCGTCGGCGATTTTCCGCGAGAGCTCCTCGAGGATTTTGAGTGGGGTCGAAAAACGTTTGGCCAGGAAGACCGATACCAGGACGATCAAGAGAATGCCGACAAAGGCGATGCCAAGAAAGGTGAAGAGCGTTTGTTCGAGGACTTCATCGAAGGGCTGGCGGAGCACGCCGACATAGAGGATACCGATGATCGCGCCCTCAGGGTCACGGATCGGCTCATAGGCGGTGATGTAGTTCGCATTGACGACGAAGGCTTCGCCGACCCACCGTTTCCCCGCGCCGAGCACGCCGTCGTGGACTTCTCCCGAAACGAGGGTCCCGAGCGCTCGCGTGCCGTCGGTGTTCTTCACGTTTGTGGAGATGCGAAGGTCCCCCTGGAAGATCGTCGCGGTGCCGATATTCTTCCCTTCGTATACCTGCCCCTCGTGGACGATTTCGTTGATCTTGTCGACGACATCAAAATTCCGGTTCAACAGGATTCCGCCCACAAGCACCCCGAGGAATTCCTCGTTGTCATCGAGCACCGGAACGGCCGATTTGAGCATCATGCCTGAGGTTTCCACCTGGTCGGCACGCGGACGCGCCTTCGGCGTCGGGATGATTTCCATCGTTGCTTGTTTGGCGAGCTCCGGGGAGTCCTTCAGGAGCTGGCCGGGAGCGACCAGAACGGTGCCGATCAGCGGCTGATGGGTCTCAATGACCCGGTCGATGAACAGATCGTCCCGGAGGTCATCGCCGAAGAGGCCGGGATTGCGGCCGCGCGCGACCACCGTCCCTTCGCGGTCGACGATCGTGAGGATATCGAGCTTCTCGCGCTTGAGCGTCTTCTGGAGGTCGCTGCTTAGAAAGGCTCGGTCGCCCCTCTTCAGGGCGTTCCGGATGAGGGATCGGACGGCGGTCAGCCGGGTGATGCTGTGGATTTCCGATAGCTTGTTGGAATAAATCTCATGGGCGGAGTTGAGATCGGAGATCGTTTTCGTCTCTGCCCTGGTGATGATCTGGTCGGAGATGATGCGCATACCGACATAGCTGGTAATAATCCCCGGAACGAGAATCGCAATCGAAAACGCAAGTATGAGCTGGGACTGGATGGTCTTCAACGACCTGCCCTCGGGGCTAGTGGATCGGGGCGCCGCGTGATGATTCTCCCTCCCTCCTCTGCACAGTGAGGACCTCACCGAGCGCGCTCAAAATAAATATGCCGAAATCAACCGAGCTTTTCAAACTGTCCCCTTGCACATCCAAGCGGACCCTCACCGACGCACCTCGAGGGGAGCGAGCTCCTGTTGAAATGTTCACGACCGCCCGTAGCATTATTCAACAGCAGACAGGCTGTCACTCTTCTAATATCTGATTGTTCGTGCAATAATTGCTTTTGCACAATATTTGCTGCAGAGAAGGTGGAGTAGTCCCCCAAAGACGCAGGATGTGTGGAGCCTTCTGAAACACAATTTGCGATCGACCTGCTTCGACTCACCGGGCGCTGCCGCGGGATCGACAAGTACGTCTCCGTCACCGTCGGGCTCTCCGTGGACGAGATGCACTGCATCAGCGCCGTATACGCAGATCATCCGCCGTCAGTGACCCGCTTGAGTGAACTGATCGCGGTCAGTACGACACGCGCGTCCAAGATTTTGAAATCCCTCGAGCAAAGAACCCTCGTGACGCGTGAGCTGGATCCCTCCGACCACAGGAGGGAAAAAGTGATTCTCACTGATTCCGGCATGAAGATCGTTGAGAGGATGATCTCGCTTTGCACCGAGGTGGGAAGCGAGCTCTTCGGCGATCACCACAGGCGGCTCGCCACGGATCTTTCCTGGTTGTCGCAGGCGGGCGCAACGACGCCGTAGGAGCAAGGCCGGCGCAATGGAGACAATGCGGCATTCACTGGCAATTATCGGCTTGGGCAACGAGATGCTCTCTGACGACGGTCTCGGGATCCGCGTCGTCCGTGCGCTCCGGCAGCGCCTTCGGGGCCGCGACATCGAGTTCGAAGAGCTCTCGCTCGGCGGTCTGCCGCTTCTGGACCACCTCATCGGATTCGACCGGTGCATCATCGTCGATGCGATCTCGACCCTCATGCACCCGCCGGGGACAATGTTGCACTTCACGCAGTGTGGACCGTCCGCTCCGGTCGCGATTCGATCCTCCCACCAAATTGACCTCTCACAAATCCTTGGACTGGCAGAGCTGCTCGGCGAGCGGCTCCCGCGCCAGGTGACAGTGTACGGCATCGAAGCGTGTGATGTCACGACATTCCACGACGAATGCACGCATGCGGTGGCAGAGGCAATCCCCAGTCTCGTCGAAGCAATTTGCCGGGATATCGATGAAGAACGCTTCAGCGCGCCCCCGGGGCAGTGGGAAGTCATCGATCCCGTCGTCGAACAACGACATGCGATGGAGCACTTATGACACATTCCACCTATACCCTCCCTGGTCTGATGAGCCGGCCTGAGGCCGAGCTGCGGCGGAATTTCCTCCATCAGATCGAGGTCATTCCGATGGGCGAAAGGATCAAACGGTGCATCCAGTGCGGCACCTGCACGGGCTCCTGCCCGGTTGCCTACGCAATGGATCTGCCCCCGCGCGAGTTGATCGCCCTGTTCCGGGCCGGGGAAATCGATACGATCATGAAAAGCCGCTCCATCTGGATGTGCGCCTCCTGTTATTCCTGCACCACGCGCTGCCCCGCCGGGATCAGGATCACCGACCTCGTTTACGCGCTCAAGCGCACGGCCATGGAGAAGGCATACGACGCCAAGTCGCACAGGGTGCAGATCCTTGCCTCCCTCTTCATCAACAATCTCATGCGTTATGGCAGGCTCCACGAAGGGACGCTGATCCGGAGGTTCTACATGAAAACTGGGGTCATGAAGCTCTTCGGCTTTATTCCGCTGGTGCTGAAGATGCACCGGACAAAGCGACTTGCCCTTTTCCCCAAGAGAATCCGCGCGCACGCATCGCTTTCACGCATCATTGAGAAGGCGCAGGAGATCGAGATGCGCAGCGCACCGCCGCCCCCCGCCTACCTGAGTGAGTTCGTCGGGTACCGCGGGCTCGGCGAGATGAAGCTCGAAACCCGGAAAGGAGACTGAAGGTGAAATACGCCTATTATCCCGGCTGCAGCCTCGAGAAAACCCAGCGGGGTTACGATCAGTCGGTCCGAGAGGTCTTTCACGCCCTGGACCAGGAGCTCGTCGAGCTCGAGGACTGGAACTGCTGCGGCGCGACGATGTACATGTCGGTTAAGGAGACCGTGTCGCTGGCCGTCTCCGCGCGCAACCTCGCACTCGCCGAGAAGTCCGGACTCGATATCCTCGCCCCGTGCAGCTCCTGTTATACGGTGCTCTCGAAGACCAACCGGATTCTCCACGAGCTGCCCCCCGTGCACGCCGACGTGAACGAAGCGCTCGCCGAAGGGGGGCTTTCCTACAGCGGGAAGACCCGGGTACGTCACCCGCTTGATGTGCTGATGAATGACATCGGTATCGAGGCGATCCGCGCCAAGCTGCAGCGAACGTTGAACGGGCTTCGCCTGGCTCCGTACTACGGGTGCCAGATCGTGCGTCCCGACAAGGGATTTGACGACCGGGAAAACCCGATGCTCCTGGACCGGCTGCTCTCCCGATGCGGCGGCGAGGTCGTGTACTACCCGATGAAGGTCCGTTGCTGCGGGGGAATGCTCATGACGACATTCGAGGAGACCGCGCTC
>Ga0187779_10001937_pt1 | contig 12815 bp, 11 predicted proteins | sample 1015_Q2_SP10_10__FD_132435 | JGI IMG/M metagenome (GOLD analysis project Ga0187779, IMG submission 132435) | Tropical peat soil microbial communities from peatlands in Department of Meta, Colombia - 1015_Q2_SP10_10_MG | ecosystem: Environmental > Terrestrial > Soil > Wetlands > Peat | place... | reverse complement strand
TCTCATGAATGAGCCGGGAATTGGATATCGCCTGAAGTACGAACCTGAAGCTGAAGAAGACTGAGCAGGCCGTAAACCGGGCGACCCGGACAGATGTGGGGTGATCATCATACGGGCACCTGCTCAAAAATGTCTCAATAACTATTTCCCCAAAGCAGACTTTGGATGAGTCGTGACTAGCAACGGTATAAAATCAGGCAGTTATAAATCTTGGATTCGCTACTTGCAATGGCAGAATCCTTGCTTTATAATGAACCGGCTAAAAGCATTGCAAACGGTGGAGGCGGTTGGAATATTCTCATCAATTGCCTAAACTCTTCCGTCGTAACCGTATCTTATGAATGAACCAAACAAACCCTCAATAACCAATCGAGTCAAGACCATCGTCCTTGGCGGTAAACACAACATTGATGATTCGTCGCTCTTTCACAGGCTGACGCTCATCGCCTTCTTTGCCTGGATAGGACTCGGGGCAGATGGCCTGTCGTCATCCTGTTATGGTCCTGAAGAAGCTTTTCTCGCCCTTCACGGTCATGTTCACCTGAACGTCTTTGTCGCGCTCATGTCAGGCGCTACGGTGTTTATCATCGCCACGAGCTACTCGCAGATTATCGAGCTCTTTCCCACGGGTGGAGGCGGCTACCTGGTCGCGAGCAAATTGCTCTCGCCCACAGCCGGGATGGTGTCGGGTTCGGCGCTTCTCATCGATTATGTCCTTACCATCACGATTTCCGTTGCGAGCGGCGCTGACGCCTTGTTCAGCTTTCTGCCAGCTGCGTGGCTGCCGTACAAGCTCATGTTCGCGCTTTTTGGCGTCTTGGTCCTGACCGCCATGAATATGCGCGGCGTTAAAGAGTCGGTCCTCCCGCTGGTGCCGATTTTTTTGACGTTTGTCGTGACGCACGCGTTCATCATAGGCTATGCCGCGGTCATGAATATGGGGAGATTCGGTGAAGTCGCCGTGGCCACCAGGGCTGATGTGGTCCAAACGCAGGCCGAACTCGGCTTCGCCGGAATGCTTCTGCTCATCCTGCGCGCTTACAGCATGGGCGCAGGCACCTACACCGGCATCGAGGCCGTCAGCAACGGCCTGCCAATTCTACGCGAGCCGAAGGTTAAGACCGGCAAGCGCACGATGCAATACATGGCCTATTCCCTTGCGCTGGTCGTGATGGGTTTGATGATCGCCTACCTCCTCTACCGGGTTGTCCCGCAATCGGGAAAGACATTAAACGCCGTGCTGTTCGAGACCATGACCCAGGGCTGGGGCAAGGGCGGTACCGTCTTCGTGCTCATTACGCTCCTGTCCGAGGCGGCACTTCTGTTCGTAGCAGCCCAAACAGGGTTCCTCGACGGGCCGCGGGTGCTTTCGAATATGGCTCTTGACCGTTGGTTTCCGACCAAGTTTGCCATGCTCTCCGACCGCCTCGTTGCGCAGAAAGGCATCCTGCTCATGGGAGGCGCTGCGCTTGTAACCATGTCGCTGACAAACGGCTCGGTAAAATATCTCGTGGTCCTTTACAGCATCAACGTGTTCATCACCTTCTTCCTCTCGCAGTTCGGTATGGTGCGCCACTGGTGGCAGGTGCGCGGCAAAGAGGCCCACTGGGAGAAAAAATTGTTCATCAATGGCCTCGGAATGACACTGACGTTTTTCATTCTCGTGTCCGTGACAGTAATCAAATTCCACGAGGGAGGCTGGATCACGATGCTCCTTACGGGAACCCTGGTCGGGATTGCGCTGCTCACGCAACGCCATTATCGGAACACGTTTCGCATCCTGCACCGGCTCGACGAGCTGGTAAATGTTGCTGAAGCGTCCTGCCCCACGTTATCCGATGCAAAGGGGACGGACAAGGAAACGACGGTAAAATACGACCCTCAGGGCAAGACCGCCATTCTGCTCGTCAATGGCTTCAACGGACTCGGACTCCATACGCTCTTCAGCATCATCCGCCTCTTCGGAGGGACCTTCAAAAATTTTGTGTTCATTCAGGTCGGTGTGGTGGATGCAGGCAACTTTAAGGGCACTGAAGAGGTGTCTCATATGAAGGAGAACGTACGCAAGGAGCTGGACCGCTACGTGCACTACATGCGATGTCATGGATACTACGCAGCGGGCTATTCCTCCTTCGGCAATGACGTGGTAGAGGAAATCGCCCGGCTCACGCCCGAAATCCTGCAGCGGTTTCCCAACGCGATCCTGTTCGGCGGTCAGCTCGTATTTCCCCGGACAACGTTCCTGTCCGGCATGTTTCATAACTATACGATTTTTGCCGTACAAAGACGATTCTATAATGAAGGGATTCCCGTCGTTATCCTCCCAATCCGGGTATAGGTATTGACCGATGCACGATGCCATACGCGCCCTCCGGGGTGACGTTCTCCATACTCTTTTTCATTGACCGTCGAGCGCCCACCGGTATAGTATTGTTCCATGATGTTTCTCCTACCCTTCCTGACGAGTTTCTAGTTATCGGTATTAGTGGGATCCTCATTCCGCTGCTCCGAATCCTGATATCCTGCCGCAGCCCATTGGAGCAGATTTGCAGTAGCGCATGGTTGAGGGCAGGCTCAGGAGCGTTCGGATCTTGTTGATGCGACTTCGGCAGGACTGCCGCCAGGTACTATCGGGATTACCGGCATGCAAATAATGCGGGAACTATGCGCGCTTCTGGAAGGATGCGTGAAGAGCAAGCCACTGTCCGCCGCTGAGCGCGGCCATATGCTCGAGGATTTCTGAAGGGCATGGGAGGAATACTCCTGGCTTACGGCGCACGGCTTCAAAGCATAGCCCGGCCCCTATATCAGGAAAAACTGAATAAGTCCGGAGATGAGAAGCTTTGATGGTAAGAAAAACACTAAAATTACCCGGTAATGTCCTTGCCTTCATGCTTCTCGGGCTCCTCGTCTCATCGTTCTGTGATGCGGAAACTCCTGGCACTTTGGTCATTGAGCATGGTCCCAGGAATTCGAAGCTCGTGGCACTCACCTTCGACGCATGTCCGACTGGGCGTGAGGACGAATACGATGAACGTGTGGTCGAGGCCCTGCTCCATGCAAATGCGCCTGCGACGCTCTTCATGAGCGGCCGGTGGGTGGAAAAAAATCCGGAGAAGACTAAATTCCTTGCGGACCAGCCGCAGTTCGAGATCGCGGCTCACAGCTACTATCACCCGCATCTGCTTGAGAAAGACAACAACCGCGTCATGCGCGAGATGAAGCGCACGCAGGCGATCATTAAGAAGGTGACCGGCAAGACGCCGAAATATTTCCGGCCGCCGTTCGGTGAAGTCGATGAGCGCATTGCAACAATTGCCAAGGCAGAGGGGCTTACGACCATCCAGTATGACATTGCTTCAGGCGATCCTGATCCTGGGATTTCTCCGCAGAGGATCGTGCGGGTCGTGGTCCGCGAGGCGAAAGGCGGCAGCATCATCGTGTTTCACATGAACCGGAATGGTGTTCACACCGCGGAAATTCTGCCGGAGGTGATACAGAAGCTGCGTCAGAAGGGATTTGTGCTAGTGACAGTTGGAGACATGCTGAAGGAAGGCAACGGTGACGTGAAAACCACGGAAACGCGGAGTTATGGAAAGGCGCCGTGAGTCGGGGACGCGATGAAAGGGGGAACTGGGGCAGGAATGCCGCTTTTCAGCAATTCCCCAGGTCCCTGAATATTTTATCGCTGCCGTTATTTTCCTAAACCCGCCCGATATGCATCGAGCCAGCGGACATGGCTCTTTTCCTCGTTGATGACTTCTTCGATGACATCTTTTTCTTTCACGATTGACTTGAGTTCCATGAAATAGAGGAGGGTCTCTTTTTCAAACCCGATCGCGAACTTCACCGCGTCTGCAACGGTCTTGATGTGGTCCATGGTCGGGAGGGCCTTACCCTTGCCGAGGAAGAACTCCGACTCTACAAAGGCGCGCATGTAATTACTCACCTCTTCCCACTGAACCGGTTCCACGTCGATTCCGCTCTTTTCTACAGAGACTTTCAGGTCCGTAAAGGTCTTCTCATGCACTTTTTCCTTGTCGGCAAGTGTCGTGAAGAGCCTGACAAGTCCCTCGTCCTTCTTAAATTTTTCCGCTATCGTGGAATAGAACTTGAAACCGAGTTTTTCCGTCTGAATCGCCATCTCCATAATTTCATCTATTGAATACTTGCCCATGTTTGTCTCCCCCGCAAATGTATGTGGAATGATTTCATAAAGACGATGCCACTCGAACGCCTGCTAAGAAGATAGCTTGTTCTGTCCGACGTGTCAACCCCTGCCGCCGATTCTGTCAACGCTTCTGTGAGCAAGCGTAGAGGCAGTACGATCATTCAAAATTGAACTGCAGCATGGCTATCCCGCCTGCCCGGGACGGTTCGACAAGCAGCGACAGATGCCGCGGATTGTCAAGACCGAGAAAAGCGTCGGTCAGGAAGGCTCCGAAGAAGTGTCCGATAGCGATCCCGGCAAGCACGTCGGAAGGATAGTGCTGGTTTGCCTCGATACGGGCCCAGGCCGTCGCCGCGGTCAATGCGCCGAGGCCGATCTGCGCTGCTGTTGTCGCTCCTTGGGACCAGGAAAGTGTTTCGATATTTCGTGACGCGACGGTCGAGAAAAAAGCCGCGCCGGTACTGTGCCCCGAAGGAAAACTCTGGTCATCGGCACCATTCGGCCGCATCCGATGCACCGTGGTCTTAAGGACATCAACCGTTCCGAGCGTAACGACTCCGGCTCCGGCTTCGATACCGAACCCTTTGGCCTTAGCTTCCAGCCAATCCCCCGTGCTGTTACCGCTCGGCGCGGCTATCCCCGATGCGACCCACACAACCGCAGATGCGTCAAGCAGGGCGGTACTCATTTCATCTGCATTTTGCTGCGATCCGAAGATAGGTGTGTTTTTTGCAGCCCATTCAGAAACCTTGGTGTCAGCATGATCCATTTGGAAAGCCAATGCTCCTGCAGCCGGCGCCCATGTCTCCGGAGCAGTGGCTGCATTCCACGCGGCATGCTGGATGCGCTCCCAGCCCGGCGACAGCGTAGCATCCTGTCCCCACCCTCGACCGTTTGGAAGAGTTCCGCAGCCTGAGTTGGCAACTGCGAGAAAGAAAACAATAAAAAAGACTCTTGCCGCCGATAAAAAAAATGTTTTCCCCGAGTAGCCGTTTACCGTCAATGTTTTTTTGTCCTGTGAATGAGCTGCTATTGGGCTCTCATCGGCCTCGCGCAGGTGTCGTTTCTCATTCGTGATTTTGAATGACAGTAACTATACCACAATTCGTGATCCTCATACAGCATTTTTCGGGGTGATTGAAAGCTCGTTGAAGTACGCCGAACGCAGTAGGCGATCACGGCAACGTCTGTTAAGGCATGGCATTCCGGTTTTTCTCCCTTCCCTTTTCGGTTTCTCCTACGAAGAAAGGAACAAGCAGAACAAGGCCGCCGAGTGCGGCCACTCCGTTCCAGCCGCTCCTAAGATAGGCGAAGCCGCTAAGCGTGATGCCGATTGCTCCGCCCAAATAGTAGAACAGGACGTACAGGGAATTTGCGCGTCCGTGGCTGGTAGTCAAGGTGCGGTTGAGCGAACCAACTGCAGCAGCGTGAATCGTAAAAAAGCCGGCACAAATCCCTGCAAGACTGCACGCGATGACTGTGAGGGACTCGATGAGCGTTGCGGCAAGGAACAGCCAGAAAATCACGGTACCGAGCGCCAAGGTCTTTCCAGTTCCCATTCGATTGCTGATTTTTCCCGCCACGGGGCCGATGGCAATTCCGACTAGGTACGCGAGATACATCATCGTAATCACCTCAGTATGAGCGTTAAATTCCGGACCAGCGAGATAAAACGGCAGATAGTTAAAGACCGAGGAAAATGCGAAAAAAGCGCTGAAGGCAACCAGGTACATGCGCAGCAGCTCTTTCCTGGCAACCAACTTCAAAAAACCGGCAGAGCGGGCTTCCTGTTCTGGAGCCAGCGTCTCAGAGGGAAGCGCACGGACTGCGAAGAACGTCGCCGCTAGAAGCAGGACCGAGGCGCTCACGAATGCGTATCGCCAATGCAGGGGAGGATGGATCCATCCGCCGAGCAGGCGGCCGCCCAAGCCTCCTGCAACGGTTGCCGAGACGTAGGAACCCATGACAGTGTTCAGATGTTCTTGGGGAAGGCTTCGCGCAAGATAGGCGGCGAGGCAGGTCGTCAGCGCAGGGATAAAGAGGCCCTGGAGAAAACGGACGAGGATGAACGGCCACAGGCTCGTGATGGCTGCACAATACAAACTGCACATGCTCACGATAATTCCACCGATCAGAATGATGGGCTTGATCGCATAACGGTCAGCCAGCATCCCGAAGGGGAGATTGGCAAGGGCGATACCGAGGATGACCGACGAGACGGTAAGCGATGTTCGGGTCTCTTCAGCTCCGAATTCTTTCTGGAGAACGGGCAGGACTGGCTGGGTAATGTAGATGTTGGTAAAGGCTGCCATAACCAGGAAAAATACCAGGAATGGCAGATCCTTGGCTGTTGAGCTTTTCATTGAACGTCATGACCGACTTCATCGACCAAGCCTCTGACGCGGGCACTCTTCGGGGAACCTCGCCGAGGTAGCCAATGGGCATCCGCCACATCCGTTAGCGGAATCACGATCCTCCCGTTAGTAAGGAATCCTTGGGACGATCACAGGATTACCGGGCGGCGGTTCTTCTCAGTTCCACATAGTGGGCAGCGGCCAGCGCGCCTATGCATCCATCGGCAGCCGCAACCACGATCTGGTTGGCAAACTTCTGCCGCACATCACCGACGGCAAAAATGCCCGGGACGCTCGTCTCGCACCTATCCCCAGTTAGAACAAAACCAAGCTCGCTTATCCTGACCGTCGGGGGAATCAACTGATTGTTCGGAGAATAGCCGATAAATATAAATACTCCGTCCGTCGGCAGTTCTCCCCGATCTCCGGTTTCGATATTTTCGGTCGAGACAGATTCAACCACCTTCCCATTGCCAAAGATTGCCGTGATGATCGTGTTCCAAATCACTTCGATTGCAGGCACAGCCATGAGCCGGGACTGGAGCAGTTTGTTTGCCCTGAGCACGTTACCCCTGTGCACAAGAAGCACTTTTTTCGCCAATCGCGAAAGATAGAGTGCCTCCTCAACTGCCGTATCGCCTCCCCCCACAACGACGACTGTTTTATCTCTAAAAAAGAACCCATCGCAGGTGCCGCAATAGGAAACACCGCTGCCTAAATATTCCTTTTCTCCGGGTATGCCGAGCTTCCGTGCGGTCCCGCCTAACGCGAGGATCAGCGCGGTGGTCTGAAGAAGTTCGCCGTTCACCAGCCGGACCGAGTGAAGATCAGAACCTGCGTTGACCGCCGCAACTTCCTCCTGGACGATATTCAAACCGAAGGTCTTGATCTGATGGACCAGTTTTTCCGCCAAATCAAATCCGGTTATACCTTCCAAGCCCGGGTAGTTATCCACATCCTTTGATATGGCGATCTGACCGCCCAGCAGCCCTTTCTCTATGAGGACCGTCTTGAGTGCAGCCCTTTTACAGTACAGCCCGGCTGTCAGACCGGCAGGTCCCCCTCCCACGATAATCACCTCATAATTTTCCGGCTGCACAATGACTCCTCTCCGCATTGTTAGACAAGTTTGGTATCGCAAGAAACTACCGCTGCTTACTCCGCACCTGTTACCGTGATGACTCTATTGTACCAAAAGTGCAGCAGGTATGAAAAGAGAAGAATGGGAGTAATTTGAAGTGTCGGGGTAGTGGCATTGGGCAAGGCGTGTCACTCCACGATCTGTTTTCTAATAGCTTGACTCCCGTTTCCAGACGAGGTAATATGTCTTTTTCCTTGGGGAATTATCCCCTTGCCCGGACGGCACGAACATGGTGAAAAGACGTAACCATATCATCGCAGCCCTGGCCGTCACAGTTTTTTTGGTCATCGGCTGCGTTCTCTTTGTAAAGGTGCAGGGAAATTTCCATTCCATCACACCTGAGGAAGCATACCGCTCAGGCCAACTCTGCAACGACAAGCTGGCGGAGTATGTAAAGCAATACCATATTAGAAGCATCCTGAACCTGCGCGGCAAGCATGCAGGCGAGAGTTGGTATGAAGATGAAGTGGCGATGAGTGCTAAGTTGAATCTGCCCCATTATGACGTCGGCCTCAGCGCTGACCATGAACTGACCGACAGCGAGGTCCGCCAGCTGATGGACATTTTCCATGAGGCCCCCCGCCCCATTCTGATCCATTGTCAATCCGGCGCAGACAGATCCGGACTGTTTGCCGCCATGTGGAAAGTGTTCGTGGACAAGGCACCGAAGGATACGGCGGCAAAGGAGCTTTCCCTCTGGTACGGCCACCTTCCGTTTGGTGACAATACGGCCATGGACCGCTTTTTTGAAAAGTGGAACCCCTAGTTCCTGTCTTGCTATCTGCTGATTATCAGTAATGCAGGAGTTGCTTTACACATATTTCTCGCACAAGAAGCCGGCATGACTCGCCAAAAAAAAGTTCATGCGGGTTTCTCTCCTGTAGTCCCCCCGGCAGGTCTCCGCGTTGCCGCAACGGCAGGGCACATCCTTGCGAGATACGACCGTTGCATGCGCGTTTGGCGGGGTTAGGAGTAATTCATGAAAGTCGATACGATGCGGAACGTGGACTACTATTTCGGCGTTCCGCTCTGCTTTGCCTTAACGATCGTTAAAAAAATCTTCTCCCTTTTTTCCGCTAAGGGAACCGGCCTCCGGTCGACAAACATCTTGCTGATCGAAATGTCGGAGATGGGGAGCACCATTCTTGCTGACCCGGCGATGAGAAAACTGAAGCACGTCCTGCATGCCAACCTCTACTTCGCCATCTTCAAGAAAAACAGCCCCAGCCTGGACCTCCTGGGCACGGTCCCGAAAGAAAACATCTTTACGCTTGACGACAGCGGCTTCCTGCCTCTTGCCTCTGATGCCTTCAAGTTCATCTTCTGGACGCGCAGAAACCGTATCGACGCCGTCATTGACATGGAGCTGTTCTCCCGTTTTACGGCTCTTTTGACGGGGCTGTCCGGTGCAAGAAAAACCGTGGGTTTCCATGCATTCTTTAACGAGGGACTGTACCGCGGAGATTTGCTGACCCATAAAGTTGCCTACAATCCCCATATGCATATCTCGAAAAACTTTATCGCCCTTGCCAATGCTCTCATCAGCGACAAGGCCCAGCTGCCTTACTCGAAAACAACCGTCTCCGATGACGAGATCACGCTGCCAAAGGTCACCGTTCTCGAAGGACCAAAAGAGGCAATTCGCCGGAAAATCAGTACTGCCTGCCCCGGTTTCGACGAAAGCATGCACAGGATCGTTCTTGTGAATGCCAATGCTTCCGAGCTGCTGCCAATACGGCGCTGGCCGCAGGAAAAGTACATCTCGCTGATCCGGATGATCGTGGAGCGCTACCCGAGAGTGGTCATCCTGCTCACGGGCGGCAAAAGCGAGCGAGCCGGGCTTGAAGCCATCACGAGTGCCGTTCAAAGCGATCGCTGCGTCAATTTTGCAGGCCATACGACCCTGTCCGAACTGCCCGCCCTGTACTCCATGGGCGCTTTCATGCTCAGCAATGATTCCGGACCACCTCACTTTGCGTCGGTGACAGATATGCCTACGTTCGTTTTTTTCGGCCCCGAGACGCCAAAACTTTACGGACCGCTCGGCAATGCGACGGCGATTTATGCCGGTCTGGCCTGCTCGCCTTGCGTATCCGCGTCAAATCACCGCAAGACCGCGTGCTCGGATAATGTCTGCCTTCAGGTCATCACGCCTGAGCAGGTTTTCGGCATCCTCAAGCCAAAACTCGAAGAGATTAAATGAATCCGCTCACACGCCTGCATGATGAGAACCGGGAGGCGCTCTGGATCATCGCAGCATTCACCATCCTCCGCCTGGCTGTCGCGCCGACATTCGGGCTCGGCACCGATGAAGCGCACTATGTTCTCTATGCCAGATTTTTAGACTTAAGTTACTTCGACCATCCGCCCCTCGTCGGCTGGACCCATGCTTTGTTCTACTACACACTGGGCACGAATGAATTTCTTGCGCGATTGCCTGCGATCCTCCTCTTCGTCGTTACCTCGTTTTTGTGTTATCGCTTCGTGCTTTCGGTCAGCGCGAAAAGACCTGCGCTGCTGGCACTTGTCGCCTTGAACAGCTCCTTCCTGCTCAGCGGGCTCGGCCTGATGCTGCTGCCCGAATCGCTGCTTTTACCCATTGCATTCGCGCTCATCTTCACGGTCCTGCGGCTCGAACGCTCTCCCGATATCAGTAACTTCATTCTCCTGGGACTGGTACTCGGCCTTGCCGGACTTGCCAAGTATACGAGCATACTCTTCGTGCCTGCCATCCTGATCTACGGATTGATCAAGAAACGGTATGATATTCTCCTGAATCCCCGCATCCTCATATCTGCTATCGTCGCTCTGATCATCATTTCACCGGTACTTTACTGGAATGTGCACACTGACTTTGCAAGCTTCCGTTACCAGAGCGGCCATGTCATCGGCGGGCATATGCCGAACTTCGCCAAATTCTTCCAGGGTCTCGGAGCTCAGTTCGGCGCGTACAGCCCTCCGCTTTTCTGCGTCGCTTTTTACGGGCTCTACAAGGCGTTCAGAAACCGCAGCGATGCCCTGATTCTTGCTGCGCTCATCGGCGCATCGATCCTGCTGTTCTTTCTCTATTCGTCATTGTTCAAATTTGCCCTGCCGCACTGGTCGGCTGTTTTTTATGCGCTCTTTATCCCTCTGGGAGTAGCCTTCCTGGACCAGAGCTCCATACGGATGAAGCGGGGCATGATCGTCTTTTCGATAGGATTCAGCGTCATCGTTGCCCTGCTTCTGCAATCGGAACTTGCAGTCAAGGCATTTCGTTTCCCCGATTATAAGTCCCCGTTCCGGGATATATATGGAATGCCGGACCTGGTAAAGCGCGCGAATGAAATCCTGGACCGGGACGCCTCTCCCAGGAAGGCGCTGGCTGTCACGAACTGGACCTATGTCAGCCGCACGATGTACTACAATATTCCGTACAAAAGCGGTGTATTCCTGCTCGGCAATGATGATGAGCGATTTACGACGTGGTATTCGGGATCTCCCCTTGGCCAGGATATCCTCTTCATTACGAACCATTTTGAGCGACCTGACATTGGGCGGGAAATGCAATGTAGCGGGGTGAGCGATGCGGGACAAATGGACATCCTCCTGCATGGCGGCAAAGTCGATACGATCGATTATGTGTGGTGCAGGTCCTTTAGCGGGGTAAACGCCAACAGATAAGAACGGAGCCTGCTCTTTAGTGAACAACGAATTGGCTTAGCTAACTCATAGGTAGGTAGGCGGCCTTATTCCGTTCTATGCTGTTTTTTTAGAACATGCCTCGACGCTCTTCCGTGAAACGGTCAGATCATCAGTAGCGTGATCAAGTAATATTCTTGTGCGCTTCAGTGCGTACCTCGGGAAATTTACCCCGAAGCAATCATCTCACGATATCATCGTGGGACAACGGTAACGTCCTCCTCACTGGAAGTTGAACACCCGATGTCAACGATCAAAATATGGCTTTTGACTAAACATGAACAAATAGGATAACGGACCAGGACACCGTATCCACATGGCACTTCGACCTCAGTTTAAATTATAAAATTTCCTGTTTCGCAGGGGAGGTAGCATTCATGCGCACTGGTGTCTTAATCTCGCTGTTGGTTGTTTCTCTGGCTCTGCCGGGGACCGCGTTCTCCGCTGTAAACAAACAAAACACGTTGAAAGGCGCGGGAGACCCAGAAGCTGCCATTAACAGTCCCAAGGCAGCGGTATTGATCGCACCGGAGCTGACGATAAACCGATCGAGAACAGCGGTGCTGATCATGGACTATCAGAATGAAATCGTAGGCATGCTGCCTGAGAATGTGCAAGGACCCCTCATGGACCGAGCAAGCACTATCCTCAAGAAGGCGCGGGAAGCCCACCTGCCCATTATCTATATCGTCGTTCGCTTTCGTGAAGGTTACCCTGAGATCAGTTCGCATAACAAGCTCTTTAGCAGTCTAAAAGATTCCGGACGCCTGCGTGAAGGAACGTCTGGATCCAAAATTCATGACAGGGTAGCACCGCAGCCGGAAGATATCATAGTCACAAAGCGCCGTGTTGGAGCTTTTTCCACGACCGACTTGGACACGATTCTGCGCGCCAAAAACATCAACACGCTCATACTATTTGGTATTTCGACGAGCGGCGTAGTCCTTTCCACGATACGCTGGGCCGCCGATTTGGATTACTCGCTCATCGTCGTATCGGATGCCTGTGCGGATCGAGATGCGGAAGTGGACCGAGTCTTGATGGAGAAGGTTTTCCCCTGGCAGGCCACTGTTGTGACCACTCGAGAGCTACTCAACGCTCTCGAAATAAAGAGATAAAGTAATGACTGCGTAAAATGAGCTGGGGGACCATGCAGCCACCTAGGTCTTCAGGAGTTTTTACCATCTGCGAGGGAAAGCCCCGTTCCGTTTCAGGATGTCCTATAGATGAATCCACAGCGGCGACTGTCAGATCTTCGAAAAATCATCTCTCCCTTTCTCTCCGGCGAATTTTATCGTTTCTATGGCCTCAATTGGGCGAGGTCTTCCTTCAACTACGTTTTTCCAGAGTCATCAGCCACCTGTCCTGACCAGCGAATCTGTCTTCCCAAGTTGCGGAAAAAGATGGATTGCAATTATGACCACCATGATCGTGCCGATGCCACCGATCAGGACGGCAGGTACGACGC
>Ga0187779_10001936_pt1 | contig 12818 bp, 12 predicted proteins | sample 1015_Q2_SP10_10__FD_132435 | JGI IMG/M metagenome (GOLD analysis project Ga0187779, IMG submission 132435) | Tropical peat soil microbial communities from peatlands in Department of Meta, Colombia - 1015_Q2_SP10_10_MG | ecosystem: Environmental > Terrestrial > Soil > Wetlands > Peat | place... | reverse complement strand
CGTTTCAAGTCCGGTCCTCGACCCTGGCGCCAAGCCCCTCGAGCCCTCCGGGGAAAGCTCGAATGCTCTGAAGGCGGAAGCACGGGACGCCGGACCAAGAAGGCCCTACCGGTGTATCAGCCGGCCGTCCGTTCAGCTCCCAACCAGGATCGACGGAGCGCGCGGTTTATAGGAGATTTTCGCGAAAAGGCAAGGCAAAACAAGGCTTGTGCGATTGCCACCGGAACAATCAGGCGGCTCGAGGCCCCAAGTCACTGCCTTGCAGGAGGTCGGCGAGCTGCACGGCCAGATCAGCGCCCTCACGGAGCTGGCGGGCTGTGTCGGCGTTCTGCTCATCGGCATCTCGGATCTTTTTCAGGGCCTCGAGCAGCCGGTCCAGGTTTTCCGCCAGAAACTGCTGTCGAAAAGCGGGATCGATGCGCGCCCGCGTGAGGTCGTCCTCGGTGACCAGCTTAGTCATCGCCTTGGCCTTTGAAAAATTGACGCAAATCCTAGCGGAAAGAGTGTTGTCGCAAAGTTACCGCCGGTGGCGAAACTTGACAGGACCGGTGGCGGGGGTGTCTTTCGGCCGGATTTCGTTGCATTGGCAACCACTGGCGGGCAGGACATGGCGGTCGCTTTCGTATTCCCCGGGCAAGGCAGCCAGGCTGTCGGGATGGGCAAGACGCTGGCAGCAAATTTCGCGGCCGCGCGTCAGGTGTTTGAAGACGTCGACGCAGCTCTGGGCAGCAAACTCAGCGCCACCATTTTTGAAGGACCGGCCGACACTCTCACGCTTACCGAAAATGCACAGCCAGCGCTGATGGCTGTCTCACTTGCGGTCGTCCGTGTGCTTGAAGCAGAGGCGGGACTCAACCTTGCACGCGATGCGCAATTTGTTGCCGGCCATTCGCTTGGTGAGTACTCGGCGCTGGCCGCGGCGGGCGCCTTCACTGTATCCGACGCTGCGCGGTTGTTGCGCACGCGCGGGCGGGCAATGCAGAAAGCCGTTCCGGTTGGCGCCGGAGCCATGGCAGCTCTTATCGGGTTAGAATTCGATGCAGCGGCGGCTGTTGCGGCGGAAGCGGCACAAGGCGAGGTTTGCCAGGCGGCCAACGACAATGGTGCCGGACAGGTGGTTGTCTCCGGCAACAAGGCCGCCGTCGAACGTGCTGTTGAAATTGCCAAAGCGAAAGGCGCCAAACGCGCTATGCTACTGTCGGTGTCCGCACCATTTCATTGCGCATTGATGCAGCCTGCCGCCGATGTGATGTCGGAAGCGTTGGCAAAAGTATCCGTCAAGCCGCCGGTTGTGCCGGTCGTCGCAAACGTGTTGGCTAAGGCCATCCGCGAACCGGATGAGATCGTCCGCGCGCTGATCGCCCAGGTCACGGGCACTGTGCGCTGGCGCGAATCCGTCGTGTTTATGGCAGGCGCCGGCGTCAACCAATTCAACGAGATTGGCGCGGGCAAGGTGCTCAGCGGGCTGATCAAAAGGCTCGCAGATGGCGCAAGTGCGGTTGCGATCGGCACTCCTGAAGATGTCGCCGCATTCAAGGCGGGGAGGAACGCATGATGTTCGACTTGAATGGCAAGACTGCGCTGGTGACCGGCGCAAGCGGCGCAATTGGCGGCGCGATTGCACGAGCGTTACATGCGCAGGGCGCAACCGTCGCGATTTCCGGCACGCGCAAGGACGCGTTGGAAGCAGTGGCTGCGACGCTTGGTAGCCGCGCGCACGTACTGCCTTGCGATCTGGCGGACCCGAATGCAGTCGAGGCGCTGGTGCCGAGCGCTGAAGAAAAAATGCAAAAGCTCGATATCCTGGTGGCGAATGCGGGGGTCAACCGCGACAATTTGTTTGTGCAGTTGCGCGACGAGGACTGGGACAAGGTAATCGCCGTGAACCTGACCGCGACGTTTCGGCTCACACGTGCGGCGGTATCACGCATGATGCGTCGTCGTTGGGGGCGTGTGATTGGCATTTCATCGGTGGTCGGATTTACCGGTAACCCGGGGCAGGGCAATTATACCGCTTCGAAAGCCGGAATGGTCGGTATGATCAAATCGGTGGCTGCCGAGTACGCCAAGCGCAACATTACGGCGAATTGCATCGCGCCTGGGCTGATCGCATCGGCTATGACCGAAAAACTCAACGAGAAGCAGCGCGAGGCCATTCTCGCCCGCATCCCCGCCGCCAAGCTTGGTACGCCTGAAGATGTGGCCGCAGCCGCCGTGTTCTTGGCGTCGAATGAAGCCGGCTACGTGAACGGCCAAACTATCCACGTTAATGGCGGGATGGCCATGATCTAGCACGAGCCGGGAAAAGACGGTGTTCGGTTTGTGCAAGAGATCATTCGCCAATGGGAGAGGAAAGGCCGGATTTTCAGGGCTTGCTCGCCACGTTTTCACGCGCTAGTCAATGGAATTGAAGTATGGTAACCGAGCTTTGGCCCGGCTGGGGCGGCTGATCGCGGACATTGCAAGCGGTGTTCCGCAATTGAGGGTCGTCTCATCACCGTCAATCACCAAGAGGCCGTCAGGCAATGGTTGCGATCTGAGGTCGGGTCGCGGCCCAATCTAAAAAGCACGAGGTTGGAACGATGAGTGACATTGGCGAGCGGGTGAAGAAGATTGTCGTGGAGCACCTGGGCGTAGAGCCGGAAAAGGTGACCGATCAAGCAAGCTTCATCGACGATCTTGGCGCCGACAGTCTCGACACCGTCGAGCTCGTGATGGCCTTCGAAGAGGAGTTCGGCTGCGAGATTCCCGATGATGCCGCCGAAACGATTCTAACCGTTGGCGACGCGGTCAAATTTCTCGAAAAAAACGCCAAGAGCTGAGCAAATAGCTGCTGCTCAATCGCTTCGCTCGTTATTGGCTATGAGCTGTAGCCGGCCATGAGACGTGTCGTCGTTACCGGAATGGGGATGGTCACGCCACTTGGATGCGGCGTGGAACCGACTTGGGATCGCCTCATCAAGGGCGAGAGCGGCGCGAAAAAAATAGAAAAATTCGATGTGTCGGACCTCCCGTGCAAGATCGCGTGCGTGATCCCGAGAGGCGACGGTTCGAATGCGACCTACAATCCGGACCAGTGGATGGAGCCGAAAGAACAGCGCAAGGTCGATGAATTCATCACTTTCGCGATGTGTGCGGCGAAACAGGCGCTCGACGACGCGGGCTGGAATCCAAAAAGCTACGAGGAGCAGACGACAACCGGGGTGCTGATCGGCTCCGGCATCGGCGGTATCGACGGCATCGCGGAAACCGCAGTGCTGCTCCACGAAAAGGGACCTCGCCGCGTGTCTCCGTTTTTCATTCCCGGGCGTATCATCAATCTGGCGTCCGGCTACGTTTCGATAGCGCATGGTCTCAAGGGCCCTAATCACGCCGTAGTCACCGCCTGTTCGACTGGCGCGCACGCTATCGGAGACGCCGCCCGACTGGTGGCGCTTGGCGATGCGGAGGTCATGGTGGCAGGAGGCGCGGAATCGCCGGTCAACCGCATTTCACTTGTCGGCTTCTCGGCGTTGCGCGCGCTATCGACCGGGTTCAATGACGATCCCACGCGGGCGTCGCGACCCTATGACAAGGATCGCGACGGTTTTGTAATGGGTGAAGGTTCTGGTGTCGTTGTGCTGGAGGCGCTCGATCACGCTAAGGCGCGTGGTGCCAAGATTTACGCCGAATTGATTGGCTATGGTTTATCGGGCGATGCCCACCACATTACGGCGCCGGCGCCGGATGGTGACGGCGCGTTGCGCTGCATGTCTGCAGCCATTAAGCGGGCCGGCATTTCGCCGGACGATATCGACTACATCAACGCCCACGGCACTTCGACGCCGCTCGGTGATGAGATTGAGCTTGGTGCGGTGCAAAAACTGGTCGGCAATGCCGCCGGCAAAATTTCAATGTCTTCGACCAAGTCCTGTATTGGTCACCTGTTAGGTGCGGCTGGTGCAGTTGAAGCAATCTTCTCTATTCTGTCGATCCGCGACGGGATCGCCCCGCCGACGATCAATCTCGACAATCCCTCGGTCGATACACCCGTCGACCTTGTTCCCCACCAGGCCCGCAAGCGGGACGTCGATACTGCGCTCTCGAATTCTTTCGGCTTTGGCGGGACGAACGCGTCGCTGATCTTCCGCCGTTACGCGGCCTAAAAGCGTGCGCGGTGCAAAACCTCAAGCTTTCGCCATAATTTTTTCTAACGTGCGAAAGCAGCTGACCTTTTTCACCCGCCGTGGTGGGATGGTGCGACTGAAATAGGCTGTGCTGACAGCGGGAGCGGGTTAATTTGAATTCCAATTTACCGCCGGGCAGCGACAAAAACGGTCCATCGGCCGCAAAACCACAATTGCCGCGCAGCCCGCGCGCAGCTCTCGAGCCGGAGCGGGTGCCGATGCCCAGCCGACATTCGAAACGGGTGCGTCATCCTCTGGTCGTTATCGGCAACGCAATCTTCACCGTGCTGGTGGTGATCTCGATTACCGGTGGCGCGGCGCTGTTCTTCGGCAAGCAGCGTTTCGAGACGCCAGGGCCGCTTGCGGAGGATAAAGTCGTCAATATCCCGCGCGGGCTCGGCATTCGCGACATTTCTGATCTTTTGCAGCGCGAGGGTGTGATCGATCAGCCGTATGTGTTTATGGGCGGCATCATCGCGCTTAAAGCACGCGGCGAACTTAAATACGGCGAATATCAGTTTACCAAAAGCGCAAGTCTAGCCGAGGTGGTCGATACCATCGTTGAAGGCAAAGTGGTGCAGCACGCGCTCACGGTCCCTGAAGGGCTGACGTCTGAACAGATTGTCGCGCGGCTTCTAGAGACCGATGCACTGACTGGACAAATCAAGGAAATTCCGCGCGAGGGAACGCTCCTGCCCGAGACATACCGGTTCACGCGCGGCATGGCGCGCGACCAGATCATCCAACGCATGCACCAAGCGCACCGGCGTGTCCTGCAAGAAGTGTGGGAACATCGAATACAGGATCTGCCGGTAAAAACGCCTGAACAATTGGTCACGCTTGCCTCGATTGTGGAAAAAGAAACAGGCCGGTCGGACGAGCGCACGCGCGTCGCCGCAGTTTTCGTCAACCGGCTGAAGAGCAGAATGCGGCTGCAATCGGATCCAACGATCATCTACGGCCTGACCGGCGGCAAGGGTTCGCTCGGCCGTCCGATCCTGAAGAGTGAAATCGAGCAACCAACGCCATACAATACTTACGTGATTGATGGACTCCCGCCGGGGCCAATCGCCAACCCTGGCCGCGCCTCGCTCGAGGCGGCCGCCAATCCGGCGCGCACCAAGGAGCTTTATTTCGTCGCCGACGGCACTGGCGGCCATGTATTTTCGGACAATTACGCGGAGCACCAGAGGAACGTTGCGCGCCTGCGCGGAATCGAGCACAGCAATGGTGCTCCACCGGCTGCATCGGTGCCGTCCGCAGGCGGCGCACCGGATGGTGCGAAGCAGTAGACTTGTGACGTCAACCTCGCGCGGCTAAGGTCGCGGCGCTCTTCGAAACAGGTTTCACCGCGAGATCAATTCCATGGCTCTCTCGAGCATGACCGGCTTTGCTCGTGCTCAGGGAGTCGCCGGCACGTACGCGTGGAGCTGGGAGATCAAGTCGGTCAACGCCAAGGGGCTTGATTTACGCTTCCGCTTGCCGGGAGGCTGGGATGCGATCGAGGTCCCAGCGCGCGCTCGCGGTGCAGAAAAGCTTGCTCGCGGCACCGTCTACGCCAATCTCACTGTTACGCGGCAGGGTGTGCAGCCGGCGGTGAAAATCAACGAACCGGTGCTTGCTGCGGTATTGTCGACGCTCAAGGGTCTTTCCGGAAAAGTCGATGCCGCGCCGCCGACTCTCGACGGCATTTTGTCCCTCAAGGGGGTGATTGAGGTGAGCGATGCCGATGAACGCGAGGACGAGCATCGGGCTGCTGAAACCGCGGTCATTGCCGGCTTCGACCAGGCGCTCGCGGCGCTAACAGCGATGCGGCGCGCAGAGGGTGACGTGCTCGGCCGGCTACTGTCAGCCAGACTCGATGAAATCGCCCGGTTGGCCGCGCGGGCGGAGGCCGCGCCTGGGCGCAAGCCTGAGGCCATAAAGGCGAGGCTGGCAGAGCAGGTGGCAAACCTGCTCTCGACGTCCGAACGTTTCGATTCCGATCGTCTGTACCAGGAGGCAATATTGCTGGCCGCCAAGGCCGACATCCGCGAGGAGTTGGACCGATTGGCCGCGCATGTGGCGCAGGCGAAAAAGCTTCTTGCCGATGGTGCTTCGGTCGGCCGCAAGCTTGATTTTCTTGCGCAGGAACTGCACCGCGAATCGAATACGCTGACGGCCAAGGCCAATGACGTGGAGCTGACCAAGATCGGGCTTGAGCTCAAAAGCGTGGTCGAGCAGTTCCGCGAGCAAGTGCAGAACTTGGAATAACAATGGCGAGGAAGCGGCAGGAAAAGACGATGATCGCCCGGCGAGGGCTGATGCTCGTCCTGTCATCGCCATCGGGCGCGGGGAAGACAACTCTGTCGCGCAGGCTGCTCGAAGAGGACAAAGGCGTCGCACTCTCAGTGTCAGTGACCACGCGCAAGATGCGTCCCGGCGAGAAGGAGGGCCGCGACTATCTGTTTATCGACCGTAGGCAATTCGACGTGATGGTGGACAAAGGCGAATTGCTGGAATGGGCGGAGGTTTTCGACAACTATTACGGGACACCTGCCAAACCCGTGATGGAATCGCTCGCTGCCGGACGCGATGTCCTGTTCGATATCGACTGGCAAGGCACACAGCAGTTGCGCGAAAAGGCCCGTAACGATCTCGTCAGCGTCTTTGTACTCCCGCCATCGATACCGGAGCTGGAGCGGCGCTTGCACAAGCGCGCGCAGGACGACTACGAAACCATTCACCGTCGCATGGCAAAAGCTGCGGACGAGATGAGCCATTGGGCGGAGTACGACTATGTGGTCATCAACCACGATCTTGTACAGGCCTTCAATGAGGTGACGGCGATACTCGCCGCTGAACGGCTCAAGCGCGAGCGTCAACCCGGCCTGTCTGATTTCGTGCGCGGCTTGCAGGCGAAGCTTTAGGCTGTCAGCACCACCCGGCCGACAATTTTTCCTGCGCGTAGATCGTCGAGCGTCACCGATGCCCGATCAAGCGGCTGCTCTGCGATCGGCGGCGGCAGGATCTTCTTGGCGCGCACCAGGTCGATCAGCTCGCGCGCCTCGGCCAAAGTGCCGGTTTGCGTCCCTTCGATAGCCATGGCCTTGAGCGAAAACATAGCGACGGCGGTAGTGTAGGCACCGCCGATCAGGCCAGTGACCACCACCTTGCCGCCCTTGGCCAGGACGCCTGTGGCAAAGTTGAGCGAGACGTCGGAGCCGGCGAAATCGCAGGCCGCGTAGATGCCGCCACTCGCCTTGAGGAGCGCCTTTCGCGCGTTCGGGTCGGACGGATCAAAAGCTTCCCGGGCGCCGACGGTCAATGCCGCTTCGCGCTTTTTTGCATCAATATCGGCGACAAAGGGCGCCGCGCGAAACATCGCCTGCGTCAGCGCGAGCCCCATCAGCCCGACGCCGCCGAGACCGACCAGCAACAGCGGCGCGCGCGCTGCGCGGTCCGACAATCTTTTGAGCGCGGAATAGGCGGTCAGCCCTGAACACATGAGCGCACCGGCATAAGCCGCCGACAGCGGCGCATAGTCGATCAGGTATCGCGCGTGTGGAACAAGAACATGAGTGGCATAACCGCCGTCTACGGTAATTCCCAAATGGCGGGGCGCGGTACAGATATTTTCGTCACCAACTTTACACGCCGGACACACTCCGCAACCGATCCAGGGGTAGACGGCAATATTGGCGCCGGATTCTGCGTCGGCGTCAGGCCCAACGTCCTCGATCACCCCGGAAATTTCGTGTCCCAAGGTAAAAGGCAACGTTCGGCCCGCGCGCACATCGAGTTTTTTGCCGTCGCCAAGCAGGAAATATCCATCCTGCATATGCAGGTCGGAATGACATACGCCGCAACGCGCGACGCGTACCAGAACTTCCGTCCCCCGGGGGCGTGGAAGATCGACGACCGTTTCGCACAGCGGCGCCCCATAAGCTGTTAAGGATTGCCGGTGCATTTTCATCAAGGGGCAATATCACACGCGAACATTCGCCCGCCCAGCGAAAACTTGAGCCAGCGTGACGAAACCCTCGACCGGGATGTCCTCCGCGCGAGCGGTCGGTTCGATGCCAGCATCGGCAAGCAGCGCGAGCGCGTCAACGCCGAGGGTCTTCAGGCTTTGTCTCAGCATCTTGCGACGCTGACCAAAAGCCGCTTCGGTTACACGCTGCAGCGCATTCGAATTGCAAGCGAGAGGAATCGGCCGCGGCATCAGCCTGATTACCGATGACGTTACCTTCGGTGGCGGTACAAATGCCGACCGCGCCACGTCGAACAGTATCCTTGCTTCGGTGCGCCAGCCCGCAAGCACTGACAGCCTTCCGTAGGATTTACTGCCCGGCACCGCGACAATGCGTTCGGCGACTTCGCGCTGAAACATCAGCAGCAATGAGTCATACCAGGGCGGCCATGGTTCTATGGTCAGCCAACCGACGAGCAGGGCGGTGGCGATATTGTACGGCAGATTTGCCACGACACGGGCCCGCTCCGGGCCAAGCGCCTTGCGTGCATCGGTCGTAAGCGCGTCACCTGCGATGATGTCGAGCCTGCCTGGATAGCGCGCGGCAATTTCCTCGAGCGCGGCGACGGCGCGTTGATCGCGCTCGATCGCGACAACACGACGGGCCCCAAGCGCCAGGAGGGCGCGCGTGAGCCCCCCTGGGCCGGGTCCGATTTCCACCACGGTGACGTTTTCCAGCGGCTCGGCTGCCCGCGCAATGCGGGCAGTCAAATTGAGATCGAACAGGAAATTCTGGCCAAGAGATTTTTTCGGCGTAAGACCGTAGCGGCGGATGACCTCGCGTAGCGGCGGCAGGTCGTCAAGCTGGGCCATGCGTCACTTGGCCGGCACTAGCGCGGGAGCTGTAGCCGACAGACGTGCCGCAAGGGTCAGCGCCGCCACCAGGCTCGAAGGATCGGCAGTTCCTTTGCCTGCAATATCGAACGCAGTGCCATGGTCGGGCGAAGTTCGCACGAAGGGCAGGCCAAGTGTCACGTTTACTGCGTGATCGAACGCCAGCGTCTTGATCGGGATCAACGCTTGATCGTGGTACATGCACAGGGCAACGTCATAGGTGGCGCGCGCCCGCTGATGAAACAATGTATCGGCGGGCAGGGGACCAACAGCATCGATGCCTTCAGCCTGAAGCTGTTCGACAGCAGGCGCGACGATTGTACGGTCTTCCTCACCCAGCGCGCCCTCTTCGCCCGCGTGCGGATTGAGACCGGCAACTGCGATGCGCGGGCGCGAAATGCCGAAGCGCGCGGTAAGGTCGCGTGCCGCAATGCGGCCCGTTTCCGTCACGAGCTCAACCGTAAGGCCGGTGACCACATCCTTCAGCGGAAGATGGATCGTTACCGGCACCACGGCGAGCTCAGGCGACCACAGCATCATCACAGGCCGCAGGGTTCTGCCGGTAGCTTCCTGGACGAGCTTGGCAAGAAATTCGGTATGCCCCGGTTCCGCAAAACCGGAACGATAGAGTACGTTTTTCGCGACCGGATTGGTGACGATGGCGGCGGCGTTGCCTTCCAGGACGTCCGACACCGCGCGGCGGATTGAAGCGATCGCGGCTGGCGCGCTGGATGCGTCAGGTTTGCCCGGTGCGGCGGTTACGGAGTTTCCACCGAGCGGCACGACCGGCAGAGCGCGTGAGAAAGTTTCACTCGCTTGCATCGAAGTCACGGTCGTGAGCGCTATATTGACGCCGAGCAAACGGGCGCGCCTCGTGATGAATTCCGGATCACCAATCAGATAGAAGACCGGCAGCTTGAGCTCGGTGCGCCGTCGCCACAACTGAATCGTCAAGTCAGGGCCGATGCCCGCCGGTTCGCCAAGCGTCAGGGCTAGTGGCAGGGCGACGGCTTCGTTCATTTATCTTTTTCGTTCTTGTATTCAATCATCGCCGATTTACGGATTTCTTCCAGGTACTTTTTTGATTCAGATTCAAAGCGCTTGCTGAAAATCTGCTCGCGCATCTCGCGTTTGAGCGGCGACTCCGAGGTACTTTCCTTTTTGTTGCAGACTGCAAACATCTGTAATCCCTGTGCCGTCACTTCGGGCGTCGTTAAGCGGCCGACTTGCATGTTGCCTAGCAGCTCCCGTAGTTGCGGCGTCAAATCAGCGGAACTCCGGCTGACAGGTTCACGCACAGCCACGTCGCGCAGGCTGCGTGCTAGGGCAAGACCTTCATTGCAAGAAGAGAACCGGCCCCGCAAATTCTCCGCCTCGCTGCGTTTGACGGCAATGACGCCTTCGCTAGACCCGCGCGGGATGACAATTGTCACAGGATAGAGGGTGTAAACGTAACCGACCGCCGATTGGTCGCTGTCATTACGCTCCTTCAGCGCGTTGGCGATGTCGCTGTCACCGACCTGCAGCGAGGAGCTGTATTTGCCGCGGATAATCTGCTGCCATGTCAGCTCCGCGCGAATGCGCGCCTTGACGGTATTGGGGGAAATACCGGCGCGTTCCAGTACCTGAGCGAATTGTTGCGATGTAATATGCTGGCGCGTCGCCATTCCGTTGAATGCGTTTTCGACCTCATCGTTTCCGATTTCAAAGCCATAGTATTTGCCGCGGGCAATTTTCAAACGATCGTCGATCAACTCGTTGATCACTTCTTGACGGGTCGGCGGTTTTTGTGCCGAGTTTGCAACAAGTTTCATCCGTTGCTGGATATCGAATTCGGTAATTGGCGAACCATTGGCAATGACGACGACCTGCGCCTGCGCCATGCTGGGCACCGCAAGCGCGAGGAGAAGGATCGCACGAGCCAGCCATCGGCGGCATTTCAGCTTTTTCCCTGGCATTGCAATGGTCATGGCGTCAAAACGTTGGCGTTCCTAGTAAGTGGTGGGCCGCCCTACGCCCTGGCTGACGGATGTGCCGCCCAAAGTGCGCAGAGACAGCTGCAACATAACCGTATGGTTGACGGTGACATTTCCGCTGTAAGTGTAATTTGTAATGTAGTTTAGACCAAAGATCAGGCAGTCATCGACATATCCAAGGCCGACACGGGTCTGATCAAACTTCCCGGCATTGATATCGTAGCGTGCCGCGCCGACCATCACCCAATTCGCATCAAGTTTGACCTGACCGGTTCCCAATACGCCCTGGCGGCGGTCTAGGAAACCCAGTTCCGGCTGGGCCGCATAGTCGCCATAGAGCAGGCTGCCAGTCCAACGGTCGAAATTAGCGCGAGCTTCAAGCTCGATCCTTTGCGCGTTGAAAGTGTCGTTGTCGAAACGGAAGCGTGACGTGAACGTGTATATGTTGTTTGGCTGATACGACAGCCTGGCCACGTAGTCGGAGCGGGTGGTGTCGAGGCCGGTTTGGAGACCGGTATTTGTGGTGCCGCCGTATGCGAATGAGTTTTGCCCAAATATGCTGTAGGACTGGCCGAACAATGCGTTGAAGAAGCCGCCTTGGTTCACTTGCGCCGTGTATTGCAGACCGTAGTTCGCACGGCCGCCGCCTTCAACGCGATCCCACCCGGAGAATTTGTCGACGCGGAAAAGATTGCTGTCATCGAAGGTCAGACTTTGCGCGTCCTCGGTGGGCCAACGGCCAATCTGTGTTTCGTTCGGTCGTAGGATCACCTGAGCGATCGGCTCAACGGTCTGCGTGCCCCACGATTGCACGCTGATGAATGGATACCGATACTCCAGGCCCAGGGTTGGCATGGCGCGCACAAGGCTGGTGTCGCCGGTTTCGATGAAATTCGACACACCTGGCTGGTTATCGATGTGCATGGCACTGGTGTCGACGCGTACCGATGCGAACGGGGTGAAAATCTGACCAAACCGGTCTGTAATGCTGCGTCGCCATTCCGTTTCTACCGAGAAGCGCGAGTAGAATCCCGGAACCCCCGCGAGCAGGCAGCTGGCCGAGTTCTTCACGGCGGGATCGGCTGTCTGCGTACAGGTGCCGTTGTTCATAGCGCTTTGCGTTATCGGATTGAAATTGGCCGAGTTGCGGCTGAGGGTCGTAAAGTTGAGCCTATAACCCAATTCGCCCCCCATGACCGGACGATCGAAGACGTAGTTGTAGTCGATCACCGGGTAAATGATCGGTATCTGCGCTTGTGAGTCCGCCTCCGAGAAGCCGAGATAGTAAATCGTGCGGGCATCGAAGTAACTGCGGTTACCCTTGCCGGTAATATAGAGTTGGGAAACCGCCTCCATCGTCGGATTCTGGAAGGTATCGGTTGCGTAGTAGCGCGATAGCCGCGGGTTATAATCCTGCAGGAAGGTTCGGTCGGACAGCAGGGTGCCGTCCCAGCCCCACACCCATTTGTTATTGAGCGCGAAGAGCCCTGAGCTCTCCAGGCTTCCACGCCATTGTCGGAAACCCGGCGTCGTAGTGCCATCACTGCGCTGGAAGTAATTCGGGTCAAGTTGGTAGATGCCCGCCCCGCGGACCGAATAGGAGCCGGTCATCAGCCGCTGCCGGAATTCTCCCTGCACCAACGGCCCCTGCTTGGTTGTGATCATCGGCGCGAACGTAGCGTCATAATCGGGGGCCAATGCCCAGTAGTAGGGGATTTCGGCAGCCGCGCCATAGACCGAGCTCGTTCTCACCGAGGGAACCAGAAAACCGGTCTTACGCACGACAGTGGGATCAGGCGTCGATAAGTACGGGAACCAGGCGAGCGGCTT
>Ga0187779_10001935_pt1 | contig 12820 bp, 10 predicted proteins | sample 1015_Q2_SP10_10__FD_132435 | JGI IMG/M metagenome (GOLD analysis project Ga0187779, IMG submission 132435) | Tropical peat soil microbial communities from peatlands in Department of Meta, Colombia - 1015_Q2_SP10_10_MG | ecosystem: Environmental > Terrestrial > Soil > Wetlands > Peat | place... | reverse complement strand
GCAGTTCGCCGTCGCCCATCGTTCTCAGAACATGCAGCTCTGCCGGATGATTAATGAACACCTCCGACTTGGCAGCCAGTCTTGCGGAAATTTTTGCTCGGAGGCCTGATAAATCCGGGCGCATTTAATCTTATTGCCCGAACGACTGGCGCAGTCAATTTGATCGCGTAAATTTCACCGATGTTCTCGGAAACGATCGAATTGCGCGGACACATCATCGACTCGCTGACTTTGCCGAAAGTGCTGGACCAGATCGTGACGCGTGGAGCAACTTTTAACATCGTTGAATTTAAGATCGGCCAGAAACGAGTCGATCCCAGCTGCGCACGAATCGAAATTACCGCGCCGACGCAAGCCGCGCTCGATGAACTCATTCAGCGCTTACGCGAGCAAGGGGCGGAAGTCGTCAACCGCTCCGGCATTCATAAGAAATAATCGCCGATCATGCGCGAGCTGCTCCTTTGTCCGCCCGACTATTACGGGATCGAGTATGAAATCAATCCGTGGATGAGTCGCGCGCGAGGAGCCGAAGCGGCCGTGGCACAAACGCAATGGAAAAATTTGTACGCCACCCTTTCAAAACTCAATTGCAAGATTCATCTGGTAGTCCCGCAACCGAAACTGCCGGACATGGTTTTCACCGCCAACGCCGGACTGGCGATCGGACGAAAATTCATTCCCAGTAATTTTCGACACAAAGAGCGCGCGGGAGAAGCGCCGCACTTCGCCCTTTGGATGGAGCAGCAGGGCTACGAAGTCGCCTGGTTGCCTAACGAATTGTATTTTGAAGGAGAAGGCGATGCGCTATTCGCGGGGGATGTGCTGTTTTGCGGTTATAAGTTTCGTTCCGACATCAACTCACATCGCGCGATCGCGGAAATGCTCGGCTGTCTCGTGATCTCGGTCGAGCTGGTCGATCCGCGTTTTTATCATCTCGATACCTGTTTTTGTCCGCTCCCGGGCGGAGACGCCATCTGGTTTCCTGCTGCCTTCGATGAGTATGGGCAACGCGCGATTTGCGAGCACGTCCGGGAGTTGATCGACGTTGCCGAGGAGGAGGCGAAGCATTTTTGCTGCAATGCGGTTGTGCTCGAACGCGATATCGTTTTGCCGGAAGGCGCGCCGAAACTAGTAAATGCCCTAACGAATCGCGGTTACTCCTGCCACCAATTGCCAATGAGTGAGTTCCTCAAGGCTGGCGGCGCGTGCAAATGTTTGACGATGTTCCTGCCGCAACGAGAAAGGCTATCCTAGTCGCTTCCGCGTTTTCGTTTCAACTCGCTTTCGATTTTTCCCAGCGGCAAACAATTCACCACGTTGCTCTTTGTCAGCCAGCCTTTGCGCGCGACTCCGATTCCGAACCATAAATCGTGCAAACGCTCGACGCGATGTGCGTCGGGATCGATCACACATTTGACCCCTTTTTCTTTTGCCAGCGGCCACCAGCGCCAATCGAGGTCGAGACGCTTGGGTGCGGCGTTCAATTCAACCCAGGTTCCAGTCGCCGCGGCGGCATCAAGAATGGCCGGAATGTTGATCTGATAGCCGTCACGCTGCAAAAGCAGGCGACCGGTCGGGTGCCCTAAAATTGTGACGTAGCGATTTTCCATCGCGCGAATGACGCGCCGCGTCATCTCTGTTTCGCTCAGATTGAAAACGGAATGGACTGAGGCTACGACGAAATCGAGCTCGGACAAAAGTTCGTCGGAAAAATCGAGCTTACCGTCGCGGAGAACATCGCATTCAACTCCGGCAAAGATTCGAAAGCCGTTGAATGTCTTGTTTAACTTGCGGATCGCTGCCACCTGAGCGCGCAATTTCGCTTCGTCGATTCCGTGTGCCTGAATTGAACTCTTGCTGTGGTCCGCGACGCCGAGATATTCCAGGCCAAGTTCCCGGGCAGCCACGGCCATTTCTTCGAGCGTGTTATGGCCGTCGCTCGCAACGGTGTGGCAGTGAAAGGTCCCTCGAAGATTTTCCTTCTCGATCAGGCGAGGCAGGTTCTGTTTTTCCGCGGCCTCAAATTCGCCGCAGTTTTCGCGCAACTCCGGCGGAATGTAATCGAGATCGACCGCGCGATAAAGATCGGCTTCCTCGCGGATACGCGGCACCTTTGCCGATCTCTTAATCGCCCGTCCGGCTTGGGCCTTCTTTTCCTTTGGATCGGGTGGCAGCGGAGCAAGACGATACTCATTCAAGGTCCAGCCGCGTTGCAGCGCCCGGCCGCGCATCTCGATATTGTGTTCCTTGCTTCCGGTAAAATAATTGAGGGCAAACGGGTATTCCGCTGAACTTACGACGCGCAGATCGCATTGAATTCCCGAGCGCAAGCGAACGCTCGTTTTGGTCGGCCCCCGGGCGATGATTGATTCGACCAATGGATGGGCCACGAAAAATTCCGCGATCGTTTCGGGCTTTTTCGTGGCAACGACCAGATCGATATCGCGCACAATCTCCCGCCTCCGTCGGTAACTGCCCGCCAGATCGACCTGTAATGCGTCGCCGTGCGCGGCCAGATCTTGCCGGAGTGACTCGGCTTCGTTCGCAATCCGTCCGAATTGAAAATAACCGGAATGTTTGGCGCGTTCGACAATCGCCTTGCAGATCTTTTCCTGTGTCGTTTCCCCGAATCCAGGGAGCTCCGCGACGCGACCGGCTTCGCATGCTTTTTGCAGTTGCTCAATCGAGCTAATCTTCAATTGCTCGTAAAGGGCCTTGATCTTCTTCGCCCCGAGGCCCGAGATCGAAAAGAGCTCGAGAATTCCGGCTGGAAATTCAGCGCGAAGCTCTTGGAAATATTTCAGTGAACCGGTGCCGGCGAGTTCCTTGATCTTGGCCGCGATCGCTTTTCCAATTCCAGGAATTTTCGCCAGCGCCTCTTCATCTTCCAGATTGGAAAGACTCCCGCCGAATGTTTCGAGCGAGCGGGCGGCATTTGCATACGCGCGGATCTTGAATGGATTTTCCTCCTTCAATTCGAGCAGGGTCGCAATTTGCTGCAAAACCTCCGCAATTTGCGTTCGGGTCATTGCTTCATAATTACCAAAGAATTTCACCCGGTCGAACGCTCCCCGGAAAGACTCGCTTATGCTAAGGTACCGGACGAGTGAGGAAAGCAGTCCTTCTTCTGTTACTTGCGATTCCCAGCGCACGGAGCGTTATCCTTTTCGACACTGGAGATCCAACAGCCAACACGACGGCACCAACTGGAGACCTGGCCAATAGTGGCTGGCAATATGAGGGAAATTGGCTGGGCCTGATCGGGACGCCCGTCGCGTCGAACTTCTTCATCGCAGCGGCTCATATTGGAGGAGCAGTCGGCGACATCTTTGTTTATCAGGGAGTGAGTTACACGACAGTGAAGTCGTTTAGCCAAACGGGAAGCGATTTGCTGATTTGGCAGGTGAACGGAATCTTCCCATCCTTCGCACCGCTCTACACCAAAGAGGACGAAGTTGGACAAGGCTTAATCGATTTCGGCCACGGGACGCAGCGAGGCAGCGAAATTTATCTCAACAGCACGCTCCGCGGCTGGGCCTGGGGCCCAGTGGATGGTGTCCAGCGCTGGGGCGAAAATAATGTCTTCAGCGTCGTTCCTTACAGCGGCCACGACTTGCTCTATTCGACTTTTGATCAGAGCGCCGGACCAAATGAATGTCATCTTTCAACTGGTGATTCCAGCGGCGGCATGTTCATTAACGATGGCGGCATTTGGAAGTTGGCCGGGATTAATTATGCCGTGGACGATCTCTACACCGGTCCGGATCCGAGTACCCATTTCGTGGCCGCAATCTTCGATGCCCGCGGTTACTACATGAGTGACGATGGGACGACGTTCACTCAAATAACCGGCGATAATCCAGTGCCGACCGGTTTCTACTGTAGCCGCATTTCTTCGGAGCTTGGCTGGATCGAAAGCGTAATCGACCCAACCGGCGATCCCGACCACGATGGCATGCCGAATCTTCTCGAATACGCGCTTCATTCGAATCCAATCGTTTCGGACGCGAGCAATCTTCCTCAGGTTGGCCGTGAAGATAACTTTCTGACGCTGACTTACACCCAGGTGACGACTGCGACCGATATTTCGTATGTTGTCGAGCGATCGAGTGATCTTGTTTCGTGGACAACGGCCAATGCGCAAACCGAGACGATCGGGACAAATGGAAACGTGGAAACGATTGAGGCAAAAGTCGATGTCACCGACACCAACGTTCTCTTCCTCCGCTTACGCGTGACTCGTTAATGCTGCCAGATTCTGTTAAATTGATCGAATGCCCGCGAGATGCCTGGCAGGGTTTAAAGCGACAAATCCCGGCCAGTCATAAAGTTGATTATCTCCGCGCGCTAATCTCGGCCGGTTTCAAACACCTCGACGCGGTCAGCTTTGTTTCCCCCAAAGCGGTGCCACAAATGGCGGATAGCGAAGAGGTGCTTGTGCAGCTCAAGTCGCCGGCGAACATCGAGATCATCGGCATTGTGGTGAACGAAAAAGGAGCCGAGCGCGCGATCGCGACCAACGCCGTCACCACGATTGGCTATCCCTGTTCGATTTCAGAAACTTTTCTGCGCAAAAATCAAAACCAATCGGGCCCCGAAAACTTGCGCGTGCTCGAGAGAATCAAAAAGCGCGCGGACAAATCAGAGATCGACATGGTCGCTTATATTTCCATGGCTTTCGGAAATCCGTACCAAGATCGGTGGAGCGAAGCCGATCTGGAGAATGCGATTGAGCGGATTATCGAGCTCGGGATTCGCTCCATTTCAATTGCCGACACGGTCGGACTGGCGACCGCCGATCTAATCGGCCAAATAATGGGAACCGTGATCGAAAATCACGGCGAAATCGAAATCGGGATTCACATGCATAGCAGGCCGGACGATACGGCAAAAAAAGTTCTGGCGGCTTACGATGCCGGCTGCCGCAGATTCGACTCGGCCATTGGCGGCCTGGGAGGCTGTCCTTTCGCGCAAGACTCGCTCGTTGGAAATATTCCGACTGAAAGCGTAGTGGAGGCGTTGCGCAGGCGCGGGGTAGAGACACCGGTTGGGCGCGCGTTTCAAAATGTCATTGCGATGAATACGCAAATCGAACGCGACTTTGGCTAGCGAGCTACATTCGGCCGCGCCGTTTGTAGAATTCGTAACGCTCGATAATTGAATCGATATAATTTCGGGTTGCTCGAAAATCAATGCGATTGAGAAAATCAGTTTTCGAAATCGCGCCGCCCTCATTTCCACCGGCCCACCGTTGAACGCGGCTCGCACCGGCGTTGTATTCAGCGAGCGCGAATGGCAGCGGGTCGGACTGATTTTCCCAATGATCGAGTGCCCGCCGCAAATACCAGGCGCCGGCTTCCAGATTTGTCCGCGGATCGAAAAGCCGATCTCCCTGAAAGTTGTTGATTTTGCGTTCGCGCGCCCATTCGTCGGCCGCCTTTTCACGCAATTGCATCAACCCACGCTCACCCGCAGTGCCATACTTTTTTGGATCGAAGCGGCTTTCCCGCCAAGTCACCGCCTTCAAGAGCATCGGATCGAGATGATATTCCGCTGCCACCGACACGATCAGTTTGTTATACTGTTGAAAGCGCGCGGGACTGATCCACTCATATAAAGTATAGAGCGGGTCACCGGAACGCACCGCCAAATAAGCCATTCCGGCCGCAAAAGCGACCAGGGCACAAAAGAAAAGTTTAAAAAGAAAACGACTCATTCGGTTGCGTGCTCATGCTCGTGATCTGTCCAAATTTCAATTAAATTGTCAGCGAACCTAATGTTGAAGCCACCGTTTATTCGCGTTTTGATCGATCGCGCGATCCACCGCGAGCTCGATTATTCGGTGCCGGAAACCCTGGCCGGGCGAATTGGCGTCGGTTCCCGGGTGCGTGTCCCGTTTCGGGACAAATCCGCGCTCGCCACAGTGGTGGCGACATTGGAACAAAGTGAGGCCAAAGGGATTCGAGCGATTGAAGCCATCGTCGGTGACGCGCCGGCCATTAGTGCCGAGCTGCTCGAGTTGGCGCGATGGATGAGCGCTTATTATTGCTGCCCACTCGAAATCGTCATGCGCAGCCTGTTGCCACAAGTGATTCGGCGGGCTGAGATCGGCTGGAAAAAACAACTCGTCGTTCGAATCAAAGCGAAAATCAGCGACGGTGAGCTCGAGAAATTGCGAAAACGCGCGCCGCGTCAGGCTGAACTATTGGAGGCAGTGTTAAGGATCAAGGGACCGATTCCGGCGGCAGATCTTTTGCACCGAACGTCGCTCGATAATCAAACGCTGCGCGCTCTTGCCCGGCGCGGGCTGGTCGATCTTCGCGCGGAGGCGGTCGAACGCGATCCGCATGCAGACGAGCAATTTATCGCGACCAAAAATCTCAAATTGAACGCCGAACAAGCGCTCGCCCTCGCCAAAATTGAACAAGCGCTCGCCGCTCCTGAAAACTCGCGACCGATCCTGATCCATGGCGTAACCGGCAGCGGCAAAACGGAAATCTATTTGCAAGCAATCCGACAGGCGCTGACTCGCGGTCGCAGCGCGATCGTTCTGGTTCCGGAGATCTCACTCACGCCTCAAACGGTTGAACGGTTCAAAGGCCGGTTTGCGGAAGTGCCAGACGCGGTTGCGGTGTTGCACAGCCATTTATCCGAGGGCGAACGGCATGATGAATGGCACAAAATAAACTCCGGCCGGGCGCACATCGTGATTGGCGCGCGCAGCGCCGTTTTTGCACCGCTCAAGAATCTCGGGTTGATCATTGTGGATGAGGAGCATGAGACAACTTACAAGCAGGAGGAAGCGCCACGATATCACGCGCGCGACGTCGCCGTGGTGCGCGCCAAGATACAGAAGTGCGCGGTCGTACTTGGAAGCGCAACCCCATCACTCGAAAGCTATCACAACGCCGTCATCGGCAAGTATCAGCTCGCGACACTGACCCAGCGGGTGGACAACCGTCAAATGCCGCTCATCCGCGTCATCGATCTCCGCCAGGAGCGCCGCAGACAGAAAGCATTATCGATCCTTTCCGAGAAATTATCGCAGGCGATTGTCGATCGGCTCGCCAAGCGCGAGCAAACAATTTTGTTTCTAAATCGGCGCGGTTTTTCCACTTCCCTGCTTTGCAGCAACTGCGGCGAAGTGCGCAATTGTCCCAATTGCAGCGTCGCACTTACATTTCACCGGCACGCCGCGCGTTTAAGTTGCCATCTGTGCGGACACACGGCGGCCGTGCCAAGAAAATGCCCCGCTTGCGGCAAAGACGCGCTGATTTATTCGGGGTTCGGAACGGAAAAAGTTGAATCGGCCGTCACCCAAATATTTCCCAAGGCGGTCGTTAGGCGAATGGATGCCGATTCAATGACGCGAAAGGAATCGTATCGCGAGACGTTGAAAGATTTTCGCACGGGTAAGATCGATATTCTGGTCGGCACCCAAATGATCGCGAAGGGTCTGCATTTTCCAAACGTGACTCTGGTTGGAATTATCAATGCCGACCTTGCCTTGCATTTGCCTGATTTCCGCGCGGGTGAACGAACCTTTCAGCTTCTCACCCAGGTGGCCGGGCGTGCCGGACGCGGTGAAACGCCAGGAGAAGTTTTCGTCCAGACCTACACGCCGTTTTCGCCTTCGATTCAGTTCGCGCGCCATCACGATTTTGCCGGTTATTTTGAACAGGAGCTCGAATTTCGCGAGCGATGTGCCTTCCCACCGTTCAGACATGCGGTCTTAATTACCGTCCGTTCAGCGCACGAAGGACGCGCGAAACTTTCGGCCGAGACTTTAGTGCGGCGGCTAAAGGAAAATCTCGGCTTAGAATTTAATCTGGGCGAGGCCAGCCCCGCGCCGCTGGAAAAACTGCAGGGACAGTTTCGGTTTCATATTTTGATCCGCGGTGAGGCGATTATGCGGCTGAGCCGGCTGGTGCGTGAAACGCTCGAGAAGTTGCCATTTCCCGAAGATGTTGCCGTGACGGTCGATGTCGATCCGTATCAATTGCTCTAAATTTTTGCGGACAGGCGCGGCTGCGCCTTTAGTTGAGAGTCAACGCTTCGCGACCAAGCCACTTCAACGCGTTTAGACAAGCCCCTGGTCCATCATCGCGTTGGCAACCTTGAGGAAGCCGGCAATGTTCGCGCCGTTCACGTAATTTCCCGGGGTGCCATACTTTTCGGCCGTGCGATAACAAACCGCGTGAATGTTGTTCATGATTTTGAACAGTCGCGCGTCCACTTCCTCGCGCGTCCATGAAATACGCATGCTGTTTTGCGCCATCTCCAGTCCGGAAGTGGCAACGCCTCCGGCATTCGCGGCTTTGCCTGGACCGAAAAGGATTTTGGCGTCGAGGAATTTGTTAATGCCTTCGATCGTGGTCGGCATATTCGCGCCTTCTGAGACGACATAAACTCCGTTGCGCAAAAGATTGTCTGCGTCTTTGCCATTGATCTCGTTCTGGGTCGCGCTCGGGAACGCGCACTGCGCTTTGTGATTCCAAAGCGGATTGTAATCGAGCTTCGGATCAACCTTGGTGAAGACCGCACCTTTGAATTTGTCGGCGTACTCCGAAATTCGTCCGCGCCGGACATTTTTCAGGTCCATCACAAAGCCGAGCTTCTCGCGCGTGATTCCCTCCTCGTCGTAGATGTAGCCGGTCGAATCTGAAAGCGTGACCGCCTTGGCGCCCAGCGTGATCAATTTCTCGACCGTGTATTGCGCGACGTTTCCGCTTCCCGAAACGAGCGCAACTTTCCCTTTCAAATCTTCTTTGCGCGTTTTCAACATTTCGTCTGCGAAATAAACCGCGCCATAACCAGTCGCTTCCGGCCGAATGACCGAGCCGCCCCAGGTCAGGCCTTTGCCGGTCATCACGCCGGTAAATTCGTTCTTCAGCTTTTTGTACATTCCAAACAAAAATCCGATCTCCCGTGCGCCCACACCGATGTCGCCGGCGGGCACGTCTGTCTCCGGTCCGATGTGCCGAAAGAGTTCGCACATGAACGCCTGACAAAAGCGCATCACTTCCTGGTCGCTCTTTCCCTTCGGATCGAAATCAGAGCCGCCTTTGCCGCCGCCCATCGGCAGGGTCGTCAGGGCATTTTTGAAAACCTGCTCGAACGCGAGGAATTTCAGAATCCCGAGATTAACGCTCGGATGGAACCGAAGCCCGCCTTTGTACGGGCCAATCGCGCTGTTCATCTGGATCCGGAACCCGCGGTTGACCTGGACCACGCCCGCGTCATCCTGCCACGGCACCCGGAACATGATCACTCGCTCCGGTTCGATAATCCGTTCAAGGATTTTGTTTTTCCGAAACTCTGGATGCCGGTCGAGCGCTAGCATCAGCGATTCGGTCACTTCCTGTACCGCCTGATGAAACTCAGGCTCGGACGGGTTCTTCGCTTTCACCCCGGCCATTAAATTCGAAACGTAATTTTCCACTGGTGGGCGCAACTTTGCCAGAAAACTGGCCGCTGGCAACCGCACAACGTTCCGGAAGTTTTCGTTACTGAAACTGCCGCTATTCCGCTACGCCAATGCCCATGAGCAGACCTTTCTCGAGCACCGATGGATTGATCGTGAGAAACAAAATGCGCCCGCTGACTTGGGCGATCACCGTTTCGAGCGTGTCTCCGAAAAGCGATCCGATTGTGCCGATTTCTTCCCCCATCTGCACCAGATCGCCCGCCTTAACTCGCGGATAAAACATCCCCGCGTTTTTCGCGTACAGCCACTCGAATCTCGTCAGCACCGCCGGTGCCGGCATCGGGGCGCTTGGGTCGAGCGCCGACATCTTCAAGTGCGTCATCACCCGTCGAACGCCATCCATCAGCAGCTCGACCGCTTTCTCCTGGAGTTGACCAACGCCGCCAGCCTCAGCCAGCACCGCCGGAATGCCACGTTCAGCTACAGCAGCATAACTCGATAAACCCTTGGCCGGTTGCACCGGTCTCGTGACTGTAAGCACGTACGGAAGACCGAACGCAATCGCGAGTTCCTTCGATTTCACATCGACGTCCTCGGCTCCGCCGCGACAAATACAGAATGGTACCAACGCCTCCGGGATATCGCCGCCGTGCAAATCGATATATGCATCCGCGTGGACGACGAATTCGTTGATCAGCGCGTGGGTCATCTGCTCCGAATAACTGCCATTCGGATCGCCCGGGAAAACGCGGTTCGGATTCACGTTGTCGACCGGACAAACGAACGGCGTCCGGTTCCGGAATGCCGGCAGACTCAATACCGGCATCAGAATAACCGTACCCGCGATCGCGGATGGATCGAGCATCTTACCTAAGCGAATCACGGCCTCGATTGCCGGATACTCGCCCCCGTGCACACCGGCATTGACGAGCAAAACCGGTCCCGGCTTCGCACCCGTGACTGAAATCACGGGCCGCGGTTCATCTTTCGCCAACGCCGCCCCTGGCAGTTTAATCAGGTGTCGTTCGGCTTTGCCGGGCGTCAGTTCGGCCAGAATCGGAATTTTCGGCGGATGCATTGGAATGAGACAGGATTTATACGGTTCTGCACGATTAAATCCAATTACCGGTCGGCCATCACAGAGAAAAGTTGCGAATAACGATCGCCCGGAAGTGCGCATTAGATTGGACCCGGCTGATTTTGGCCGGCAGGCCGACTTCCCGCACAACTCTTGCTAATTAAAAGGAATGGCTGCCAGAGACTTTTTTGCCTTTTGCCGGTCGCTCCAATTGCTGGAGTTAAAGGCACTAAATGAGCTATCCCGGGTACAACATTTTGAAGAGGGCGATATTGTTTTTCCCGCCGGCGATAATGGCGATGAACTTTTCATCGTCAATCGCGGACTGGTCGAGATCATGCCCGAGCCGTTTCTTCCCGGAATGGTTGCGACCGTGCTCTCGCGCGGGGATATTTTCGGCGAAACCGGAGCCCTTCTTCATCTTCCAAGGCGTCAGGTGGCTCGTGCTCGCGCTCCACTCAGTTTGCAATGCTTCCGGGGACAAGATTTTCAGGAACTCCTCCGCCGCGTTCCATCGTTCTTCATCTTCCTGTGCGAAAAGCTGGCTAACCACCTTTTCCAGGCAAGCGAGATGGAAAAATCCCAGGAGGGCAATCGCGAATTGACCGGCACCCTGGCCAATTTTGACCTCGTGACGATTTATCAAACCATCGTCCGATCAATGCAGACTGGTCTCCTGACCATCGCCGATGAAAACACCAAGACGGTTTGCGAGTTTTATTTCGATAAAGGGACCCCACGCTGGGGACGCTTTCAACACCTCAACGGCGAAGAAGCGTTCTGGCAGCTGTTCATCCAAGCCCGCCAAGGCTGGACGTTTTCTTTTTCCAAGAAAGCGCTGGTGTGTGCCGATTGGACCGACCAGAGTGCGATCAGCCGTCAACCCGATGAAATGCTGATTAAAGCGATCTACATGCGCGACGAATTTGAAGATCTGTGCAAGCGGATGGGTGAGGGCGCGGCCAGTTTGAAGCGCCAGACATTGAACTTCGTTTGGCCGAGGACCGATCTCGAGGAACTGCGGCCGCTGGCGGAAGAGATTTGGCAGATCGCCTACAGCCAGCCGATTTCATTGACCGATTTGTACGGACGTTGCGGTTTTTGCGGATTGACGGTCTATCGGGCGGTGGACGAAATGGTGCGTGCCGGAATTGTCGCGTTGCAAAACGCCGGCGAAGCCCCGAAGGCACTGGAAGTCGCGACCTGAAGTTTTTCGATAGCGCTTTGATTTCAGCCCGACTCGTTCGCAGAATTCTATGTCCCCGCGAGTAAAGTTTTCCGGTTTTTGATCCGGTGAATCGTGATCGTCTTCAAATCGTTCGGGCGGCGGCACATGGACCAGCGTCTTTTTCAACGTGTTCGTTTTCCGAATCGGAAAAAATAAGAAAAGTCTTGAACGCGTTCTAAAAAATCTGCTAAGCCCGCGGAAAATTGTGAAAAAAGTCCTCTGTCTTCGTCGGAAGCGTGGTACTCGGGATGCTGCTTTGAGCAGCGATCCGGGGGAAGCGTTCTCTCAAGGCCAGGGAACAACAGCCAGTCAGTGCCGTCATGTATTTGCGATTACATCTTCCCTTTCTCTCGGCTATCGTCGCCGGAGTTCTGCTCAACCTCTCGAACTACGCCGATGCCCAGGCGCCTGCGGGTATCGGGATCATGTACCTGACAAATAGCGATGGAGTGGGAGACCCGATACATGATTGGTCCGACGATCCCTCACTGACAAATCCATTTGTGCAAGGCATAGCCTTGCGCACGGAATGGGGCCGGGTCGAACCGCATGAACACACTAATCCCAATGATTTCTACTGGGATTTTCTCGATCAAGGCGTGGCCCTGGCAGCCGCTCACGGGAAAAAAGTCTCCATTCTTGTAACGGCCGGGGTAACGACCCCTCAGTGGGTCTATGATGCCGGTTCGCCCTCTTTCTATGTAACGACCGAATACGGTTATTCATCAATAACAGATGGCGTTACTACTGCCGGGTCGACCACGGTAAGAAGTGCCGGCGATACCGCTGACTGGGACTCTTCTTATAGCATCGGGTTACTGATATCGGGGGGCAGCATACCGGCCGGAGCCACCATCGTCGCGGTTAATTCAAGCAGCAGTGTCACGATTTCTGCGCCTGCGACCCAGTCAGCCAGTGGAGTCGCGATCGTTACCGCACAGATTTTGCCGATGCCCCTGCCTTGGGACCCGGTTTTTCAGGCAAAATGGAGTGCGTTCGTCCAAACGTTTGCTGCACGCTATGGCAACGCTGCGAATCTTGCTTATGTGGTGATGGGCGGCCCGGGTCGAAGAGCGGAATCGTATTT
>Ga0187779_10001934_pt1 | contig 12820 bp, 13 predicted proteins | sample 1015_Q2_SP10_10__FD_132435 | JGI IMG/M metagenome (GOLD analysis project Ga0187779, IMG submission 132435) | Tropical peat soil microbial communities from peatlands in Department of Meta, Colombia - 1015_Q2_SP10_10_MG | ecosystem: Environmental > Terrestrial > Soil > Wetlands > Peat | place... | reverse complement strand
TCTTCTCTGCCGTCACGATTCCCGCCGGCCGGCCCATCTTGAGGCAAGCCGTGCCGCAACTTTTCATGTCCGTGTGGTCGTTGCCGGACTGGCTGTTATCGGTCAGATAGCAGGAGGCATCGACGAGTGACCCGGTCCAAACTTGATTCTGCTCGGCGTGCCCGACCCATGTCACGCCCCCCAGGAGCACGCACAGCACAAGAAAAGAAACAGTTTTCACTTTAAGCTCCTCGACGGTACGCCCCGCGACGCCCATTTTCGGATTCTACACCGCCCCGGGGACACATTCGAACGCTCGGTTTTTCGAACGCGCCCTTGGAGCTCGAACGGAACGAGGGATGAGTCTAGCGGGTTGGAGCACCGTTTAAATACGTCGGAAGTTCTGCCAGGCTGTCAAGCAGGAGGTCGGGCCGATGCCTGCGCAGGCCCTCGGTTCCGAGGCCGTAGCTCACGCCGCAGACCCATGTTCCCGCGCTGCGCGCCGTCCGCACATCCACATCTGAATCGCCAATCATCATCGCTTCGAGCGGTTGGACGGCCAAGTCGTGCAGGAGCACGTTGACTCCTTCCGGATCGGGCTTCTTTGTCCGAAAACTGTTGCCGCCGTACACGTACTGAAAGCAGTGCACGATTCCCAGCCCCTCGAGAATCCCTCGACTGAACCGCACCGGCTTGTTCGTTAGCACCGCCATGGGATGGCCTTGCAGCATCTCCAGCCCCTCCCGCACCCCGGGGTAGGTGACCGTGTTGTCAAGCATATGGACCCGATAATAGGACAAAAAATATTGGAGTCCTTCTTCGACCTCTTGATCGGTAACTTCCAGCCCCAATGCGCGACGCACGAGCGTCGCGGCGCCGTCGCCGACGTAGCCGTAGATTCGCCCGTGCTCGAGCGGCTCTCGACCCATGTGCTCCAGCGTCGCATTCACAGCGAGCGCGAGGTCGAGCTTCGAGTCGATCAGCGTTCCGTCCAGATCGAAGATGAGCGCTCGCACGTTCGGAAAGGTTCGGTTCGGATGCTCCACAGTACCCGCCTTCGCCCGTGCCTCGAGGCTCCCTCATTCTAAGCGGCGCAAGGTCCTTTCCGCCTCCCTTTTTTGCGCTTGCGCCGGCCGCTGTTACAATGATGGGTCCCCGCAGCATCCACAACTTCACGCCGAGGCTCCATGGCCGAAATCCAACCGTTTCGTGCATTCCGCTACGACACACATCGGGTGGCTCTCAAAGACGTTCTCACGCAGCCCTACGACAAAATCACTGCCCCGATGCAGGATCATTACTACGCCCTGAGTCCCTACAATCTGATCGCGGTTGAAAAAGGGCGCGTGCTCGCAGACGACACGGCGGAAAACAATGTGTACTCGCGCGCCGCCAGGACGGTGAACGAGTGGGTGGCCGCGAAAATTCTGATCCAGGATGAGGCGCCAGCCCTCTATGTTTATTCCGAGGACTTTGTGGTTCCGGGCACCCGCACGCGCCGCGTGCGAAGCGGTTTTATCGGGCTCCTGCGTATTGAAGACTACGACAAGGGAGTGGTGTTTCGGCATGAGTACACCCTGGCGGGTCCCAAAGCCGACCGCATCGAGCTACTGCGTCACACGGGGGTTCAGACGGGACAGCTTTTTCTGCTTTACGACGATCCAGCTCTCCAAATCGACGCCTGGCTTGACGATATCGCCGCTGCGATTCCCGCACTCGAACTCGAAGACGAATTCCGCGTGACGCACCGCCTCTGGCCTGTGAGCGACATCGGTTTCATCAAACGCATTCAGAAAGCCATGGCGAGCCAAAAAATAGTCATCGCCGACGGCCATCATCGCTACGAAACTGCGCTTGCCTATCGCAACGAGTGCCGCACTCGCCGAGGCCAGTCCGATCCACTGGCTGCGTCGGAATTTGCCATGGCCACGTTCGTCAATGCGCAGTCCCAGGGCCTCACCATTCTGGCCACACATCGACTCGTTTCGCACCTCACGGAATTTAGTTTTGAAGGTCTTCGACGAAAACTGGCTTCGCTTTTCGACTGGCATTCGTATCCGTTTGCCAATCCGGAGGAGCGCCGAGCGGCCTATGACGAATTTCGCAGGGATTTTGAAAAGTTGAACGAGAACCGCCGGACCATTGGCGTCTACCCCCATGCTCCCCTACCTGAAACGGGCGCGTTCTATCTGTTTGTGCTGAAAAGAGGAATCGATCTCGCCGATTGGCTTCCCCATCTTTCCGACATGCAGCGCGGGCTCGACGTCGTTCTCTTGCATCGCTTGATTCTGGAAAAGGGGTTGGGAATCACAGCAGAGGCGATCGCAGCGGAAAAAAACATCCGCTACGAGCGCGAGATGGATGCCGCCATCGCCGCGGTGGACCGCGGCGATGCACAGATTGCGTTCCTGCTCAATCCAGTCCGCGTTGAGCAGGTGATCCGGATCGCACTCGGCGGCGACGTGCTCCCGCAGAAGTCAACTGACTTCTATCCCAAGCTTCTAAGCGGCCTCGCCATCTATCGCGTAGAGGGACAAATGATGGGCTAAAGAAGGACGAGCGCGCCCGAGGGAAAAAAACGGCTCGGCTCGCTTCTCGAGAACTACTTGGCGAAGCTCTGGATCGCCGCGGCCTCGTTGTCGTAGGTGTCAAAAACCGTCATGAGCTTCGTCACCTGCAGCACCTCTTTGAACTTCGCGCCGAGGTTCACCAGTTTCAGCAGCGCGCCCTGCGAGCGAGCGCTGTGGAATGTAGCAACCAGCGTGCCCAAGCCGGCGCTGTCGATGTAACTGACGTTCGCTAGGTTCAGTAGAATTTTTTTCTTGCCGGCCGCCAACAGACTCTTCACGGTTTCGCGAAACGCGTTGCTCTCCTCGCCCAAAACGATGCGCCCTTCGATATCCAGCACGGCCACTCCACTGACATCCCGTTCCGTCATTCGCAGTGCCACGTTCGCGCCTCCTAGATTCTTTGAATCATTGCAAGCCGTTGTTTTGAGAAAGCAGCCCGCAGGCTGCGGCGTGCCGGTTCGTTGCTTGACAGATCCCTTAGTAAAAATCCGAGCAGGACATGTAGTAGCCGCAGTCCGGACAGATCAGTTTGCAGCTTCGCGCCCCTAGACGCGCCGAGCAGCGCGGGCAGTACCCGACGGCCAAGCCATCGCGGTCATCCGTATCCCGCGCTGCCGCGCCCGTCGATATCGCCGTTTCGACCTGCGCCGCGCCCGCGTCCGGCTGTTCCATGTTGACCCCTGGCTGCCTCTCGGAGCGTTCGTTTATAGCACATCCGGCCTATTGGGCAAAGCAAACGACAGCTCGGAAAGGCGACTCCCTTTCGCTGCAACCTTCGACCGTGTCCGGGCGTCTCATGAGGAAAGCGGAGGTGCTCCGATGGCCAGGTATCGGTTTTGGATTTCGGCTGCGATTCTAGCCCTCTGCTGCGTGAACCTCACTCAGGCACAACGAGCCGTCGTCGCTCCGCGCGTCTCGTCAGTCCGCGCACATGCGGCCCCCTCCTATCCCACGATGCCTTCCCGCGCGAGCGGCAGAAGCGCCACGACACCCGCCTACCGCCGATCTGGCGTTTTGACGAACAATTTTTTCGGAACCGGTTTTGGCCTGTTCGGCCCGTTTCCCGGCCTTGGATTTAACTTCGGAGCGAATCAGGATTGGGCCATCAAGGCAGCCATCGATCCAGCCACGCAATGGCGCTTGTTCGAGGCCCAAAAGGTCTTTCGCAATATCGGGTTCGGTGCCCCCGGTTTCTACCTGTTGGATGCTGGCGCCTATGATTACCCCCCCGCCGAAGCCTCCGAGGCCGAGCAGGCCCCGCCGGAGCAGGGGGTTGCGGCGGAACAAGAGACGGCTGTGCGAACGTATGCCGAACAGCCAGCGCAATCAGCGCCTCTGGAGGATGTTGGCCAATTCATCTTGGCGCTGCGCAATGGAAGCCAAGTGGAAGCGGTGGCGTTTACACGTGCCAACGATCACATCATCTACGTAACGGCCGATGGTTTTCGCCGTAGCCTCTCACTCTCGGATCTGGATCCTGACGCGACCGTCAAGATCAACGAAGAGCGTGGCACGCCGCTCGAAATTCCGCTGTAGAGAATCCCGGCGCTACCGCCAGCGGAAGACCAGCGCCGCGCCAATCACCGCAAAGACCCCCGCGTACAAGAATCCGGCCGCCGGACCCACCGTCGACCAAAGCGCGCCGACCACCGCGCTTGAGATGAGGTCGCCGATTCCGTTCGCCGTCGCCAGCACGCCGAAGCCCGAGCCACGCACCTCCCGCGGCAAGAGCTCCGTGGCAGCGGACTTCTCAAGCGACTGCTGAAAAGCTCCGTGGACTCCGGCCAGTCCGAACAGGAGGGCGAGCGTAGCAATTGTAGGCCGCTCGAGGATAAAACCCGCGCAACAGACCGCACTGACCAAATAGCCCGCCGCGAGCAGGCCCCGCCTGTTATACCGGTCTGCGAGCGCACCGGCCGGATAGGATACGGCTGCGTTGACGATGTTATAGAAGGTGTACAGAGCCAGTGAGACCGTGGCCGCGCGCCCCGAGCCCAGCTGGGGTGCGAGAATCTGACTTGCCCGCAAAATGAAAAGCGTGGGTGCAAAATCACCGATCCCGTGCGCAAAAACCCCGGCGAGAAAATGCCAGAATGCTTTCGGAAAGTGCCCCAGTCCGAAGCGCCCTTTGTGGCGATCTTCGAGGGACGCGAGGTGCGCCAACGACCGTTGCGTGGGTACGAACATTGCAAATGCGACGGCGGCTGCGGCCCCAGGCACCAGCGTCCAGCGCAGAACCGAGCGTGCGCCCAACGAGCCCAGCAGAGCCGTCGCGGATAAAGGCCCGAGCACCGCGCCGACCGTGTCCATCGCCCGTTCGAAACCGAAGGCGCGCCCCTGTTGCTCAGGCTTCACGCTATCGGCGAGCAGCGTGTCGCGCGATGGCCCGCGTGCACCGCGCCCCATCCAGCCGAGTGCGCGCATCCAGAGTAGAAAAGGCCACCTTGTCGCGAATGCGTAAGCAAACGTCGTGATCGCCGTCGCCAGATAGCCGATGGTGCCGACTGGCTTCCTCCATCGCGGACGGTCAGCGATCAATCCACCCGCAAGTTTTGCGAAGCTCGAGAAGCCGTCGGACACACCCTCGATGAGGCCCAGTGCGACGGCTGGCGCACCCATACCGAGAAGAAACGTTGGCAGAATGGCTGTGGCTGCTTCATGTCCCCAGTCCGAGAAAAGGCTCGCCAGACCAATTCCCAGAACGCCCCGCGTCAGCCAGCGCTCCGAGGCCATAGACGATAAAGGGGCTGTGCTCATGAGCGGCCAGAGCATCCATAGTAGGCATCGCGTTTGGCCCGCGCAACCATCGCCGCGACACGGTAGAATCCCCAGGATGCGAGCCGTGGTTCAGCGGGTCAGTCGTGCGCGGGTTGTTGTGGAAGGTGAGGTCGCAGGCGAGATCGGCCCGGGGCTCACTGTGCTCGTGGCCGTCGGGCGCCATGATGAGTCTCGCACGGCTGCCTGGTTGGCCGAGAAAATCGTCCAGCTTCGTATCTTCAACGACGAGCACGGCAAGATGAATCGCTCTGTCTCTGATACCGGCGGCGCCATCCTGGCCGTGTCGCAGTTTACACTCTACGGCGACGCGCGTGCCCAGCGGCGGCCAAGTTTCCTCGGAGCGGCTGGGCCCGAGAAAGGGAAGGCGCTTTATGAGGAGTTTGTGCGCGCTCTCCGGGCGTTCGGCGTGCCTGTCGAAACAGGCATCTTTCAAGCGCACATGTCGGTCGAGATCATGAATGACGGGCCCGTCACCATCCTGCTCGACTCCGACAAACTGTTCTGAGCGGTTTGCGTCGCTTGCCACGCCCGGCCTACTGTCCTAGGCTTCTAACGGCAGATCGATATGCACGAGATTGACCGAATCCTCGATCAGATGGATCGCGCGTTTTCCGGAGAGGCCTGGCACGGGCCTTCGCTGATGAACACGCTCGACGGCCTTTCCGCCGAAGACGCATCAAAGCACGCCATCCGGGGTGCGCATTCGATTTGGGAGCTGGTTCATCATCTCGGATCCTGGAATGCAATTGTGTTGCACCGCTTACGGGGAGAAGACGTGGAAGTGACGGCCGAGCGCGATTGGCCGCCTGTCTGGGAAGTAAGCGAAACGGCGTGGCACCGCGCTGTCGAAAACTTGGCCGAGAGTCACCAACGCCTCCGTACCTTCGCTGCCAGCATCGAGGACGACCTTTTAGACAGAAAGGACCAAAAGACCAGCGGAGCCAGCACCTCGCGCTATGTCGTTTTACATGGCTTGATTCAGCACACTCTCTACCACGCCGGACAAATCGCCATTCTCAGGAAGGCTCTTGGCTGAAGGAGTCATTTTCGACTTGGTTTCGTGGCCATCGAACGCTCTCGCGAGAATCGTGTACCTTGTGGTGGGGGCCTGCTGGCTCGCTTTTGCCGGAATTGCGGTGCTGGGCAAGCGGGGCGCGGCGCACGGCGCGCAACGCCGCGATCGGAAGTCCCTGCTGGGGATGCTACTGCAAGGCGCGGCCTACGCCATCTGTTTCGGCGCGTTTCGAGCGCGCTTTTCGGCGCTCTTACCCATTTCGAAGGTCGGCGAAGCAATCTTGGCCGCGCTCACTATCGCGCTCGCGCTCGCTTCCACCTGGTTTTGCTACGCGGCCGCGCGTGCACTGGGCAAACAATGGGCGCTCGTGGCACGAGTGATCGACGGCCACGAACTGATTCGCCGAGGCCCGTACGCGATCGTCCGCAATCCGATCTACCTCGCCATGTTTGGAATGCTGATCGCCTCGGGGCTTGCCGTCAGCCGTTGGCAGGCACTCATTCCCGCCATCGCCGTGTATTTGATCGGCACTGCGGTTCGCATTGATAGCGAAGAAGCTCTTCTCCGAGCCACGTTCGGGGCCCAATTTGAGGAGTACACGCGCCGCGTTCCTGCCTTCTTGCCTCGCCTTTAGGACAAGGGAATAGAACCGTCCTACGTCGGGAAGGTCGTAACCTGCGCAGAATCCTGCGCGTCTCACGGTGTTTGTTGATAGTATGCTCCGCGGCTTGGGAGAGGGGACTCGATTTATGCGTCTGAGATGGTTGAGAAAATTCTTTGGCGCCGCGATCCTCATGGCGCTTCTGGCCACAGCAAGCCAGGCACAGTTTGCCGGGGGCGATTGGCCGTTGTATCGGCACGATGCCGAAGGCACAGGGTACTCCGTGCTGAAGCAGATCAACACGACCAACGTCTCGACACTCGTGCAATCATGGACCTTCCCACTCTCCGAACGCGGCGGGCTGGAAGTGACTCCCATTGCGGTGGAAGGCGTCATGTATCTGCCCGGTACGGGCAAGGTATTTGCGCTCGACGGTGCCACGGGCAAAGAGATCTGGCACTATGACGTCCCGCAGGCGCCGACCCGCGGCGTAGCTTACTGGCCCGGCGACAAAGATCATCCTCCTCGCATCATCTTCACTACGTTTAACCGCAAATTGATGGCGCTCGACGCGGCCACTGGCAAAGTGATCCCAGCGTTTGGCAAGAACGGCGTGGTCGACCTGGAAGTGGGTTACAACGGCGTGCCCACCATCTACAAGAATCGGGTCTTTTTGGGCGCGAGTGTGGGCGAGTTGCCCGTTGGCCCACCGGGCGATTCGCGCGCCTATGACGCCATCACGGGCAGCCTGATTTGGGATTTCCATACCGTTCCGCAGCCTGGTGAGGTTGGTCACGATTCCTGGCTCGACGAGGGCTGGAAGGGCCGGTCGGGAACAAACGTGTGGGGCTGGTACATGACGGTGGATCCGAAGACCAACACGCTGTTCATGCCTATCGGCGGTCCTTCGCCGAACTACTACGGCGGAGATCGCCCTGGCAACGATTTGTTCGGCAATTCCATCGTGGCGGTGGACGGCGATTCCGGCAAGCTGAAATGGTATTTTCAAACGATCCACCATGATTTGTGGGATCAGGATCTGCCGCCAGGGCCGGCCTTGGTCGACATTAAGCAGAAAGGGAAAGATATTCCGGCGCTGGTCGCGATTGGAAAGACCGGCCTGATGTTCATTCTAAACCGTGACACCGGCAAGCCTGTGTTTGGCGTCGAGGAGCGCCCCGTTCCCAAGGGTGACGTGCCCGGCGAGTGGTATTCAACGACGCAGCCATTTCCTTTGAAGCCCCCGCCGCTTGCCCGCATGAGCTATAAGGCGGAGGACATTGTCACAGCCGATGACACAACTCCAGAGCACGCCAAGGCCTGCCAGGATCTTCTGGCAAAAAGTGGCGGGAGCCTGTATAACGCGGGCCCTTATACCGCTTGGCTCTACCATGAAGAAGGCACGCCACCCAAGACGACGATCCAATTTCCCGGGGGCACCGGCGGAACCAATTGGGGCGGCACAGCTGTTGATCCGACCAATGGCTACGTATTCGTCGAAACGCACGACATGTCGCTGATGGGCTGGATTGAGAAGAAAAAATCGGGGGGCAATTATGGCCGCGGCACGGAAGGTTCGATGCAGCAGTACGATCGCGCTAGCGTCGATGGCCCCGGTCCCTATTTCGGCTTCAGCGTGGTCGTGAAGGACGCCAACGGCCACCCGCTCGGAAACTGGCCCTGCCAGAAGCCGCCGTGGGGAAAGCTGTACGCGATCAACGCCAACACCGGCGACGTTGCTTGGCAGTCTGTCGTCGGGATCACCGAAGGTTTGCCTCTCAGCAAGCAGAATACGGGCGGCGGCGGCAGCGCCGGACCGATCGCCACGGCAGGAGGCCTGGTGTTCATCGGCGCGACCCCCGATAATCGCTTCCGCGCCATTGATTCCAAGACCGGCAAGGAGCTTTGGGTCACCAAGCTCGGCAAAAACGCCAACGCAGACCCGATGAGCTATCAAGCGAAAGACGGCAAGCAATACGTCGCCATCGTCGCCGTGGATTCTGTCTACGTCTTCGGGCTACCCTAACCATCCAGTATGGCGGGCCGGCTTTCGGTCTGCCGCGTCTCTCCAGCTGGAAATCGCTTCGTCCATTTTGGCCGTTGACCCAAGCGGCTGGATTTAGCGAGACTAGAGTCCGTCAAGCGGAGGCTGAGGAAAAGGAAATGAGTGTCGGGGAAAACATCGGCGAGCTGCTGCCGCCCGATCGACTGATGCTGACGCCGGGACCGTCCTGCGTGGATCCGCGTGTATACCGGGCCATGGCCGCGCCAATCGTGGGCCACATGGATCCGTGGTTCACCAAGATGATGGACGACGTGCAAGTGTTGCTGCGGCGCGTCTTCCAGACGCAGAATCACCTGACATTTCCCATTTCGGCCTCGGGTTCGGGCGGCATCGAGGCGGCCGTCATGAACCCGCTCGATGCAGGCGATGAGTGCATCGTCTGCGTGAACGGTGCCTTTTCCGAACGCATGGCCATCATCGCCGAGCGCATTCCTGCGAAGGTGATTCGCGTGGAAGCTCCCTACGGACGCACCGTCGATCCGGCAGATGTTTTGCGCGCGGGCAAGGGCAGGAAGATCAAGTTTATCGGATTGGCGCACGGCGAGACCTCTTCGGGGGTCGTGCAGTCGATTGCGGACTACCGCCGAGTTGCCGATGAGCTGGGCGCGCTGCTTGTGGTAGACGCGGTGGCAAGTCTGGCGGGTATTCCCCTCGACGTGGACGGCGACCGAATCGATATTTGCTTCAGCGGTTCGCAAAAGGCGCTCAGCGCTCCGCCGGGAATGGCACCCATCACCCTAGGCAAGCGCGCCGAAGAAGCGATCGGGGCGCGTCGAGAGCCGGTCAGAAGCTGGTATTTCGATTTGACGACGGCGATGAATTATTGGGGCAAGGAGCGTCTCTACCACCATACGCCACCGATCACGCTGATCTACGCCATGCGCGAAGCGCTGCGAGCCGTCGTCGAAGAGGGGCTCAAGGCGCGTTGGGACCGTCATCGTCTGAATCAGCAGGCCCTCATAGCCGGACTGGAGGCCATGGGGCTGGAGCTTTTCGTTTCCAATCCGGCCGATCGTCTGGTCACTGTCACAGCCGTGAACATTCCCCCAGCGATTGACGACGGCTCGGTGCGTAAACAACTCCTCGATGAGTTCAACATTGAAATCGCGGGCGGGTTGGGTCCGCTCAAGGGAAAGATCTGGCGCGTCGGACTCATGGGGTATTCGTGCCAGAAGACCAACGTTTTAATTTTCTTGGCGGCTTTGGAGAAAACGCTTTCCGATCTGCGCTTTCGGCTCCCGGCGGGAGCGGCGACGGCGGCTGCGCTGCAAAGCTACCAACAGGCGGGCCAGCCTGCGCTGGCGGGCTCCAGGAAGTAGCCCCTTCATGGCGAAAGCGGCTCTTTATCCAACGATTCCCAACGCGGGGGCGATGAACGAGTTCATCGGCGCGTTCGACGTGCCGTCGAAAGTGACCGATTTCGTCTACCACTGTCGTTTCTCGCACTGCTGGAACGCGATCGCCACGCGCCACAGCGACACGATGGATTGCAAATTCTTCGTGGACGCAAAGGGCGTCGTGCTCGGGCTGGCACACACCGGTTTTGTGGCGTTTCGCGACCGTTCGGGCCGTAACTTGAGCGATCGCGAAGCCAGTTACATCGCCGCAGAATATCTTCGCGAGCGTCTCGAACAGGAAGACGAGCACTCGCTGTACGACGTTTCCGGCTCGGACGTCTTGCGCCTTATCGAAAAACTCAAGATCCACTAACTTGCCGCAATGCCGTCCCCTGCCGCGAACCCTAGCTCTGTGAGCGGCGCCAGCGCGACAGCCAACCATCGTCGCGCACGCTTTCCTGTTCGAGCTGGCGTGTCCAAGCTCCCAGCAGGTTCGAGCGATTCAGATAGCCGACCATCTTGCTAAGATCACTGCGGCGAACCACCGGCAGGCGGCCCACATCGTGCCGTAGCATGCGGTGGAGTGCGTCCTCAAGCGGCTCGTCCGCATAGGCCACGATGGGCGTTTGGGAGCCCGCTTGGGAAACGGTGATCTCTCCTTTGGGATGGTTTTCCAGCGCACGCAGCAGGTCCCCTTGTGTGACGATTCCCGTGAGTTTGCCGTCTTTGGCGACAATGGGAAGACCGTCGCGGAGGTCTAACGGTGGATTCGGTCCCTTCGAACTCTCAGCCAGCTCCGCGACGGTCATGTCCTCGGGCAAAGCCGGCACGCTTTGGTTCATGATTTCGCCGACGCGGACGATGTGGAACACACCCGCTTCGTACTCTCCCGGAACACGCAGGCCACGGCGCGCGAGCTTCTCCGTCATGATGGAAGTTGGCAGGTAGCGGAGCGCAATCAAATCGGCGACGACCGATGCAATCATCAGCGGCAAAATCGCGTTGTAGTCGCGCGTGATCTCAAAGGCGAACACGATGAACGCAAAGGTGGCGCGCGCTGCGGCGCCAAAAACCGCCGCCATCGCGACCAGCGCGTAGGCTCCGGGCGAAAGGTGCGCTGCTGGGAAGATGTGATTGATGCCGATGGCGACGACCCCTCCAAGCGCGGCGCTCGACATGAACATGGGCGCAAGCAATCCCCCCGATGTTCCCGATCCCAGCGAGACGACAAGCGCAATCGTTTTGAAGACGGCAATCAGAATCAAAAGCTTCAGGGCGAGATGGTTGTTGAGAATGTCAGAAATCGTGTCGTAGCCGACGCCGAGCACGCGCGGGATGAAAAACCCGATCACGCCGAGGCCCAGCGCGCCGATCGCCGGATGCCACAGCTCATCGATGGGCAGGCGATCGAAGAGGTCTTCGACCCAGTAGAGCAGCCGGGTGAACCCAATCGCGGCGACGCCTGAAATAACGCCCAGCAGCACGTAAAACGGCAGTCCGTGAATCGGGTCGAAATCCACATTCCCCATCCCGAACATAGACCGTTGGCCGAGTAGTAGGGCGCGAACGCTGGTTGCGAACGTTGTCGAGATCACCAGGGGTATGAACGAGCGCGCGCGGAATTCAAACAGCAGTAACTCGATCGAAAGGATCACGCCAGCGATGGGGGTGTTGAACGTTGCCGCCATTCCGGCGCCTGCCCCGCACGCCAGCAGCACCTTCCGTTCGGCGGCAGTTGTTGAAACCAATTGGCCTACCAGCGAGCCGAATGCGCCGCCTGTTTGAATAATGGGGCCTTCGGCTCCGAACGGACCTCCGGTACCGATGGCGATCGCCGCGGACAAAGGCTTTAAGATCGCAACGCGAGCCTCGATCCGGCTGCGGTTGGTCAAGACAGCTTCCATCGCTTCGGGGATGCCATGGCCCTTGATTTTCGGCGAGCCGTATTTCGCCATTAGGCCAACCAGCAGCCCACCTATCACCGGGGTGACGATAATCCACGGGCCGAGCGTTGTGTTTTCGGGGCTTCGAAAATGAAACGACCACTCGTGATAATAGGCCAGATTGGTGAACAATCCGATGAGGTCGTAGAGAAGATAGGCGATGATTCCAGCAAGAATTCCGACCAGCGCAGCAAGAATCGACATCCACCCGATCCGAAACCGGGCAGGCGTCAAAGAGGGGAGCGTTGCGGACCCCCGGGGCGTCGATGCGGCCGAAGACTCCAAGTGAATCCCTCCGAAATGACCGTTGCCCTATTGCAGCCGGCGTGTCCTTGCTCGCCCGGGGCGTGGAGGCCGCCTGTGTCTGAGCACGGCTTGAAGCGCACGGAGCAGTCGCGGTCCCGCGGTGCGCAGCTCATCCCGATGCGTAACGGAAAGCAATCGCAGAAGCTGGTGGGCGCGACGCGTCAGCCGCAGCGTCACCCGTCGCGCGTCGTGCTGGCTCGGCGAGCGGCGAATCCAACCCTTAGAT
>Ga0187779_10001932_pt1 | contig 12828 bp, 17 predicted proteins | sample 1015_Q2_SP10_10__FD_132435 | JGI IMG/M metagenome (GOLD analysis project Ga0187779, IMG submission 132435) | Tropical peat soil microbial communities from peatlands in Department of Meta, Colombia - 1015_Q2_SP10_10_MG | ecosystem: Environmental > Terrestrial > Soil > Wetlands > Peat | place... | reverse complement strand
TTGCCGAGGTTTTGTCAGTTTAATGCCGGTGCGGTCCGCGCCTTGAACCTCATTGAGTAGGCCGTCCGAGAATAACGTCCTTCTTGGTCCAGGTGTGCACCGCGCCGCAGTGCGCACAGGTAAATTTCTGCGCCTTTACTTTAGCCGTCTCCCACTCCTTGTCGTCGATCGTCCGGCCGGTGTCGGTCAGCTTCGATGTCGAGGGACAGCGAACGAGCAAGCTCTTGACATTTGCGCCGTTTTTCGGTTTGGCGCGTCGCGGGCGCTCGAAGAAGAATCGTGTAGCCATATTAAAGTCGATAAACGATCCGCCCTTTGGCGGTATCGTAAGGTGACATCTGCATTTTTACTCGATCTCCGATGGTTAAGCGAATAAAACGTTTGCGCATTTTTCCGGAGATATGGGCGAGAACAAGGTGATCGTTCGCGAGCGCAACGCGAAACATCGTGCCCGGGAGCACGCTCATGATGGTACCCTCAAGTTCAATTGCTTTTTCAGCATTCACGATGTTTGATTTCGCGAACAGCGCGGCGCTCGTTTGAACGCCGGCTGTGCCATCAATTCCGGATCTACCGGCGATTGCCCGCAAAACGGTTTGCGCCGTAAGGACGCGGACGTTCCTCGCGCGGACGCGCTTCGTTTACGGTGAGCGCGCGGCCATTGAGTTCCTGGCCATTGATTGCGCTCATCGCGGTGTTGGCTTGCGCGCCGTCGTTCATGGTGACAAACGCGAAGCCGCGCGATTTGCCCGTCATTTTGTCCATCATCAGATGAACTTCGTTGACGGTGCCGTGTTTTTCGAACAGATCCTGAAGATCGTTCTCGGTGGTCTCAAAAGAGAGATTACCTACGTACAGTTTCATTGTGTTTTGAATTTGGAAAAACTAGGAGCTACAGAGCCGTTCCCGTGAATCGGGTTTCAAACCACCAATGAGCGACGCTCACCTGACGATCTACCGCGCAGTGAAGTTAAACAGAGTATTCCAATAAGCACCCAGTATCGTCCGGGATCCTGCAAAACACAAACGGTCATTTAACCTGCTCAGCAGGAACGAGGGACCGTGTCCGCGCCCGCCAACACCAACCTTCTGCCGATTTCTCCGTTCGGCCGCTAAAACGAATAATGCAACCGAATGAACTGCGGTTTCTCGCCGAGGGTGACCAAAAACAACTCGGTATAATCGCTGTCTGGAATGCCGATCACAGCATCGATTCCGAGTGCCTTCACCAGGTCCGGGATTGTGTCACCGTGGCCGACAACAAGCACGTTACCATTTAACTCACGCAATTTCGCGACAAGTGCAGTTGTATCTTTTGCGGGCAAGACCGTTGGAGTGAGGCCAAGCAACTTCGCGATCGGGGCCGCAGTTTCCTGCGTCCGCTTGAATTCGCTCGTGTAGATCGCGATAATCCCCGAGTCTTTCAGAATCCGCGCAAGTGCATCGGCGCGCGATCGGCCGGCTGGAGATAAATCAGGATCGGTCCCGCCATTCGCGGCTTTCTCGGCGTGCCGCACAATAACGATTACCGGTTCGGCCAAGCCCACCGATACCGACAGAAGCAAGAGCAGAAAAAAAGTGAAACGTCTCATCCCCCACTCTAGCAAAAATGGATCAAGTTTCTTTCCTGCCGTCGCCGTCATTTGCCAAGGAGAATAAAAATACCAGCCAAGATTCCCACCAGATAAAGTAGAAAAATCGCCGGACCTATGTTCAGGCCGAATCCGAGAAGGCCGTCGACGATGAGATAAACCGCCAACAGGACCATGCCGATGTTTTTGGTAATTTTCATGAGGCAGTTAACCAGAGAGGACACGGAGATTGCAGCAAAATCCATTGAGGGACATAGAACTTCGAACGACGAAGAAAGCGTGTTTCAAGACGGAGCAATTCGTCAGAGATCTTGCCCCGCAACGGGCTTTTTAAGTACAAGAATGAAATCGCTGCACTATGAGAGCCTTTCTGAAACAACACCGGCTGGTCGCGTTTTTTGTAATCGCCTTCGCACTTTCCTGGTACCCATGGATTATCGCGCTGGCGCGCGGTCGCACCAGTGGCCCGAATCCGCTTGGTCCTTTCGTCGCAGGAATTATCATGACCGCGGTCGTTTCTGGTCGATCCGGATTGCGCGAATTTTTTGGGCGCTTCATTCGCGGTCGTGTCCGAATCAGATGGTATGCCGTTGCTTTCGGGGTGCCGGTTCTTCTTTGTTTGGTTGCGATTGCGATGACGCTATGCTTCGTGCCGCACTCGCAAATTCCCGTCTTATCGATCGAGAAAATCCGCGAACTGCCGGAACGTTTTCTTTTCATCCTGCTCTTCATCGCATTGGGTGAGGAACCCGGTTGGCGCGGCTTTGCGTTGCCACAATTACAGGCAAAACACTCGCCACTGATTGCGAGCGCGATTCTCGCTCCGATCTGGGCGCTATGGCATCTGCCGCTGATGGGAAATGAATTTCCGTGGCCAATCGTCGCCCCTTTCGTTTTGTCGGTGTTCGGCGCGACGTTCATGCTCACCTGGCTGTTTAATGGAAGCAAAGGAAGCGTGTTGTTGCCGATGCTAACGCACGCAACCGTTAACACTGTTGGCGCGGGCTTGATGTTTCCGCTTTTTTTTGGCGGCACGCTTATACTCCTGTGGTGGATTTACAGTTTTATCTGGCTGTGTGCTGGTCTCGGCGCGCTTTTACTCAGTGCTCAGAAAGCGATCACGCCGGAGAGACATTCGCCTAACGAATCGATCGACTACTGATTGGAAATCGTCGCGATTGTACCATCGATCTTGGTCAGACTGACGGTGAATTTCTCAGCATAGGTCGACGCCCGATCCTGAAGCATGCTGATGGCTACGGCTTCTCCCAATTGAATGGATGCGGCAGTATCGCTGCGCCAGTGAATGCCCGCGTGGATCCCATGGCCAAAGGAAATGTTGTTTGCGATTTTGTTCAATTCTCCGTTGACCGTGATCTGGCCGGCGTCGGAGCCAGTGTAAGGCAATAGCGAAAGTCCATCACTGCTCGGCACCACTGGATGTGGGATGACGAAACCGCCGTCGAAGAAGAATTTCAACACGGTGATACAAGCGCCTGCCACCGCGCCATGGCCGGTAGGATATGCCGGGTGAGTCGGCGAGCCTTCAGGGAAAGCCTGGGCAAGGAAATAATCCCCAAACGTGTTGAAGCTACTCTGCACGGCCTGGGAATTAAGAACATTCGAGTTGGGATGACCTTGGATAGTTCCGCCCTGGCCGGTCAGAATTTGTCGCACCAGGGCGCCGCCCGACTCCGGCCGGTGGCGAAGATGAATCGACCATTTCTGGTACCACACGCTGTTCAGCGCAAGTCGAGCGGCTGCTGTAAGCGAAGCGGCGGCATCAGGACCGCCGAACGTGCCAAAGCCGTTTTGCTTCGTCGATTGAACGTAGGGATTACCGGGGTTGCGTGGTGCGCCGATCGTACCGAGCACCAAGAACGCCGTAAAGTACGCCTGAAAAAGAACATCCAAATGCGTATATGCCCCGAGATCGCGACCATTGTGAAGATACCGCAAGACGGAATCGAATTGGTTCCGCAGTCCAGTATCGATGCCATTCTGGACCTGCTGAAAAGTCGCCGGGTCCTTCATGTAATCGAGATCCGCCAAGTAGGTCAGCATCTGCTGGCTGATTGGCTGTGAACCAAGGGCTGTCGGGATGAGATGCAACTGAGACATGTAAGGCCCAACGGTGTCGCCCTGGTAAGGTCCGCGGAACAAAAGATCCGGCGTAACGTTACCCGATCCGTCTCTCGGGCCTGCGTAAGCAGGCATGGCTGTCAGTTCCGCGGCCGCCTGTGCGGCAATCGGATTTGAAACGTAATCGGTAAAGGCGACATCGCGCAGCAGCGAAGCCCAGTAAAGTTCAACCAACTCCGTTCCATAAGCTGCGCTCGCGACCGCCGGAGCCGGTGGAACTACGACCTGGTTGATCTGGTTTGCCGCCGATGGAGCGTTGCCGAATTGGACATCGTCGCTTCCTTCCAAAGCAAAGGCGCGTCCACCGAGCGGACCATTCAATGTGCGGGGCCCGCCAAGAATGACGTTTTCGAAAGCGGCAAACGTGCCGGCGTTAATTGCGTTCCGGAAAGTTTGAAAAGCTGCCAAATTGACGAGGCCAATCCCATCTTGCAGGACGCCCTTACTGTAGGTGCCCGATTTGTCTGAATAGCGCGTTTCATCGCCGTTGGTCGTATGCGGTGGAACCGGGATCCGCGCTTCCTTGGTTGCCACCCCAACGCGGATAGCGAAAGATTGTGAGACTCGCGGATCACTCGCTCCGGGCGGCGCCGCAGCGCTCTCGCCAGCGGCGGAATTGGAATTTTGGGCCGAAGCGATAGCCGCTTTGCCCAGGACTGCCCCGCCGGCAAGGGCGGCGGCCACTTGTCCAAGAAATTTTCGACGGCTGGTATCTCCCGCGAGGGCAATCTCGTTTGTGCGAGGATCTTTCTCTGACCGCGGTTCCGTGGAAACATTTTCTTTAGTTTTCATACTTTGTGCGCCCCTGAAATGCTTCCTGCTCGTTTATTGCGGTCAGGCTTTACTTGTCAATACATTGCCTCCGGAAAATTTGAAGAGAATGGTTTTTTCTTGAAGCCTTGGAAAATTTAGCGCGCTTGGAGGCTTATTGACCAGCGGGCGAACGACCCGTGAAATCGACTACCCGACATCGGTGTCGTTTTTTCCACCTGAGGCAATCACGATTGTGCTTAAAATTCCCACCGCCTGGAGAATTTATGTCAGTATTTAGCTTTGACCTTTTTTGACTCTTTTCCTTTGGCGATATGAGCACATCCGAAGTTTTCCTGATCGCAATGACGATCATCCTTACCGTGCCGTATTTGGTCTGGCGGCTGGGCCGAACTGAATATTATGCGCCGCTGGTCGTGGTTCAGATCGTTGCCGGCATTTTGCTCGGGCCCGGCGTCCTGGGTGCGGTCCTTCCCAATTATTACAACTTTGTTTTCACTCCGCAGGTGATTAGCCAGCTGAACGGCATAGCGCAGTGGGCGGTAATGCTGTTCGTCTGGGTGGCGGGCATTGAGCTTGACATCCACCAGGCATGGCGGCGCCGGCGCGAAACCGGCATTACCGCCGGACTGGCGCTGGGCATGCCGCTTCTCTTCGGGTGCGCGGCAGCTCTCGTAATGTTGAGCATTAGCGGCGGCTGGATCGGGCCCAATGGGCATAGCTGGCAATTCATCGTCGGGATCGGCATGGCCTGCGCAGTCACTTCCCTGCCGATCCTCATCCTCTTCATGGAGAAACTTCACATCCTGCGGGAGCCGCTCGGTCAGCGCATTCTGCGTTATGCCAGTCTCGACGATATCGCAATCTGGGGCGTGTTCGCGCTCATCCTGCTCGATTGGAACCGCGTTCAACGCCAACTCGGTTTTCTCGTTATCTTCGCGCTTGCCGCCTATTTCTTCCGCAAACTGATGCGGCGAATTCCAGAGCGCGACCGCTGGTATGCCGGTTTGATCTGGTTAGCCGTTTCGGGCTTTGCCGCCGATTGGTCAGGCCTGCATTTCATGGTTGGAGCATTCCTCTCCGGCGCTGTGCTTGATGCCAATATGTTCGACCAAAAACAGATGGATCATTTTCGGAGCAACGCGCTGCTGGCGATCATGCCCGTTTTCTTTCTCTCGACCGGTTTGCGCACTAACTGGCAAATGGGGGGCGCGCTGGTTTTCGGCGCGGCGGCACTGCAACTCGTGGCCTCGGTCAGTGGCAAGTTGGCCGGCGTCCAGATCGCCGGCAAAATTCTCAAATGGGAAAAGGGCGAGGCCTCGATCGTCGGCTGGCTGCTCCAGACCAAGGCCTTGATCATGATCATTTTCGCCAATGTCCTGCTGGATAAAGGAATCATCACGAGCGAGGCATTTACCGCGACCCTGTTGATGGGACTTGGCAGCACCATGCTCAGCGTGCCGTGCGTCGAGCCGAAGCTGGAGAGACTAAAAATGATTGTCGCCAAATCGGCCTAAACTTGTGCGCTGGGTCGTATTTCTTCGAGCGGTGAACGTCGGTGGAACAAACCGATGCCAACCGGCAGTCATCGCAAAGCAGCTGGCCAGGTTTGGCGTCGTTAATATCGGAGCGGTCGGCACGTTTGTGGTGCGAGAAGACGTGAGTGAATCGACGTTGCGAACTGCGATCGCTCGCAAACTCCCGTTCCGATGCGAGATCATGATCTGCTCCGCCCGCGACGTCATTAAACTTGCCTCGAAAGATCCGTTCTCTCGGCAACCGTCTGGCCCGGAGGTAACGCGGTTTGTGAATGTGTTGCACCAACCACCACCGATGTTGCCGTCTCTTCCTCTCAGTCTGCCCTCGGATAAGGAGTGGCTCCTGAAAATTATTGCGATCCAGAACCAATTCGTCCTCGGCTTGTATCGTCGACAGATGAAAGCGATCCGCTACCTTGGTCAGATCGAGAAGCAGCTGGGCGTGCCGGCCACCACGCGCAACTGGAACACCATCGAAAAAATCGCGAAGATTCTTCGCGCCGGCTAGGGCGAACTCGCCAAATATGCCGACTTGATACATCCTGAGAAAAATCTGCGCCAAACAGTGAATTCCAACCAATGAAACGCCAACGGCCGTTCACCATCACCGTTGTCCTTCTCCTGTTTGTTTTACTCCTGGGCGTGCCTGCGCTCTACCTCGACTGGAATTGGAAACGACAACTTGCGCCGTGGGGCGGACGTTACTTTTTCCATCGGGTCGAGCTGGCCGTGCCATCGTTCCGCCAGGGCGATGAAAGATGGAGCGACGATTCGTTAGGCGGTGCGCCCGAGAACGGCACCCTCGGCGGCCAGGGCTGCGCCGTTGCCGCGATCGCAATGGTGTTCAAATTTTATGGGATTGAGACTGATCCGCAGCAATTAAACTGGTTCCTGACATCGGTGGATGGTTACACAGATCGGGGGTGGGTCTATTGGGACCGAGCAGCCTGGCTGGCGCCTGATCGTGTCCGGCATGTTTACGAAGATCTGGCTTCGTATTGGCTGATCGACTCCAATCTTGCGCACGGCAATCCCGTCATCGTTCGAATCCGACTGCGCGGCGGTATCACGCATTTTGTTGTGATTGCCGGCAAAGATGGGTTCGATTATCTCGTGCGCGATCCCGGCGCGGGCGCGGCGAAAGGCTTCTATCCGCTGCGCGAGCTCCATAGCAAGATAGAAGGTCTGCGATTCTATCAATCGCTAGCGAAGGGCGGTTCTACCCTGTCCGCGCAACGGTGAGATTCCAGGCTCGCCGCGACTTCATCGAACGAAGTTAGTTCAATTCTACGTTTACTCTGGATTGAATGGTAAACCTAAGCGTTTGGACAAATTGCCGGTCGAGAAAAATCTCAGCCCGGTATTTACCAATCGGCCAAAGCCGGCTATTCGGTCGCGAAAGAGAGATTGTCCCATGGTCCTCCGATTTGTAAACAACGGTCGAGCCTTCATTGATTTTTGTATCCTTGGGCGAGGCGTCGCCAACATCTTCAGCGATCCAGATCACTCGAATTTCGTCGCCTGCGCGAAAGTGTTCGCCTTTCCATATCAGGTAAATCACCGGCTCGTCTTCGGAAAACATTGATCTCGGCTTGATATCGTTTTCTTTGGCTAAAAAGGCGTGCACCACCCTTTTTTTGTCCAACTGCCCAGCTGCATCGAACGAGCCTGCGCGCGCGAGGACAAGCACCATCGCCGCGAGAAAAAACACTCGTCTCATGCGGCTCGCACTATTTAATTTCTACCGCTGAATTTTCGATCCCATCCACCGTTTTCTTAGCCGAGTTATCGGGATCGAACACCCAATCTTTGCCATCGACCAGAAACTTGTAGCCATAAGTGCCGGTGGAAAGCGTCACTTTCGCTTTCCAAACGCCGTCGTCCCCTTTGGTCATTTGAATCGATTTCCAGCCGTTCCACTCGCCCATCAACTCGACGCTCTTTGCATCCGCTGCCTTGTATTTAAATTCATGATCGTCTGCAAAGGCACGTCCTCGCATCAAGAAGATCGCGACGCAGCAACTAAGAATTGTGAACCAGGTTTTCGCGCGCATGTGCAACGATTCCGTTCCGATAGCGCTCTGTCAATGATGCCATCGACGCCGCCAAAAGGTAACGATTCTGTTACCGAAATCCCGAACCGCGCCGTTTACCACCTTGGAATCCGCCGTAAACTGCGTTCTAACTGAGAAATTCGGATTCGCATCAAAGGGAAAGGAAACCAACATGACATACATTTCTTCGGAACAATCTGTCGGACCAAAAAATTTTGTCGGGCGGCTCGCGCCCGTCTTCGCGATCTTGATCCTGGCATCGTTCCGAGCCGCTGCGCAGACCTATACGATTACCGACTTGGGGACATTGGGCGCCAACAACCGGGGCAGCTACAGCCAGGCATTCTGTATCAATTCGAATGGAGAGGTGGCGGGACAATCCAGCGCCGCTTCTACCGCTGTCACTGACCCTGCCTTTCTTTACAGCAACGGCCACCTCGCATCACTCGGCACACTTGGCGGGGAATACGGTCAGGCGCGGGGCATTAATACCTCCGGCGAGATTGCCGGTTACTCGACGCTGACCAGCGGGTCGTATCGGGCATTCCTCTATGCAGGTGGGCAAATGAACGACCTGGGAACACTGGGTTCAGATTATAGCGCGGCCTACGCCTTGAACGATTCCGGGCAAGTGGTAGGCGTCTCGGCAGACCTCGCCAATCAGCAGCACGCGTTTCTTTACAGTAATGGACAGATGACGGATCTGGGAACGCTCGGCGGTGACTCGAGCACGGCCTATGGAATCAACAATCAGGGAGTCATCGTGGGATATTCCTACAATGCTGCGGGAAATTTTCTTGGCTTTATCTATCAAAACGGAACGATGACCGCGCTCAGCACTTTAGGTGGCACATGGAGTATTGCCTACGCAATTAACAACCAGAATCAGATTACCGGCCAGGCCTACACGAGAGGAAACCGGACCGCCCACGCTTTTCGCTATACTAACGGTACGATGGTCGACCTCGGCGCACTTGGTGGCTCGAGTTCCTACGGGTCGGCGATTAATAATAGCGGCACAGTTGTCGGTCTTTCCACAATCCGCAACGGTTCCTACCACGCTTTTATCTCGATCGACGGCGGAAAGATGCAGGACTTGAATAGCATGATTCCGCCGAGAACAGGATGGGTGCTCGAAGATGGCGCAGGGATCAATGATGCCGGACAAATCGCCGGCTATGGCACACTGCGTGGCGTGTTACACGCCTTCCTGCTGACGCCCGCACACTAAGACGAAGCAGAGCACGGCCTCGTTATTGAACGGGTTACGCCCATCATCTCCGCGTATTTTTCGTTAAAATTGCGCACGTTGCCGTTGAGGTCGGTCACCACGATCGCGTCGGTGGTCGAATCCAGCGTGGCCTGCATCATTGAAAGCGAGAGCGCGAGTTCTGCCGTCTTGCCTTCGAGCGCTTTGGCGCGAATGAGCTCGCGTGCGGACGCGTAACGGGGACCCGAAGGACGAGCTCCGCGCCTCTTTCCAGATTGCCTAACCGACGCTGAAAGCGAGCCCCTTTTGTTCGGGCGTTTAGAACGTCTTTTCACTTGGGCATCCCAAAATAATTCCGCCAGGTCAGCCTATCACCTTTGCGCTTTCTAAATTCGAAAACCGGAAGACTGAAATGCCGGCGGATGAACAGGTGAATCGCATAAAACGTTTCGTAAACTTCGTTGATCTTGTGGAGCGCAATGACTTCAACATCGGTGGTAATGTGAATAAAGATCGTCCCGAAACCCAAGGTCACGCTCAGTTATTTAGATTGTTCGATCCGAACTGCCAGTTTTCAATCATTACTTCGCAACCCGTTATGAAATCGCTCACCCAATATCTTTGGTTTGAAGTATCGGATCGACGCGGGTTCATCAACATCACACCTACGATCGAGGGACTTGTCAGGCAAAGCGGCGTTAGCGACGGACTTTGTCTGGTTAATGCCATGCACATCACGGCCTCGGTGTTCATCAATGATGATGAGCCCGGTCTACACCATGACTACGAGATCTGGCTGGAAAAATTGGCGCCACACGAGCCGATCAATGCCTATCGACACAATCGAACTGGCGAAGACAATGCCGACGCCCACCTAAAACGCCAGATCATGGGACGTGAAGTAGTCGTCGCGATCACCAAAGGCAAACTGGATTTCGGCCCGTGGGAGCAAATCTTTTATGGCGAATTCGACGGCCGCCGAAAAAAGCGAGTGCTGGTAAAAATCATCGGGGACTGACTTCTACTGCTGCGGTTGGCGCAGCGCATCCTGGGCCGAAGCCGGTAATTTATCGGCGTTATGTAGGAACAGTGCCACTTGCCAAATCTCCGAGTCGCTCAGTTTTCCGGTTGCCGCGGGCATGGCGCTAAACCGAATCCCGTTCTTTACCACCCAATGCGTCGCGCCGACCGGATCGTCGGTTACACCTTTGTTCGGCGGCAGCAACTGCGGCGGGTGCGGATAAAACCGTTTTGCTCCTGCAGAAGGCTTATCAAGCTGCCCATGACATCCGGCACAGCCTTCCATATATATCTTGGCACCGGCCAGAAGATTTGTCTCGTCCGCCGGCAACGGTGATTGATCATCCGCGCTTTTGTCAATCGAGGCAGAAATGGCCGCGCTCGCAATCGCCCGTTCCCATGGAAACGGTTTGGTGTCCGTTCCCATAAAAATTCCGCCACGCGTTACAAAAAGATAACTGGCCACCAAGACCAGGCCGATTCCGATAACAACACCCAGAAGAAATTTAGTCATGCAGCAGTCAGGCCGAGTTAGCGATAAAAATAAAGGACTTTGTTCAGCGTCTTAAGTTTTCCACTGTCCGATTTCTGACTTCTGGTTGCTTCGATGGCACGTTAGCATCGCGCACCATGATGAATTCCTACCTCATCCGCGCATTTCTTTTCTTTGCTTTGCTCACGTCCGCCCAATCAGGTCCAATCGCGCTGGTCGGCGGTCGCTTGATCGACGGTTTCGGCGGTCATCCGCTCGCCAACAGTGTCGTTATTATCGAAAACGAGCGCGTCAAAGCCATTGGCACGGTGGGCGTGCTGCAGGTCCCGGCCGATGCCGAAGTCATCTCCACCGAAGGCATGGACGTGCTTCCCGGTCTCTGGGATTGCCACGTTCACACCATGTTACTTGGTCACAGTGATTATACGCATTGGGACAAAACATACCCGCCGCGCATGGGCAGCGAGATCATGCCGGCGGCCGCGCATCAGCTGCTCATGGCCGGGATCACCAGTGCGCGCGATCTCGGTGGTCCGCTCAAAGACAGCATCAGCGTACGCGATCGGATCAATCGCGGCGAGATTCCCGGACCGACTCTTTATGTTGCGGGCGCATTTCTCCAACACGAACCTTATCCCGGGACCGATTATTTCCGTTGGGGAATAAAAGGCGCAGCCGATGCCAGGGCGAAGGTGAAACAGCTCGCCAATGCCGGAGTGAACATCATCAAAATGATCGATCAAGATCAAATGACGATGGATGAGGTGAAGGCGGTGGTGGACGAAGCCCACGCGCACAAACTCCCGGTCGTCGCGCACGCCCATCGTCCCGAAGAAATTCGGCGTGGCCTCGCTGCCGGAGTCGATTGCTTTGAGCACACCGGTCTCGCGGCCGCCCCCGGTTATCCGGACGATATCCTGAAAGCTCTGCATGAGCGGACCGCGCAAATGAGCCTCGGCCCGCTCTTCTGGTGTCCGACCATTGAAGGCTTCATCAATTACGATTCGTTAGTCAACAACCCGGAGCCGCTCGACGACCCGAGGAATTATGAGTTCGTTCCTCCGGACATCGCGACCGATATTAAGCAATCGATCGCCCATCCCAATCAGCTCGCCTATTACCAGATCACGCCGCTCCGCGCCAAGACCGTCGCCCACAAGTTCAAGCAACTCCAGGAATCAGGTGTCGTCCTGCTGATCGGCACCGACAGCGGAATCCCGATGAAATTTCACAGTCAATCCACCTGGCACGAATTGGACGCATGGGTCAATCATCTCGGTGTTGATTCGATGACTGCGATCCGTGCCGCGACCTACTGGCCCGCTGTCATGATGAAAGTAGATAAAGACTACGGCTCGCTCAGCGAAGGAAAGTTCGCCGACGTTATCGCAGTTCACGGAGACGTGCTGCAGCACATTGATCTTCTCCAGCGCGTCGACTTGATCATCAAACACGGCAAGCGTGTGAAGTAAGAAATAATGAAGCCACTGTGCATCGTCAGTCTCTTACTCGCTAATCTTCTTCTCCGAATCGAAGGTTTCGCCGAGCCGGCAAAGCAATCCCCGACGGATGCGATCGCGCAGAATTACGTCGAGCTTGTTCTGGCGATGGGTGAACGCGATCCCGGCTACGTCGACGCTTATTACGGCCCGGAAAAATGGAAGACCGAAGCCATCGCAAAAAAAGAGACACTGGATCAAATTGGTCATGAGGCATCCGACCTTCGCGCCCGATTGTCCGCTTTACCCGAGCCTTCCGATGAAATGGACCGCCTGCGCCTGGAATACCTGACGAAACAATTGTCGGCGCTCCAAAGCCGCGTCGAGATCCTCGGGGGCAAACATTTGTCTTTCGACGAGGAATCCAAGGCGCTCTATGATGCTGTCGCTCCAACTTTTTCCGACGAGTATTTCGCGAAACAGCTCAACGCTGTCGCCGCCATTCTGAAGGTGCCGAACGACGATCATCTCACCGAACATTACGCCATTTGGCACAACGCCTTTATTGT
>Ga0187779_10001930_pt1 | contig 12845 bp, 12 predicted proteins | sample 1015_Q2_SP10_10__FD_132435 | JGI IMG/M metagenome (GOLD analysis project Ga0187779, IMG submission 132435) | Tropical peat soil microbial communities from peatlands in Department of Meta, Colombia - 1015_Q2_SP10_10_MG | ecosystem: Environmental > Terrestrial > Soil > Wetlands > Peat | place... | reverse complement strand
GGGGCGGCGTCTTCGGCGAGGAGCTGATCCGCACGTGGATCGACTGGAAACGCGAGAACGAGGTCGACCCGGTACGGTTGCGTCCGCATCCGCTCGAGTTCTCGCTCTACTACGACGCCTAGATGTAGGACCCAAGCACGTTGGTTCTGGTGATCGGGGTTTGGTGGCCGATTGCTGAGTGTCGGCGTCGATGGTTGTAGTGCCAGAGCCAGCCGTCAAGGGCGGCGGTTCGTTCGGTGCTGGAGCGGTAGATCGCTCCGTAGGCCCAGCCGTCGAGCAGGGTGCGGATGAAGCGTTCTGCTTTGCCGTTTGTTTGGGGCCGGTAGGCGCGGGTGCGTAGGTGTCGGATGCCGAGTGTTTTGCAGCTGATCGCGTGGAGGGTGGACCGATAGCCGGGGCCGTTGTCGGTGAGTAGCCGCTCAACTCGGATGCCGTGGCGTTTGTAGAAGGCGGCCGCTCTTGCGAGGAAGCCGACGACGGTCGTCGCTGTTTCGTCGGCGAGCACCTCGGCGTAGGCGAGGCGGCTGTAGTCGTCTACGGCGACATGGACGTACTCGTAGCCGACGGTGCGGCGCCGGTTGCCAGCCTTGTCGGTGTAGGTGGCGTTGTAGTGCTGGCGGCGATCACGGACGCGCCAGCCCGCGCCGCCCTCGATCCGGCCCAGCCTCTTGACATCGACGTGGACGAGCTCACCCGGACGCGAGCGCTCGTAGCGGCGCACCGGCTCGAGCCCGATCCGACCCAAGCGGCCCATCCCGCAGCGGCTCAGCACCGCCGAGACGGTCGAGAGCGGCATCGACAACGTCTCCGCGATCTCGGCGGCAGTCATCCGCAGCCCTCGCAGGCCAACGATCACCCGCACTCGATCCTCCGGTGTGCGGTTGGCGACCCGGTGCGGCGCCGACGAGCGATCAAGCAGGCCGCGCTCGCCCTCGAGCCGATATCGGCCGACCCACTTCCGAGCACAGCGCACGCTGACCCCGGCCGCCTCGGCCGCCGCCGCCAACGTCCATCGCTCCAACACCACCCGCTCCGCCAACAACCGCCTACCACTCCAGCTGAGCGCCGCATTACCGTGAAGCTCCATCCGGGCCTCCTTGTGGCCGAGCTGCCTTCGACAGCGCTCAGCCTCCAAGCTGGCCCGGATGAACCAACGTGCCTAGGAACTACACCTAGGGGAGCGCACGAAATGTCCACCACGTGGGCTTTTTCTCCCCCGCGTCACTGACCAGACCGGACTGCCAACCCGAGAGCTGCGGCTCGTCCTGGAGCAAGAACCAGACAAGCATGTCGATGCGCGGGTCGCGTTTGGCGATGGTGAACGCCTGGCGCATATAGGCGCTTTGCTTCGCGTAGCTCACCCCGAAGATGTCGTCTGGCGGGTTGGTCTGGTAGCCGTACTCGGTGATCCAGAGCGGTAGGCGCCCGTAGAGCCGAGAGACTTCGTTCTCGAGCGCCGAGAGGTTCGCCATGGTGACCGCCGTTCGTGCAGATGGAGCCGTCGACGGCGTCTCGCGCGGGTCACCGTAATAGGGATGGTGCGCGTACGCGTCGAAGCCACGTGCGCCCGCCTGCTTCATCGCGCGCAGGAACGCCAGTGGCGAAACCGATGGGCGCCCCGAGCCGGGGTCGTTGTTTCCGCGTGGTGCCGTCGCACCGCACGCGACTCGCTCTCCGCGGACCAAGGTTGCCTTCACGCCCGCGACGACCGCGTTGCAGATCGTTGCATACGTGCGCCCGCTCACGATCGTCGAGCCGCTGTACTGGGGCGCTAGATAGACCGGGTTGTTCGGCTCGTTCCACGCCAGCCAGTGCGTGACGGCGGGAAGAACCACGCCGTCAGCAGGGCGACGATAGGTCCCGCTGTAGCGCTTCGCGGCTGCGTAGGCGAAGTCGCGGAGGTCTTCCGGCAAGGTCGGAGCGATGTTGGGCGGATTGCCGCCGTTCGCCCAACTCGGTGTCGAGACGATCGCAAGGAGGATGGCGATGTGGTACCGCGACGCGAAGAGAACGGCGCGATCGTAGACGCTCCAGTCGTACTGGCCGTCGTTCGGGTCCGTCGGCCGGACGGTCGGGAACGGCCCCGCGACACCGTGCTCGCCGCCCCAGTTCAAATCGATTCGCACGATCTGGGTTCGAAGGTCATGGAGCTCTCGGAACACAGCATCGGGATTCCCGTAGAGGGTTTCCGCGTTGTCGTCGATTCCCTTGAGCAAGCGAGGCGACGGCGATGCGACGCTGGCGGACGAGAGCGCGAAGAGCACGCCTGCGAATGTGGCTGCGATTCGCATGGCCGGGCAGCGGGGTCCGCGCCCCCCAAACGCACGCGCGGACCCCGCGTCAGGTCGGCTACGGAATGACCACCATGAACGCAACATGCTCCGACGGGACCGCAGCTGCACCGATCTTGGTGATGTTCAGCTCGTATGTCCGTACCGCGAACTCACCCGCCGGGCAGGTCCCGGGGCTGGCGTCCGCGTACGCGAACAGCAGGCTCGACGGCGCCTTCGACCGCGACGCCTCCGGCGTCACCGACCAGGACCGCGAAGCTGCGTTGATTGACGCCGCCGGCTTGAGACAGAACACGCCGGCGGCCCCCGACGTAACCCGCCTGAAGTTGCGCGAGCGAGCCTCGACGAGGACCGGATCCACATTCAGCGACACCTCGCCCGGCACCACGAACGCATACGCGCTCACATCGTCCCGCTGAGGCAGATTGCCCTTGATCGGGCCACTGGCCGAGCCCCTCGTAACGGCTGTGGCGGCGAACCCGGTTACCACGATCGCCACCATCCAAAAGAGCTTCGTGCGCATGACGCACTACCCCCTCCCCCTGAAGTGCCCCAAAAGGGGCCAGCCGCGCAGGCGGTCAGGCCAAGATGCCTGCCGTGGCACAGCACCGCTGCGCCAGCCTATTGCCGCAGTTCTCGCCCCGGCCCCGGGGCCCGCAATCCGGGAAACCTCGGGTTGACATACGTAGAAACGCGCAAGCCCGACACCGACGCCAGGCAATCCAGCGCGTGCGACGACGGGTCAGCGGTCGAGCGGCTCGGCCGCGAGCCATTTCCTGCCGCTCGCGTACAGGGCATCGACCTCGGGGCCGACGAGACCGGGCATGTCCCGCTTGACGGTGAACCCCTGCTGCTCCTGCAGGTACGCGAGATGGCGATACCCCACCGGGTAGCGCTCGAGCGCGTCGCGATCGAGATCGACGCGCAGCGCAGGATCGACAGGGACGAGGCGGTCCAGCTCGTAGATCGGCTGCCGCAGCACGAGGCCCCAGCGGCCGTCGCGGCGCTCGAGGAAGTCGTAGAAGCGGCCGGTACAGACGACGTCGCACTCGATCCCGTGCACCGGGGCTCGCTGTGTGATCGTCATCTTCGTCTGCGCGATCGCGCGGTCGCCCACGACCTCGACCGTGGAGCCGCCGAGGAAGTGGAGGATCCGGACGCCGCGCTCGAAGCCTTCGCGGCTGACGCGGATGAACTCGTCCGCGGTCCCCTGGAACCAGGTCGCCATCATCCGGCCGTCGTCGTGCCAGACGGTGCGGAACCGCTCCCAGTCGCCGGCGTCGCGCCACACGGCCCAGCTCTCGACCAGATCGCGGATCGCCGTCGCGTCATCCGCCACGATCGTCACCGCCCTCTGCCGGCCGGAGGATCGCGAGCGGAACGACACGGGGAGCACGGCGCTCGTACTCGAGGTAGCCGGGCGCGATCGTCGTGATCGCGGCCCAGAGCCGTTCCCGCTCCCCGGGCGACGCCGGCCGCGCGATGACCGCCCTGCGGGAGCGGCCGACCAGGACCGTGGCCCGAGGCTCCGCCCGCAGGTTCAGCCACCAGGCCGGGAACCAGGGCAGACCGCCGTTGGAGGCGACGACCACGAGGCTCCCGCCGTCGGGCAGAAAGCACAACGGCGTCGTCCGCGACCTGCCGGTCTTGCGTCCGGTCGTCGTCAAGAGAAGGATCGACAGGCCCCAGATCCGGCCGCCGACACGACCGCCGGTCGCACGATAGACGAACCGGTGGAGAGCACCGACGGTCTTCAGGCCGCGTCGGATCAGGACGCCCTTCGTGCTCGCTGCCGAACCGGTCACCCGATCATCCTCCCCTATCCGGAGCTAGGGTCGTGCGATGAGCTTCGGCATCCTCGCCGTGATCGTCTGCGCGGGGCTCGGCGGGCCGCTGCTCGCGCTCGGACGCCGCGGCCTCGTCCCCGTGGTCGTCGGAGAGCTCGCGGCCGGCGTCGTCGTCGGCAAGACGGGAACGCGCTGGGTCGACACCGGCGAGCCGACGACGGCGTTCTTCTCGCAGGTCGGCTTCGCGATGCTCATGTTCACCGCCGGGATGCACGTGCCCATCCGCCAGCCCGGGATCGCACGCGGACTGCGGCGCGGCGCCCTCGCGGCGCTCGTCGTCGGCGCCCTCAGCGCGCCCGCCGGGATCGCCACCGCCGCCGCGCTCGGCGGCGGGCATGCGGCGATCTACGCGCTGCTCCTCGCAAGCGGGTCGGCCGCGATCCTGCTTCCCGTGCTCGAGGAGGAGAAGCTGCTGGCCGACGAGCGCGTGCTGCCGTTGATGGCGCAGGTCGGCATCGCCGACGTGGCGGCGATCGTGTCGCTCCCGCTCGTGCTCCAGCCGTCGAAGGCGCGCGACGCGGTGCTCGGCCTGCTCGCCGTCGCGGGCGCGGCCGCGGCGATCTTCGCTCTCGCCCACGTCGTGCGCGGCCGCGGCCTCTTGCACCGCATCCGCCGAGCCTCGAAGCGGCGCAGCTGGGCGCTCGACCTCCGCCTCGCGCTGCTCGCGCTGTTCACGCTCGCGTGGATCGCGACACGCGCCGGCACGAGCATCCTGATCGCGGGCTTCTCGGTCGGGCTGCTCGTCGCCCTGATCGGCGGGCCGAAACGGCTCTCGACGCAGGTGACCGGCATCGGAGCGGGCTTCTTCGTGCCGCTGTTCTTCGTCACCCTCGGCGCGAAGCTCGACCTGCGCGCGGTCTTCTCCCACCCGTCGATGCTCGAGCTGACCGGGCTGCTGACGGTGGCAAACGTCGCGGTGCACGCCGCCGGCGCGCTCGTGACCCGCCAGCCGCTGCCCGCGGCGCTCGCGGCCACTGCGCAGCTCGGCCTGCCCGCCGGCGTGGTCACGCTCGGCCTCCAGCAGCACGTGCTCAGCGCCGGCCAGAGCGGAGCGATCCTGCTCGCCGCGCTCGTCACGATCGCGCTCTGCCCCGCCGGCGTCGCGCTGATCGTCCGCGCACGCGCACCCGTGTCGCCGAGCGCCGCCATGCCGGCCGCCGAGCAGCCGTGAACGCCGTCGAAGCGACCGCCGGCTACGAGCGCTGGCTGCGCGCGCAGCTCGCCACCGTCCTCGACGACGACCTCGCGCTGAAGCACGAGCGGATGGCCGAGTCGGCCAACCTGTTCCTGCGCGGAACGTACTACCTCTGGCTCTCGCGCGTCCGGGAGGAAGCGCCGCCGAAGCTGGTTCAGGCGCCCGAGCTGCTCGCAGTCGGCGACCTCCACGTGGAGAACTTCGGCTGCTGGCGCGACGTCGAGGGAAGGCTCGCCTGGGGCGTCAACGACTTCGACGAGCTGGCCACGCTGCCGTACACGTACGACCTGCTGCGCCTCTGCACGAGCGCCGTCGTCGCCGTGCGCGAGGAACGCCTGCCGCTGCACGAGCGGGAGGTCTGCGAGGTCGTGCTCGACGGCTACCACCACGGCCTCGAGCACGGCGGCGGGCCGTTCGTCGCGGCCGAGCGGCACGCCTGGCTCGCCGCCCTCCAGGCCGCGAGAGCAGCCGACGCCGCCGCCTTCTGGGAGCGGCTGAACGCACTGCCCGCGCTCGACCAGGCACTGCCGGCGCAGGCGCAGGCGCGGCTGGACGCGCTCGCGCCCGGCAGCGACTGGCGGCCGCTGCTGCACCGCCGGACCGCAGGGATGGGGTCGCTCGGCCGCCTGCGGGCGGTGGCCGTAGGCGACTGGCAGGGCGGTCTCGTCGCGCGCGAGCTGAAGGAGCTAGCGCCGCCGGCGAGCGACTGGGTCCTGCAGCGCGACGAGCGCCCGGCCCGCCCGCAGGCCGGGCCGTCGTGGGCCCCGGATCCGTTCGTCGCGGCCGCCGAGGGCTGGCAGTGCCGCCGGCTCGCCCCCGACTGCGTCAAGCTCGAGCTCGGCGACTACGAGCGCGGCGAAGAGCGCCACCTGCTACGGGCGATGGGGCTCGAGACGGCGAACGTCCACCAGCGCTCGAGCCCGGACGCCGTCGCACGGGTACGCGCGCACGCGGCCCGCCTCGACGCCGCACCGCTCCGGGCCGCGGTCGAGAATCTCGCCGCGACGGTCGAGCACGACTGGCACGACTGGCGCACATCCGGACGCACGCGCAATCGATGAACATCTGGCGTCGGATCTTCTTCTTCCGGCGCGCCTGACTCCGCACCCTCGGCGGCCGGCCCGGCCGTTTATGGTGGTCCCGTGAGCCGTGCCGGCCCGCTGGCAGCTGTCGCGCTCGGCGCGCTCGTCATCGCGTGGGCGTTGCCGTTGCAGTCGGTCGGCTGCGGCCAGAACGCGCACTACGCGGCGACGCGATCCTTCGCAGAGGGTCATCCGTTCATCGACCGCTACGCGAACGAGACGTGCGACGTCGTGCGACGCGGCGGCCACACCTACGCGTCGAAGGGGCCGGCCCTCGACTTCTGGGCCGCGCCCTGGTACCTGCTGCTGCGCACGGTGCACGCCGTGCCGCCGAACCCGAACGCCGGCCAGGCGTATCCCGCAGCGATGCTCGGGGTGCCGCCCCGCGCCGTCTGGCAGATCGGGCTCTGGGCGGTCGTGCTGCCGGGCCTGGCGCTGCTGCTGCTCGTCCGCCGCGTGACCGAGCGCATCGAGCCCGGCCTCGGCACGGCGACGGCGGTCGTGCTCGGCCTGGGCACGCTCGTGCTCCCGTTCTCGACGCTGCTCTTCGCGCACGTGCCGGCGGCGATGCTCGCCTTTGCCTCGTTCGCGCTGCTCTTCGGCCCGACAGGGCTGCGCCGGGTAGCCGCCGCCGGCGCGTGTGCGGGCCTGGCGATCTCGACCGACCTGCCGCTCGTCGTGCCGGCGATCCTGCTCGGACTGTACGCGGCGGCCTCGACACCGCACCTGCGACGGCTCGCCGCATTCGCCGCCGGAGGCCTGGCCGGCGTCCTTCCGCTTCTCGCGTTCGACGTCTGGGCGTTCGGGTCGCCCTTCCGCAACGCGTACCAGGGCACCGCGATCAATCCCGGCGCCGGGGGCGTCGAGCTGGCGCACGTCCACAACCTGTTCTACACGCTCACGTCGCCGCATCCGACGTTCGCGATCGACATGTTGCTCAGCCAGCGCGGCTTGCTCGTGCTCTCGCCGGTCGTCGCTGCCGGATGCGCCGGTGTGCTGCTGCTCTGGCGCCGCGGGCTGCGCGCGGAGGCCGCCCTCGTCGGGTCGCTGTCCGTCGCCGAGCTCGCGTGGAACATGTTCCGCCCGACGTACGAGCTCGCGCTCGGCGGCTGGGTTCCGGGGCCGCGGTTTCTCGTTCCCCTGCTCCCGTTCCTGTGCGTCGCCTTCGCGCCGGTCCTCCGCCGCGTCCCCGCAACTGCAGTCGTTCTCGCGCTCGTCTCCGTCGCTGCGATGCTGATCGCGACGAGCGCGGAGCCGCTGCTGTCGAACGACGACACGCATCTCTGGATCGCGCGCATCACCCACGGCAACTTTGCCGAGACGGTCCTCTCGCTCACGGGCGTCGGGCACGGCTGGCTCGCCATCCTGCCGTTCTACGCGCTCGCCGCGGTCGCGATCGTGGCGGCGGCGGCCGCGACGCCGCTGTCGTTCGCGCGGCGCGACCTCCCGCCTGCAGCGGCCGCACTCGTCGCGTGGATCGTCGTCGAGCACGGCGCGCCGGCGCTCCTCGAGGTCGACCGCCTCGTCCACCAGAGCTACGGCGCGATCGCAGCGGTCGCGCTCGTCGCCGGACTCACGTGGGCACTCCTGCTCCTGCACCGGCGAAGCACGAGGGCCGCGCTTCCGGCACTGCCGCTGCTCGCCTTCGCCGCACGACGGTTCGACGCCCATACGAAATGGGCCATGCTGCTGGCGCTGCTCGTGCTCGCCGCGCTCGTGGCGAGCGAGCGACTGCTCGTCGGCTCGACGCCCGAGTCTGCCTGAGTCGGCGCAGCGGCCGCTCCAGCGACGCGTTCGGCGCCGGTTCGACACGCCCGTCCGCGTGAGCGTGCCGAGTGCTGGATGCCGTTGTGCTGCGGGAATGTCCGCCGGCGGCGTCTCTACGCCACCATGCGTCCGGCGAGCCAGATGCCGGCGAAGCCGCCGACGAAGGAGCAGAGGATCGAGGCCGCCGAGAAGCTGCCCTGGCCGAACAGCATCGGCAGGAACCCGCCCGCGGTCGAGCCGAGCGTGAAGGCCATCAGGAGCACCCGGCGGTCCATCGTCCTTTGATCGGCCGGCGCCGAGGCCGTCTCCATCCCCCACCCGGGCGTGAAAGACTGTGGGTGATGGACCGGTGGGAGGAGGGTTTCGACGCCTGGGTGCCGTCCAAGGACGGAGCCGACGAGTCGAAGTCCGACGACGAGCGACGGGAGCTGCTCCGGCTCGCCCGTGACCTCGGCGCCGCTCGTGATGCGGCGCGCGAACCGGTGGCCGTCGAGCTAGAGCCGCTGAAGCGGATGCTGCGCCAGGCGGTCGAAGCGGTCGCCGCGCACAGGCGCGGGCTCGCGGAGCTCCGGCGAGGGTTCGAGGCCGAGCTCGCCGCGGCCCGGGCGGAGCGAGAGCTCGCAGCCGCCGAGCGCGAGCACCTCGACGAGCGCGAGCGGACGATTCACGAGGTCGAGAAGGAGCTTGCGGGCATGCGCGTCGCGCTCGAGGAGCAGCGGCAGCAGCTAGAGGCGCGCGAGCGCGCCCTCGACGAGCGCCCGAGCTTCAGCGAAGGTCTTGCGGAGCTCTCGCCGACGAGCAAGAGCAGGCCTGCGACGTAACGTCGGCGCTTCCGCGACCGAGCGCCAAGCATCACGCTGCTATCGTCGCAAGGCGGCGGGCCTCGCCAGGGGAGCAGGCGCGACGGTCGTCGCCGTTCCGCCATGCCGGGATACGCGAACCCCGTCGACCCGCCCGACCTCGGCCTGCTGCCGACGCTTCGCCGGCTGCTCCGACTCTGGTGGCAAGAGCGCCGCCTCGGCGCGGTCGGGCTCGGCTTCGCGCTCTGCTACACGCTGATCTCGACCGCGATCCCGCTGCTCCAGCAGCGGGCGATCGACGACGCGATCGTCACGCACAAGCGGCAGCTGTGGCCGTATCTCGCCGCGATCGCGGTGCTCGGTGGGCTCCGCTTCCTCGTCAACTTCCTCCGCCGCTATGCGACCGCCCGCATCGGCATCCGCATCGAGGCGCGCATGCGTGAGCTGCTCTACACCGCGTACCTGCGCTATCCCCGCGCGTTCTACGACCGCCACGCCACGGGCCAGGTGCTGTCGCGCGCGACGAACGACCTCTACCCGATCCGCTACTTCATCGGCTGGGGACTCGTCCAGGGCGTGCAGAGCATGATGATGATCCTCGCCGCCGGCATCGTGCTCGTGCTGGTGAACCCCCGCCTCGCGCTCTACACCGCAGTGGCGATGCCGCCGATCACGGTGCTCGCGCTGCGCTTCGCCAGGCGCGTCTCGCCGCTCTCACGCCAGGTGCAGGAGCGGAAGGGCGACGTGACCGAGGCGGCGGACGAGGCGGTCGTCGGGATCGAGATGGTGCAGGCGTTCGGCCGCGAGGACGACGTGCGCGGGCGCTTCGGCGGGAAGGCGGAGGCGGTGCGCGACACGGTCCTGCGCCAGGCCGGCGTCGAGGCGCGGCACCTGCCCGGCCTGTACTACCTGCCGGCGCTCTCGATCGCGGCCGTCGTCTTCTTCGGCGGCAAGCAGGTGATCGGCGGTCACCTCTCGATCGGCCAGTTCGTCCTCTTCGAGACGCTTCTGCTTCAGCTCGTGTGGCCCCTGGAGGCGCTCGGCTGGATCACGAACCTCGCGCAGCGCGCGCTCGCCTCGGCAGGCCGCAGCTTCGCCTGGCTCGAGGGAATCGAGGCGCTGCCGGAGCCGTCCGTGCCGCAGGGGCTTCCGCCGGGACCGCTGCCGGTGCGCTTCGAGGCGGTGCACTTCGCGTACGGCGGCGAGGAGGACGTGCTGCGCGGTCTCGACCTCGCCGTCGAGCCGGGCGAGATCGTCGCCGTCTGCGGCTCGACCGGCGTGGGCAAGACATCGCTGCTCAACCTGCTGCCGCGGTTCTACGACCCGACCGGCGGCCGCGTGCTCGTCGGGGGCATCGACACCCGCGACGTGCCGATCGCGGAGCTGCGAGCGGCGGTCGCGCTGGCAACGCAGCGCCCCGTGCTGTTCTCGGTGCCGCTGCGCGAGAACCTCACCGCGGGCCGTGAGGACGCGGACTGGGACGAGGTGATCGCGGCGTGCGTCGCCTCCGGGGTCGACGCGTTCGCGGACGAGCTGCCCGACGGCTACGACACGCCGATCGGCGAGCGCGGCGTCAACCTCTCGGGTGGACAGCGCCAGCGCGTCGCCCTCGCACGCGCTCTCGTCACCCGCGCACGCGTCATCGTCCTCGACGACCCGCTCTCGTCGGTCGACACGCTCACCGAGCGGCGCCTGGTGCGGCGCCTGCGTCCGGCCCTCGAGGGCCGGACGGTGCTCATCGCCACGCAGCGCCTCTCGACGGTGGAGCTCGCCGACCGTGCGGTCGTCCTGCGCGACGGCCGCATCGTCGAGTCGGGGCCGGCGCGCGAGCTGCTGCGTGCGGGCGGTGCGTTCGCCGAGCTGTTCGGCGACGAGGTGTCGGCGGCGTGACGCGGCTGCTCCGCTACGTCGAAGGGCAGCGCGTGCGGGTCGCCCTGATGCTCCTCGTCGCCACCGGCAACGCCGCCTGCCAGACGGGAGGCTGGCTGCTCGTGCGCAACGCGATCGACAAGGGGATCGCGGCGCGCAACGCGCACCACCTGACGGTGATCGTCCTCGTCTACCTCGGCGTCGCCGCGGCAGGCTGGCTCCTGCAGGCATGGCTCATCCGCGGGCTCGCCGGCATCGGCCAGCGGGTCACGCTGGGACTGCGGCGCGACCTCTTCGACCACCTCACCGGCCTCTCGCTCCGCTACTTCTCGCAGCAGAAGGCGGGCTGGATCATCGCGCGGCTGACGAGCGACGTCGACGCCGTGAGCGACGTGCTCTCGCAGGGCATGCCGACGCTCGTCTCGAACGTCGTCCTCCTGCCGGCGGCGATCGCGGCGCTGCTGATCGCCGACTGGCGGCTCGGGCTCGTCGTGTTCGCCGTCGTCCCGCCGGCGCTCGCGCTCAGCCGCTGGTTCCAGCGCACGTCGCACGTCGCGCTCGTCGAGACGAGAAACAGGATCGCGGCGGTGACCGCGCAGATCGCCGAGTCCGTCGCCGGGATGGCGGTCGTCCAGGCGTACAACCGCGAGCGGCGATTCCAGGAGCAGTTCGACGAGCTGAACACGGCGAATCGCGAGCAGAGCATCTACACGCAGAAGATCTTCTCCGTCTTCTTCCCGTCGATCGAGTTTCTCGGCGTGATCGCGACCGGCGCCGTCCTCTTCACCGGCGAGAAGCTGTATGCGCACCACACGCTGACGATCGGGACGCTGATCACCGCGCTCTACCTGCTCCAGCTCGTCTTCCAGCCCTTGCAGGAGCTCTCCGACGTGTACGGGCAGCTCCAGTCGGGCGCGGCGGCGATGGTGAAGATCGCGACGATCCTCGACGAGGAGCCGGAGATCCGGGACGCACAGCAGTCGGTCGAGCTGCCGCGCGTCGAGGGCGACCTCGAGATCGACCGCGTCGTCTTCGCATACGGCGCCGAACCGGTACTGCACGAAGTGGAGGTCCACGTGCGGCCGGGCGGCTGCCTCGCACTCGTCGGCGAGTCGGGCGGCGGCAAGTCGACGCTGGCGCGACTCGTCGGCCGCTTCTACGACCCCGACTCCGGCGCCGTGCGCGTGGACGGCGTCGATCTCCGCGACGTGAAGCTCCGCTCCTACCGGCGCCAGCTCGGGGTCGTGCTCCAGGACCCGTTCCTCTTCAGCGGCACGATCGCCTCGAACATCCGCTTCGCGAAGCCGGACGCGACGGACGAGGAGGTGGGCGCGGCCGCGGCGGCCGTCGGCGTCGACCGCGTCGCGAAGCGGCTGCGCGGCGGGCTCGAGCACGAGGTGCGCGAGGGCGGCTCGGGCCTCTCCGCAGGCGAACGGCAGCTGATCTCGATCGCGCGCGCGCTGCTCGCCGACCCTCGCATCCTCATCCTCGACGAGGCGACCTCGAACATCGACCGCCCGACCGAGGTGCTGATCGAGCACGCGCTCGACCGGCTGCTGCGCGATCGCACCTCGATCATCATCGCCCACCGCCTCTCCACCGTCCGCCGCGCGGACCAGATCCTCGTCGTCGAGCACGGCCGCATCGTCCAGCGCGGCACCGAGCAGGAGCTGCTCGGCCAGGAGGGCGCGTTCCGCCGGCTCGCGCAGGGGCTCGACGGCGAGCTCGCCGCGGCGGGCTAGCCCTCCTACTGAGCCCGCAGCTCCGCGAGGACGTCGAGGCAGGCCTCGACGGCGCGCGGGTCGAACTGGCTGCCGGCCGCCTCGCGCAGCCGCCGCACCGCTTCCGGACGGCTGAGCCGCTTGCGGTAGGGGCGGTCGGTCGTCATCGCGTGGTACGAGTCGCAGACGAAGACGATCCGCGACTCGAGCGGGATCTCTTCGCCGGCGAGGCCGTCGGGATAGCCCCGCCCGTCCCAGCGCTCGTGGGAGTGG